>Ga0307486_1002487_pt1 | contig 12818 bp, 9 predicted proteins | sample CBIW02metaG_FD_203663 | JGI IMG/M metagenome (GOLD analysis project Ga0307486, IMG submission 203663) | Sea-ice brine microbial communities from Beaufort Sea near Barrow, Alaska, United States - CBIW 0.2 | ecosystem: Environmental > Aquatic > Marine > Coastal | place: USA: Alaska | collected... | reverse complement strand
TGTCAGCGGTGCACCACCACTTGGTGCGCCATCACACGCGCACTCAGGTGTCGCTGCTAGCCGAGGCCGGAGACGTCCGCGAGGTTCACCACGTGGCGCTGCTGGTGGGATACGGCTGCGCGGCAGTGAACCCCTACCTCGCGATGGAGACCGTCGAGGACCTTGCGGCACGCGGGTACCTAGGCGACATCACCCCCGTGCAGGCAACCTCGAATCTGATCAAGGCGCTCGGCAAGGGCGTACTAAAGATCATGTCGAAGATGGGGATCTCCACCATCTCCTCGTACCGCGGTGCGCAGGTATTCGAGACCATCGGGCTCTCCACTGAGTTTGTGGCGCGCCACTTTGTGGGCACTCCCAGCCAGATCGGTGGGGTCGGCATTGAGGTGATCGCGCAGGAAGTCGCGGCGCGTCACGCTGACGCCTACCCAGCATCGGGCGAGATGCCCATCCATGAGCGCCTCAAGACCGGCGGCGAGTACCAGTGGCGGCGCGACGGTGAGGATCACCTGTTCGACCCGCAGACGGTCTTCAAGTTGCAGCACGCCACTCGCACGCGTCAGTACGACGTGTTCCGGGAGTACACGGACCACGTCGATGATCAGACCAAGCGAGCGATGACTCTGCGCGGGCTGTTCGAGTACAAGTTGTCGCGCCCCTCGGTTCCGATCAGCGAGGTGGAGCCGGTCAGCGAGATCGTGAAGCGATTCAACACTGGCGCCATGTCTTACGGATCCATCTCGGCGGAGGCGCACGAGACCCTCGCCATTGCGATGAACCGCCTGGGCGCGCGTTCCAACACCGGCGAGGGCGGCGAGCCCGTAGAAAGGCTCTACGACCCGGAGCGCCGCAGCGCCATTAAGCAGATCGCGTCGGGGCGCTTTGGCGTCACGAGCGAGTACTTGGTGAACGCTGACGACATCCAGATTAAGCTTGCACAGGGAGCTAAGCCGGGCGAGGGCGGGCAACTGCCAGCGCACAAGGTCTACCCGTGGGTGGCGCAGACACGCCACTCGACGCCGGGTGTAGGGCTGATCTCACCGCCGCCTCACCACGATATTTACTCGATCGAGGACCTCAAGCAGCTGATCCACGATGCGAAGAACGCCAACCCCAAGGCGCGCATCCACACCAAGCTCGTTTCCGAGGTTGGCGTGGGGACTATCGCGGCCGGGGTTGCCAAGTGCAAGTCGGACGTGGTGCTGATCTCTGGTCACGACGGAGGCACGGGCGCAAGCCCGCTGAACTCCCTCAAGCACGCGGGCGCACCCTGGGAAATCGGTTTGGCTGACACTCAGCAGACGCTCGTCATGAACGATCTGCGTGACCGCATCGTGGTCCAGGTTGATGGCCAGATGAAGACCGGCCGCGATGTAGTGATTGCCGCCCTGTTGGGCGCGGAGGAGTTTGGATTCGCTACCGCACCGCTGGTGGTGTCCGGTTGCATCATGATGCGTGCGTGTCACCTCGACACGTGTCCCGTTGGCGTGGCCACACAGAACCCGGAGCTGCGCGAGCGGTTTACGGGCCAGGCCGATCACGTGGTGAACTTCTTCGAGTTCATCGCGGAGCAGGTCCGCGAGCAGTTGGCCACGCTGGGCTTCCGCACGGTGGCCGAGGCAGTCGGGCACGTTGAGGCTCTCGAGACCCGTCACGCGATCGACCACTGGAAGGCCGCCGGTCTGGACCTGTCGCGCGTTCTGGCAGTGCCGCCGGTGGGTAAGGCGCTCATTAGCTCGACGACTCAGGACCACGGTCTTGATGCGGCAATGGACAACGAACTGATTGAACTGGCTGAGCCGGCGCTCGAGCGTGGTCAGGCCGTCAAGATCACCAAGGACATCCGTAACGTCAACCGCACCGTGGGCACGATGCTCGGGTACGAGGTCACTCGCCGATACCGGGGCGCGGGTCTTCCCGACAACACGATCGACATCTCGTTTGCAGGCTCGGCCGGGCAGTCGTTGGGCGCGTTCTTGCCCAGGGGCATCACGCTGCGACTCAGCGGTGACGCCAACGACTACGTTGGCAAGGGGCTGAGCGGCGGACGGATCATCGTGCGCCCCGCGCGCTCCGCGATGCTCGATGACAGCCGCGACGTGATCGCTGGCAATGTCATCGGCTACGGAGCCACGAGTGGCGAACTGTTCTTGCGCGGCCAGGTGGGCGAGCGATTCTTGGTTCGCAACTCCGGTGCAGTCGCGGTAGTCGAGGGAGTGGGGGACCACGCTCTCGAGTACATGACGGGCGGTACCGCGGTCATTCTTGGGCGCACCGGGCGAAACCTCGGTGCTGGAATGTCCGGAGGCACGGCGTACGTGCTCGACCTCCGCGAGCAGCGTGTCAACGCGGAGTCACTGGCCAGCCAGGAACTCACGCTAAGCCCGCTCGACGCCGAGGACAGCACCTTGGTGCGTACTCTGGTTGAGCGTCATGAGGCGGAAACTACTTCACCACTAGCGCGCGAACTTCTGGCAAACTGGGAAGACAACGTGCAACGCTTCACGCGCGTTTTGCCCGCCCAGTTTGCTCGTGTCAGAGACGCGCTTATTGAACTCGAGGCAAACGGGGGAGACTTGAACGCCCCGGGTGCCTGGGACAACTTCTTGGAGGTAACCGGTGGGTGACCCGCGCGGATTTCTGAAAACCCGGGAGCGCGAGCTCCCGCCAAGCCGGCCCGTCGAGGTGCGCCTCCTTGACTGGAAGGACGTCAAGGACCAACTCGGCAAGGACGAAACCGTCTTACGGCGTCAGGCGACGCGCTGTATGGATTGCGGCGTACCGTTCTGCCATCAGGGCTGCCCGCTGGGCAACCTGATTCCGGAGTGGAACGACCTGGTCCGTAGCGGACATTGGCTCGATGCGAGCGATCGGCTTCATGCGACAAATAACTTCCCCGAGTTCACCGGCAGAATCTGCCCGGCTCCGTGCGAGACCTCTTGCGTGCTGGGCATTAACCAGCCCGCCGTCACTATCAAGAACATCGAAGTCTCGATCGTGGACAAGGCCTTTGAACTTGGCTACCTGCCACCTCACGTGCCTCAGCGCCAATCGGGCAAGACCATCGCCGTGGTGGGTTCCGGGCCTGCAGGCCTAGCGGCCGCGCAGCAATTGACGCGCGCCGGCCACACCGTAGCCGTCTACGAAAAGGACGACCGCATCGGCGGCCTTCTTCAATACGGTGTGCCGGACTTCAAGCTCGAAAAGCGCCACATCACGCGACGTCTGGACCAGATGCGTGCCGAGGGCACTCGTTTCCGGGTGAGTGTTGAAATCGGCAAGGACATCACGTGGGATGCCTTGCGCGCACGCTACGACGCAGTGCTCGTGGCGACCGGTGCTCCCATTCCCCGCGAGCTGCCGCTTCCCGGGCGTGAGCTCGACGGCATTCACTTCGCCATGCCGTACCTCCACCAGGGCAACCAGGTGGCAGCGGGCGATGAGGTCCCCGACCAGCTGACGGCGCACGGCAAGCACGTGATCGTGATCGGCGGCGGCGACACCGGTTCAGACTGCATCGGTACGGCGCTACGCCAGGGCGCAGAGTCGGTGACGACGCTCGCCATTGGCAAGAAGCCTGCGCTCGAACGCACTGCGGACGAGCCGTGGCCAGTCGACCCCCGTGTATTCGAGGTCTCCTCGAGTCACGAAGAGGGCGGCGAACGAACGTACCTGGCCTCAACCGTTGAGTTTGTAAGTGACGGTAACGGGCATGTGAAGTCACTGAAGGTGGCCGAGACCCAGTACAACGCGGACGGGTCGCGAACTCCGATGGCTGGCACCGAACACGAGATTCCAGCAGACTTGGTCTTGATTGCGATGGGCTTTACCGGTCCGGACACCACTGAGTTGGCCTCACAGGCTGAACTAGTCGTGACGGCCCGAAAGCAGATCCAGCGCGATGAGACTTACGCGACGAGCGCCCCAGGCGTATTTGTCGCGGGTGACGCAGGACGCGGTGCATCGCTCGTAGTGTGGGCGATCGCCGAAGGCCGTGCCGCAGCGGCAGCAATAGATGAATACTTGACTGGAAGCACCGAGCTTCCGGCACCAGTGTCGGCGCGCACGGTTGCGCTCCGCGCTTAGAAACTGAGGTTGGAAAATATGCGTAAAGCTAAGATTGTTTGCACGATTGGCCCGGCGACAGCGTCGATAGAGCAGATGCGTCTGCTCGTAGGAGCAGGAATGGACGTGGCGCGTATCAACCGCAGCCACGGCAGCGCCGCTGAGCACGAAGCGGTCTACAACAACGTTCGTCAGGCGGCCGAAGAGGCCGGACGCAACGTTGCCGTGCTCGTTGACCTCCAGGGCCCCAAGATTCGTCTTGAGCGCTTCATCGATGGTCCTCACCACCTCGCCGTGGACGCAGTGTTCACCATCACCACGCGTGACGTTGAGGGTACGCAGGACATCTGCGGCACGACCTTCAAGGGTCTGCCCGGCGACTGCAACATCGGCGACTCCTTGCTGATCGACGACGGCAAGGTGCGCCTCGAGGTCACCGCAGTGACGGACACGGACGTCATTACGCGCGTCGTCGTTCCCGGTCCCGTCTCCAACAACAAGGGCATCAACCTTCCCGGCGTCGCCGTGTCCGTTCCCGCGTTGTCGGAAAAGGACGAGGACGACCTCCGTTGGGGCCTTGGACTTGGCGCTGACTTTATTGCGCTGTCCTTTGTGCGCTCTGCAGCCGACTATGACGACGTTGCTCGCATCATGGCCGAAGCCGGCCGTACGGTTCCCGTCATCGCCAAGGTTGAGAAGCCACAGGCCGTTGACAACCTCGAAGAGATCGTTGACGCCTTTGACGGCATCATGGTCGCTCGTGGCGACCTAGGTGTGGAGCTTCCTCTCGAGGACGTGCCATTGGTCCAGAAGCGCGCTATCGAACTGTGCCGCGCACAGGCGAAGCCCGTCATCGTCGCGACTCAGGTCCTAGAGTCCATGATCTCCTCGCCCGTTCCGACGCGCGCCGAGACCTCCGACTGCGCCAACGCTGTCCTTGACGGCGCGGACGCTGTGATGCTTTCTGGCGAGACCTCGGTGGGCGAATTCCCCATCATCACGGTTGAGACCATGGCCCGCATCATCAAGAACACCGAAGAGAAGGGTGCGAACCGTATCGCGCCGTTCCTCACGACCCCCAAGACCCGTGGTGGCTCCGTCACCCACGCGGCCGCGGAGATCGCTGACACACTGGACGTCAAGTACATCGTGACGTTCACTCAGTCCGGTGACTCGGCACTGCGCATGTCGCGCCTTCGCCCCTCAGTGCCGATGCTCGCGTTCACGCCTGACGCACATACCCAGAAGATGCTCGCGCTGAGCTGGGGTATTGACGCCGAACTCGTCGCCAAGGTCGACTCGACTGACGAGATGGTCAACCTCGTTGACGCGTTCCTCAAGGAATCCGGTAAGGCCGTCGACGGCGACTACGTCGTGGTCGTCTCCGGTACGCCGGTTGGCGTTCCCGGTACCACGAACTCGATCTTTGTCCACAAGGTGGGTCAGGTTCGCGTGTAGTTGCTAGATCTTTTCACGACAAAGCCCGCCAACGTCCAGGACGTTGGCGGGCTTTGTCGTTGGCGGGCATCCTCCCGCAAGGTGAACGCCCAGCTGTCAGTGCGTTTCGCGCAGCGTCTCCCAGTCGCGGTCTCCCAGGTCGGGGACGGCGCGGTCGTAGGGCTCCGCGAAAAGCGGCGACGAGATGAGGAAGTCGGCCGTGGCCATGTTGGATGCCATGGGGATGTTCCACACCGCGCCGATGCGCAGTAGCGCCTTGACGTCGGGGTCATGCGGTTGTGCTTCTAGCGGGTCCCAGAAGAAGAACAGGGTATCGATGCCACCCTCTGCGATCTTGGCGCCGATCTGCTGGTCGCCGCCGACCGGTCCCGAGAGGAAGCGGTGCACTTTGAGACCCAACTCGTATTCGAGCATCGTGCCCGTGGTCCCCGTCGCATACAGGTGATGCTGGGAAAGCGTGCCTTTGTTAAAGCCAGCCCACTCCAGCAGATCTACCTTCTTGTTGTCGTGAGCCACCAGGGCAATGTGGCGCTTCGTGTCGTTCGTGCGCTTCGCGCTTGATTTGGCCATGTGCCTAGTATCTCGCGTGTTGCTCGGTCCGGCTAGGTGCAACTTGGTCAGCTCATTCCCTGGGTCGCTACGCGGGAGGGTCGACGGGCTCTGAGCCTCGCGAGATCTTTACCTTGCTGAACTCGACGTCCACTGGGTTCGCGAACCGCTTCCCATTGATCTCGTCGTGGCGCATAAAGGTAGCCGGCTCAATGTGCACCTTGAGGGTGTATTCGCCGTCCTCCGGCAACTCCCAGTTGCGCGCGTAGTGGAAAAGCATCGGATGCCACACGAACTCCTGGCGGTGGGGACCGAACTGCTCGCCGCTGGGGCTCACCAGGGTTGCGGTCACGTCGAGAGCCGGGATGAACCGGCCGTCGGCACCGTCCTGCACTGCTACCTCGACGTGGGCGTTGGCAGTACCGGGGTTGTGCCACACGAGGGTGCCGTCCTCCATGCTGTACATGCCTTCGGCCTCTTCAATTGCGTACGCGACGATGTAGTCGCCTGCAGGCTGTTTGCCGCCATCGCCAGCGATGTGGTTCGCCATGTAGTTGAGAGCGCGGCGGTAAGCGTCGCCCTGGGCCACGGCGTGTGCGAGTTGCGACTCCGTTGCCTCGGACGAGTGAGGATCCATCGGGGGAGTGAGATCAGGGGTTGTCATATTGGCTCCTTTTCTTTTCGCGTGGCGATGTGACAAAACCGTCAACGTAAAGAAGTCCCAATTTCATCCGCGCTAGCCCCGCGGGTGGCATACGTACGGCCCGCTTCCGGTGAACCGTGATTCACCTTGAAAGCGGGCCGTACTTGGGCGTTTTCACGCCGTGGTGCCCCGAGTGGGATTCGAACCCACACTGGTACGGGTTTGAGCCGTATGCCTCTGCCGGTTGGGCTATCGGGGCGCGCACACTAGGCTATCTGTTGTGACTGAAACTTTTGACAACAACACCCAAGATTCTCCCGCACCCACAGGTGCGAAGAAGCGCCGTGCCATCGTAGCGGAAGACGAGGCCCTTATTCGAATGGACATCGTTGAGACGTTGATAGAGGGCGGCTACGACGTCGTCGGCGAAGCCGCCAATGGCGAGGAAGCCGTAGCTCTGGCGAAAGAGCACAAGCCAGACGTGATGGTGATGGACATCAAGATGCCCGTCATGGACGGAATCACCGCGGCTGAGCACATCGCCAAGGATCGGCTCGCTCCCGTCGTGCTGCTGACAGCCTTCTCTCAGACCGAACTCGTCGAGCGTGCTCGCGATGCAGGTGCGATGGCCTATGTGGTCAAGCCCTTCACTCCGAGTGACCTGCTGCCTGCCGTGGAGATCGCTGCGTCGCGCTTTGTGGAGATCCGCGCGCTCGAGAACGAGATCGCCGATATCAACGATCGTATGCAGACGCGCAAGCTCGTGGAACGGGCAAAGGGCCTGCTGATGGAGACAATGAAGCTCAACGAGCCTGAGTCGTTCAGGTGGATCCAGAAGACGTCGATGGACCGTCGCCTGACGATGAAGGAAGTCGCTGAGGCAGTAGTGGATCAGATGGGGAAGAAGTAAACAATCCCAGGTATTTCTGTGGGTTAGGTCACAAAATCGTGATGTTCAAGACCTTCCCCTGAAATGTAGACACGGTAACGTCTAGTTATTGCCCACGAGGACCGTCCTCGTGGCGATCAAACCACGGGGTTACCTGTCTTGTTGGAGGGAACTACTATGGCACGATGGAACACCATCGCCCGCGGAGCGGCAGTCTTTGCCGTTGGCGCGCTGGCCTTGGCCGCTTGCTCGTCCAGTGAGGACCCGGAGCCTTCGAGCTCTGGATCTATGGATGCAAGCGACTCACCTGCAGCATCGGGCGACGGCCTGATCATTGGTTGACTGCTTCCCATTACGGGTAGCCTCGCTTTTCTCGGCCCGCCCGAGATCGCCGGTGTTGAACTCGCTATTGAAGAGATCAACGCAGGCGGTGGAGTCATGGGGACTCCGGTCACTGTTGAGCACACCGACTCGTCGGACGCTGACAACCCCACGATCGCCAGCGCTTCAGTTGACAAGCTCATTGGTGACGGCGCAGCCGCCATCGTTGGTGCAGCATCGTCGACCGTATCGCTGAACGTCGTTGACAAGATCGCCAAGAACGAGACCGTCATGATCTCGCCTGCCAACACTTCCACGGCACTGTCTGGCTACTCACCGTTCTACTTCCGCGTGGCACCGCCGGACACGGTTCAGGGCAACGTGCTGGGTAACCTCATTGTTGAAGACGGCTACAAGAAGATTGGTGTGCTTGTCTTCAACGAGGACTACGGCACATCGCTGCGCGACGTCATCAAGGAGACCGTTGAGTCTCAGGGTGCAGAACTTGTCTACGGTAACTCCGGCGACGAGTTTGACCCCAAGGCGTCGAACTTCTCGTCCGACGTCCAGGCCGTTATCGCGGCAGAGCCCGATGCAATTGTTGTCATTGCGTTCGACCAGACCAAGCAGATTGTTCCTGAGCTCGTTGGTGCGGGCTGGGACATGAGCAAGGTCTACATGACTGACGGCAACACCGCTGACTACTCGGCCGACTTCGATGCAGGCGTACTAGAGGGTGCTCAGGGAACCATTCCTGGAGCATTCCCCGACGACGCTTTCAAGGATCGTCTGAACTCGGTCGCACCTTCACCGCTCGACTCTTACGCATACGGCCCCGAGTCGTATGACGCGACGATTCTCGTCGCACTCGCTGCACAGCGTGGTCAGGGTACCGACGGCGTGACGGTCCAGGAAAACCTGGCAGCCGTTTCGGGTTCAAACGGTGGTGAGGACTGCAACGCTTACGCTGATTGCCTCGCACTCCTGGAAGACGGTTCTGAGATCAACTACGTGACCGTCGCTGGTTCGGGTCCGCTTAACGACCAGAACGACCCCTCCAGTGCCTTCATCGGTATCTACAAGTTCCTCAACGACAACACCATTGAGTGGCAGAGCGCTAAGGAGGGTCAGGCGTAAGCCTCACCCGACTGACGCTCTCAACCGAGAGGCCCCCAGCTCCTATGGAGCTGGGGGCCTCTTTGTGTGTGGGGCGTGGGCTGCTGCAGCCAGGAGGGCGTAGCGCCTTGGGGCGAACACGGCTCGCTGCGTGCCGCATCGGGAGCCAAGGAGCCAACCGCCAGGCCCAGGGCGGGAGAAGGAGCGTGGCTAGAGACAACTGCTTGCACTGAACCCCTCGCCGCTGAGGGGGTCGACACGAGCGTCCGTGAGTAGACAACAGAAAGGCCGCGCCTCCCGTGGGGGAGACGCGGCCTCAAGTGCTAGAAGGTGCGTGTTGACTCAGTCGGCGCCGAGCGTACCGAGGTAGAGCTCGATGACCTTGGGGTCCTTGAGCAGTTCCTGGCCTGTAGCGGTGTATGCGCTCGTGCCCTGGTCGAGCACGTACCCACGGTCACAGATCTGCAAGCAGCGCCGTGCGTTCTGCTCGACCATGATGACCGTCACGCCGGTGCGATTGATCTCGCGCGTGCGGACAAAGGTCTCGTCCTGACGGTCAGGAGACAGGCCAGCGCTTGGCTCATCTAGAAGTAGCACGCTGGGGTCCATCATCAGGGCGCGCGCCATGGCGACCATCTGACGTTCACCGCCTGACAGCGAGCCGGCGCGTTGGTGACGCCGGTCTGCCAGGACGGGGAAGATGTCAAAGATCTTGGCCCGCTGCTTCTTGTAAGACTTGGGCGCCTGGTAGGCACCCATCTCGAGGTTCTCCTCAATGGAGAGCGTGGGGAACACGTTCTCGGTCTGGGGGACAAACCCGATCCCACGCTTGACCAGTTGGTCAGCCTTGAGGTTGGTGATGTCCTCGCCGCGCAGCTCGACCTTGCCTTCGCGAACAGGCACCAGCCCAAAGAGAGCCTTGAGGAAGGTCGACTTGCCGGCCCCGTTCGGGCCGATGACCCCAATGAGTTCGCCTTCCTTCACGTCCATGGAGCAGCCGTTGAGGATGTCCACGCCAGGCAGGTAACCGGCGATCAGGTGATCGGCGGAGATGATTGTTGGTGCGTCGGTCACGTTCGCTCCTCAAACAGATTGGTGTCGTGGTGGCTGCCGAGGTAGGCATCCTGAACGGCCTGATTATTCATGACCGTGTTCGGTTCCCCCTCTGCGATGATCTTGCCCTCGGCCATCACCACTACCCAGTCGGAGATGCGGCGCACCATGTGCATGTCGTGTTCCACGAACAGCACGGTGACGCCTTCGTTCTTCAACTCCACGATGTGCTCGAGCAGGCTCTCCGTGAGTGCGGGGTTGACCCCCGCCATCGGCTCGTCAAGCATGATCATCTCGGGCTTGGTCATGAGAGCGCGCGCCATTTCGAGCAGCTTGCGCTGGCCTCCAGACAGCGAGCCCGCGAAGTCGTCCTGCTTGTCCAGAAGCTTGAATCGATCAAGCAGAACCTCCGCCTGAGCAGTGATGTCCTTCTCACGCTTGCGCCAAAGAGGGGCGATCATTGCCTTCACCATGTTCTCGCCGGATTGATCCTGGGCACCGAGGCACATGTTATCCATGACGGACATACGGTTGAGCGCCTTGGTGAGCTGGAACGTTCGCACCATGCCGGCACGCGCGACATTGGCAGACGACATGCCCTTGAGGACCTTGCCGTTGAATACGCCTGTACCCTCGTTGGCCTGGTCGAATCCAGTGAGCAAGTTGAAGAAGGTCGACTTGCCCGCGCCGTTGGGCCCGATCAGGGCCGTGATGGCGTGGCGCTGTGCCTCGAAGTGCTTGACGTCTACGGCGGTGAGGCCGCCGAACTGCCGCACAATTCCGTCGGCGACCAAGATCGCATCGGGCTTGGCTACGCCGGGCACCGCTTTGATGTCGGTAAAGACGTTGTTCTGTTGATCAGGCATCGAGTGATACCTCCCTCTTGTCGCCAAGGATTCCTTGTGGTCTGAACACAATCAATAGGATCAGTCCCAACCCCACGAAGGCCAGTGCTAGTGGTTCAACCTGCTGAGTGGGAAGGCTGGGGAGCAACAATGGGGCGAGCTGCTTAATGAAGACGAACATCGCCCAGAAGAGCACCGAACCCAGAATGGGGCCAAGGACGGTCGCCGCTCCACCAAGGAGCAGCATCGTCCAAATCCAGAACGTGGTGACACGACCCATGGAGTCTGGCTGCACCGCATTGCCGTGTGCCCAGACCACGCCACCGGCGGCTCCGAGTACTCCACCGACGATGAGCGCCTGCATCTTGAACGAATACACGCTCTTGCCCAGTGAACGGACAGCGTCTTCATCCTCACGGACACCCTTGAGGACGCGTCCCCAGGGGCTCTTATTGAGGCGCCAGAACAGTCCAGCGGCTAGCGCAACGGCGAGCCATCCGACGATGATCAGCCACCACGTCGATCCGTGGAAACTTAGCGGGCCAAGTTCGATGACCTTGGGTTCGAAAGGGGAGAGATCCTCAAACGGGGCCTTGAATTCATTGCCGCGAATACCGGTGTTACCGCCGGTCCATTCTTTGAGCCACTGCGAGCGACCCACGAGCCGCACCATTTCGGCGGCGGCGATAGTCACGATGGCAAGGTAGTCGCCGCGAAGCCGTAGCGTGGGCCAGCCTAGGAGTAGGGCAAAGACCACCGCTCCGATGAACGAGACCAGAATGCCGAGCCAGATCGACCCGCCCTGGGCCACCGTGATGGCATACCCATACATGCCGATGAGCATGAATCCGGCGTGACCCATATTGAGCAGACCGGTGAGTCCGTAGTGGAAGTTGAGCCCGATGGCGGCGAGTGCAAATGCCGCGGTGGTGGGCGAGAAAATGATTTGAAGGATGTCGTTGAAGTCCATGTCAGCCCACCCTCTCCTTTCGGCCGAGTAAGCCTTGTGGTCTGACCAAGAGGGTCAGGATGAGCATGCCCATCACGACGGCGTACTTGAGGTCAGGTGTGGGCAGGAACACGGTGGAAACCTCCGCCGCGATGCCAACCACAAGTGAGCCCACAAGTGAATCGCACTGGGTTTAGTTCCGCTTCCTTTGGGAGGATGGACTATGCCCCGTCAATATCCACCGGAGTTCCGGCAACGAGCGCTCAGGATGCTTGAAGAGTCTTTTCCTGAATATGAGACCGAGTATGCGGCGATCCGTCATGTCAGTGCCCGCCTTGGTGTCGGGCCTAAGACGTTGCGGAAGTGGCGTCGACGGGCTGAAGTTGATTCTGGTAGTCGGCCAGGCGCGACGAGCGATGAACTCGCAGAGATCAAACGCCTGAAACGCGAGAACGCGGAGCTGAGACGGGCCAATGAAATCCTGCGAACAGCCTCAGCATTTTTCGCGGCGGAACTCGACCGTCCCACGACGAGATGATCCGATACGTCGATCAGTATCGGGCTCAGTTCGGGGTCGAGGCCATCTGCCGCATCCTTGGTGCAACAGAGTGTGGGTTCATCACCGCTCGCGGGTATCGAGCCGCTTCGTCCCGCCCGCCATCAGCCAGGTCGCTGTCTGATCAGTTGCTGGGCGGCGAGATGGTGCGGCTCCACGCCGAGAACTACGGTGTCTACGGGGTGCGCAAAATGCATGCCCTGATGCGACGCCAAGGCTGGGTGACCGGTCGAGATCAAACCGGGCGAATCATGCGCAACCTAGGTCTGGCAGGAGTGAAACGCAGCAAAAAGGTCTTCACCACCAAGTCAGATCCCGCACGGGCGAAACCGTTGGATCTCGTTAACCGCAGGTTCACAGCGACCGCACCGCGG
>Ga0307486_1002485_pt1 | contig 12826 bp, 12 predicted proteins | sample CBIW02metaG_FD_203663 | JGI IMG/M metagenome (GOLD analysis project Ga0307486, IMG submission 203663) | Sea-ice brine microbial communities from Beaufort Sea near Barrow, Alaska, United States - CBIW 0.2 | ecosystem: Environmental > Aquatic > Marine > Coastal | place: USA: Alaska | collected... | reverse complement strand
GTCATCCCCTGGCGCGACGGCGGCCCCACCAACATCGACAACGCCGTCCTGCTCTGCAACGCCGCCCACAGCAGCATCGACACCTCCGGCTGGGACATCGAGATGAGAGACGGCCGCCCCTGGATCCACGGCCCCCTCCTCTTCGACCCCACCCAAACCTGGCGCCCCGCCCGACAAAACCGCGCCGCCACCCACACCGAAAAACCCACCTGGGACAAATGACGCCCGAACAGAGCCCGCCGAACAGAGCCGACGAACCCAAGCCGTTCGCGCAGGCTCGGTAGGCTGAAGGAATGGCCACCCGCATCAATCCCAGCATCCTCGCCGCCGATTTCGTCAACCTGGAGAGCGAACTGGGCCGCATCCGCTCGGCCGACCTCGTGCACGTCGACATCATGGACAACCATTTCGTGCCGAATCTCACCTTCGGGCTCGGCATGGTCGAACGCCTGCAGCAGGTGTCTCCGCTGCCGCTCGACATCCACCTGATGATGGACAACCCTGAACGATGGGCGCCTGGGTATGCGGAGGCCGGCGCTTACTCGGTCACTTTTCATGCCGAGGCCACGACCGACCCGGTCGCGCTCGCTCGTCGGCTGCGGCAGATCGGTGCCCGGGCGGGAATCGCGCTCAAGCCCGGCACCGATGCCACGCCGTACCTCGAGCTGCTGGGCGAATTCGACCAGGTGCTCGTCATGACCGTCGAGCCTGGTTTCGGCGGCCAGAGCTTCATGGAATCGACGATGCCGAAGCTGGCAGAGCTGCGCACGGCCGTGCAGAAGAGCGGCCTTGACGTGTGGTTGCAGGTCGACGGCGGTATCACCGCGCAGACGATCGAGATCGCCGCCGCGGCGGGCGCTGACACGTTCGTGGCCGGTTCCAGCGTGTTCGGGGCGGAGAATCCCGCCGCGCAGATCACCCTGCTGCGGGAGCGTGCGGCGAGCCACCGTCACGGGGCGGGTAACCTAGAGTTGTGAAAACATTCGATGACCTTTTCGTAGAACTGAGCGACAAGGCCCGCACCCGCCCAGAGGGCTCCGGCACCGTGCGTGAACTCGACGCCGGCGTGCACGCTATTGGCAAGAAAATTGTTGAGGAAGCCGCCGAAGTCTGGATGGCTGCCGAGTTTCAGAGTGACGACGAAACCTCCGCTGAAATCTCCCAGTTGCTGTACCACCTGCAGGTCATGATGATCGCCAAAGGCCTCTCTCCTGCCGACATCTACCGACATCTGTGACCCGCGTCAGAGCGTGACGCTGGCTCGTGATCAATGAATAGTCGTGTGAAACACAATCAAGAGGGTTCCCCATGCTGAGAATTGCCGTGCCCAATAAGGGCTCGTTGTCTGAAACCGCCGCGCAGATGCTGTCGGAGGCCGGCTATTCCGGTCGACGCGACCCGCGCGACCTCGTCACCGCCGACCCGCGCAACGGGGTTGAGTTCTTCTATCTGCGCCCCCGCGACATCGCCACCTACGTCGGATCTGGCGCGCTCGACGTTGGCATCACCGGCCGCGATCTGCTGCTCGACTCGCACTCGAACGCCGTTGAGATCGCCAGTCTCGACTTCGGCGACTCCACCTTTCGGTTCGCCGGACCGGCCGGTCGCTTCACCGAACTGAAAGACCTCGACGGGCTGCGAGTCGCCACGAGCTACCCCGGACTCGTCGAACGCTTCCTCGCCACGCACTCGGTGAGCGTTGACCTGGTCGAACTCGACGGGGCCGTCGAATCGGCCGTTCAGCTGGGCGTAGCGGATGCCGTCGCCGACGTTGTGTCAACCGGCACTACACTGCGCAAGGCCGGCCTCGAAATCTTCGGACCGGTCATTCTCGAATCGACTGCCGTGTTGATCAGCTCCACCAACGACAAGGCCGGAATCGACACCCTGCTGCGCCGGCTGCAGGGCGTGCTCGTAGCCCGCCAGTACGTGCTCCTCGACTACGACATCCCGGTCGCCCTGTTGGAGAAAGCCACTGCACTGGCTTCCGGTATCGAATCGCCAACCGTCTCGTCGCTGCACGACCCGGAGTGGGCCGCGGTGCGCGTGATGATCGCCCGGCTCGACATGAACAACGTGATGGACGCGCTCTACGCCATCGGCGCCCGGGCCATTCTCGTCACCACCATTCACAACGCCCGCCTCTAAAACGGCGAGAGGAGAACCAGCTGTGAGTCTGAGTGTGCGCGTCATACCGTGCCTCGACGTGGCCAACGGTCGCGTCGTTAAAGGTGTGAACTTTCAGAACCTGCGTGACGCCGGCGACCCGGTCGAACTGGCCCGCCGCTACTACGAGCAGGGCGCCGACGAGCTGTGCTTTCTCGACGTCACGGCTACAGTCGACAACCGCTCGACCACCTACGACGTGGTACGGGCCACCGCGGAGCAGGTCTTCATTCCGCTCACCGTCGGCGGTGGAATTCGCAGCGTCGAAGATGTGTCCCGCCTACAGGCCAGCGGAGCCGACAAAGTGAGCGTCAACAGCGCCGCGATCGCTCGCCCCGCCCTCATCGCCGAAATCGCCGACCGGTTCGGTGCCCAGGTATTGGTTTTGAGCCTCGACGTGAAACGATCCGATCGCACCGCGAGCGGCTTCGTCGTCACCACGCATGGCGGTCGCACCGAGACCGACCTGGATGCCGTGGACTGGGCCCGGCAGGCGATCGAACTCGGCGCCGGAGAACTCCTGGTCAACTCCATCGACGCCGACGGCACCAAGGCCGGCTTCGACACTGAGCTCATCACGCTCATGCGGGGCAACAGCCGGGTTCCAGTTGTTGCTTCCGGCGGTGCCGGGCGCGTGGAAGACTTCCCGCCGGCGGTGCGGGCCGGTGCGGACGCCGTACTGGCGGCATCCGTCTTTCACAACGCGCAATTGACCATCGGCGACGTGAAACGCGAGCTCGCTGATGCCGGAATGCCGGTGCGCCGATGAGTGCCGAACTGGTCGATCAGCTGGACGCCGCCGTCTTTAATGACGTTGGGCTGCTGCCCGCAGTCATTCAGCAGTGGGACACCCACGAGGTGCTCATGCTCGGCTGGATGAATCGTGAGGCACTTCGCCGTACCCTCACGGAGGGTCGCGTCACCTTCTGGTCCCGCAGTCGACAGGAATTCTGGCGCAAGGGCGACACCTCCGGCCACGCCCAGTATGTGTACTCCGCCGCCTTCGACTGCGACAACGACACCCTGCTCGTACAGGTCGATCAGGTGGGAGCGGCCTGCCACACCGGCACGCATACCTGCTTCGACGGGCGCGATCTCGGCGCTGTGACCATGGAAAGGCCCACCGAATGACCACCAGCACCCCCGCCGCGACCGGTGAACGTACTGCCGGGTCCACCTCCCGGAAGCATTTCGACGCCCTCATCGACGCACACCGGGTCATACCGGTCATTCGCGAACTCTTCGCTGACGGTGAAACGCCGGTCGGCATCTACCGCAAACTTGCCAACGGCTTGCCGGGCAGTTTCCTGCTCGAATCTGCCGAACAGGGCGGAATCTGGTCGCGCTTCTCCTTCGTCGGCGTCTCGTCGTTCGGCGTGCTCACCCAAGAGGGCGACGACACCCGATGGATCGACTACGGACTCTCCGCAGACCGCGCTCTCGGCTCTGCCGCCACGCGAGGCCCGCTCGAGGCTCTGGCCTACCTGTTCGACCGCTGGCAGACCCCGCGGTTGGCCGAGCATCCGCCCTTGACCGGTGGCCTGGTCGGTTTCATCGGTTGGGAAGCAATTCGCCAGATCGAACACCTGCCGCATCAGCCGCCGGCCGACTACGACGTTCCCGGCCAATCCTTCAGTTTCGTCGCGGATCTGGTCGTCCTCGACCACAAATACGGCACCGTGCAACTGATCGCCAACGTGCTCAACGACGGCACCGACACGCCCGATGATCTCTGGGATGCCGCGACACTGCGCCTCGATTCCCTGCAATCGCGCCTGGCTGCGCCCGGTGAAGCCTGGCTGGCCGAAGTCGACCTGCAGGCGCCAAGCTCGCCCAGCAATCGCACCACCCGCGACGACTTTCTCGCCGCCATCAACATCGGCAAGCAGCACATCGTCGACGGCGACGTGTTCCAGGTCGTCATTTCGCAGCGCTTTGATCAGGTCTGTACCGCGCACCCCATCGACGTCTACAGGGTCTTGCGTAGCTTGAACCCGAGCCCGTACATGTACCTGCTGAGCCTCGAAACGCCGAGCGGCGACCCGTATTGGATCGTCGGATCGTCGCCCGAAGCGCTTGTGAAGGTACAAGACCAACGGGTCTTCACCCATCCGATCGCCGGTTCAAAGCCGCGCGGTACGACCCCGGATACCGACGCCGATTTTGCGATCGAACTAGCCGAAGACCCCAAGGAACGCGCCGAACACCTCATGCTCGTCGACTTGGCACGCAACGACCTGCTCAAGGTCTGTACGGCCGGATCGGTCGAAGTGACCGAGTTCATGCGCATTGAACGGTTCAGCCACATCATGCACCTGGTCTCCTCGGTCGAAGGAAACCTGGTCCCCGGAAAGACCGCGATCGATGTATTTCGGGCCACGTTCCCGGCAGGCACCCTCTCGGGCGCTCCGAAACCACGCGCGCTCCAGATCATCGACGCCCTTGAACCGGCCCAGCGCGGCGTGTACGGGGGAGTCGTCGGATACTTCGGCTTCGCCGGGGACGCCGACCTCGCCATCGCCATTCGCACGGCGACCATCAAGGACGGCATCGCCCGGGTGCAGGCCGGTGGCGGCGTCGTCACCGATTCCGACCCGGCCTCCGAGTATCAGGAGTCACAAAACAAGGCGGCAGCCCCGCTGCGGGCGGTGGCTGTGGCCAACGCGATGCGGCGGGTGTTCTAGTGACCGGAGAAGCGGCCGCCGGAGAAGCAGCTACCGGAGCAGCAGCCAAGCGGATGTCCCCACGCCGGCTCAAACTCGTGCTCATCCTCACCGTCCTTGCGGCTAGTTCCCTGGCTTTGCTGGCCTGGACCCAGGTGTGGGTACATGCCGAAGTCGGACTGCCCGACGCCGGAACTCAGGTCCTGAAGATCGACGGAGCCATCGCCGCGCCGGCGCTGACAGCTCTCGCCCTCGCCGGATTCGCCCTTGCCTCGGCCCTCACCATCGCGGGGCGGCTTATTCGAGTTGTTCTCGGCGCACTCGAGGTGCTCCTGGGATTTTCGGTGTTCCTCGCCGCTTTCCTCGCTATCGACGATCCCTCCCAGGCGAGTGCCGCCGCGGTCACCGCTGCGACGGGAATCGCCGGGCACGAGTCGATTCAGCTCAGTGTGCTCGGTACGATCGTCACACCGTGGCCGTTCGTCGCCTTGGGTGCTGCCGTGATCATGGCGGCCACCGGCGTGGCCGTCATTGTGACGAGCGCCCGCTGGCCGGGCCCGACCCGCAAATATCAGGCCGTGCGCTTTGAAACTGTCGCGTCGTCCGACGGCGCTGTACCGGCTTCGTCGCGCAACAGCGAGGCGGGTGTCGGGTCGACCGAGCCAGTACCGCAGGACTCCGTCGGTGATTGGGACGACCTCAGTCGCGGCCAGGACCCGACCGCACGCTGACCAGCGCCATCCGCTCCGCTAGACTTAACCTGTCTGTCAATGTATACAGTGCCAACGCGCTAACTAGGAGAACCATGAGCATCGATCTGTCAGATCCCGGACACGGCCACTCCGCGGCGGCCTGGACCGCTGTCACCATCATGCTGGTCGCTTTCACCATCGGCACTACGGCCTTCTTCTTTGAGATGGCGTGGCTCGTTTGGGCCTCCTTTGGCCTGCTCATTGCCGGTGTGATTGTCGGCTACGTGCTGAGCAAGGTCGGCTATGGCGTCAGCGCCACGTCGTCCGGCCACTAACCGGCTGCGCTGAGACCTGGTGCTTCAAGAACTTCTCGCTGGCGCGGTATCCGACGCTGCACAACGCCTGCTCACTCTCCCGTTGGCGAGTGTGGAGGCCGCTGCGCGCGCCCAGACGCCCGCCCTCGACGCGCTGGCGGCCCTCGCCCCAACCGAACGCGTAAAAATCCTCGCGGAAATCAAACGCGCCAGCCCCAGCCGTGGCGCTCTGGCAGCCATCGCCGATCCGGCAGCACTCGCCGTGGCGTACGAGACCGGTGGGGCGAGCGCCATCAGCGTACTCACCGAAGGTCGGCGTTTTCACGGCTCGCTGGCGGACCTCGAACAGGTGCGCGCCGCCGTGAGCATTCCCATCCTGCGTAAGGACTTCATCGGCACGCCGTACCAGGTGTTCGAGGCCCGCGCGGCGGGCGCAGACCTGGTGCTGCTCATTGTCGCCGCCCTCGATCAACCGACCCTGCTCGCGCTGCATACCCTGATCGGGGAGCTCGGCATGACCGCCCTGGTCGAAACGCACAGCGGCGATGAAGTGAATCGGGCGCTTGACATCGGCGCGCGACTAATCGGGGTCAACGCGCGCAACCTGTCGACCTTTGAACTCGACCAGAACCTGTTCGGCAGTCTCGCCGACAAAATTCCCGCCGGCGTCGTGCGCGTCGCCGAATCCGCCGTCAAGACGGCCGCCGATGTCGCACATTACCGTGCCGCCGGCGCCGACGTCGTCCTGGTCGGCGAAGCGCTCGTCACGAGCGATCCCATCCGAACCCTCTCCGAGTTTTTGGCGGTCTAAATGTCCTTGCGTACACATCCCGGTCCGTATTTCGGTGACTTCGGCGGCAGATTCGTACCCGAGTCCCTCGTGGCGGCACTCGACGAACTCACGGCCGAATATGAACTCGCCAAGAACGATCCCGCTTTTGCGGCAGCCCTGATGGAGTTGCACGTCAACTACACCGGTCGGCCGTCCATCATCACCGAGGTGCCCCGCTTCGCCGAGTACGCCGGCGGCGCCCGCATCATTCTCAAGCGCGAAGACCTCAACCACACCGGCTCGCACAAGATCAACAACGCTCTCGGTCAGGCCCTGCTCACCAAGCGCATCGGCAAGACCCGCGTGATCGCCGAAACCGGGGCCGGACAGCACGGAGTGGCCACAGCCACCGTCGCCGCCCTGTTCGGACTGGAATGCGTCGTCTACATGGGTGAGGTCGACACCGAACGCCAAGCCCTCAACGTCGCACGGATGCGCCTGCTCGGCGCGGAGGTCGTGCCGGTCAAGACCGGCTCGCGCACACTGAAAGACGCCATCAACGACGCCATGCGCGACTGGGTCACCAACGTTGAGACCACCAACTACATCTTCGGAACCGTGGCCGGACCGCATCCGTTCCCCGCCATGGTGCGCGATTTTCAGAAGATCATTGGCGAAGAGGCCCGCCAGCAGGTTCTCGATCTGACCGGCAGCCTGCCGGATGCCGTCACCGCCTGTGTCGGCGGCGGCTCCAACGCGATGGGCATCTTTCATGCCTTCCTCGACGATCCGGATGTCGCCCTGTTCGGCTACGAGGCAGCCGGCGACGGCGTTGACACTCCGCGTCACGCAGCGACCATCACCAAGGGCAGCCCTGGAGTGTTGCACGGCGCCCGCAGCATGCTGCTGCAAGACGAAGACGGTCAAACTGTCGAGTCGCACTCCATCTCGGCGGGACTCGACTATCCAGGGGTGGGTCCGGAGCATGCCTGGCTCGCCAGCATCGGCCGGGCCACCTACCTGCCGATCACCGACGACGATGCCATGAGCGCCCTGCGGCTGCTGAGCCGCACTGAGGGCATCATCCCCGCGATCGAGTCATCGCACGCTCTCGCGGGAACCCTCGAACTCGGCCGCACGCTCGGCCCGGAGGCGACCATCCTGGTCAACCTCAGTGGTCGCGGCGACAAAGACATGGAAACAGCCGGCCGGTACTTCGACCTGCTCGACGAAGGCGCGGAACAGTCATGACGACCATTACGAGCACGGTCGAACAGACGATCGCACGCCGACGCTCCGAGGGCGGGGGAGCGCTCATCGGCTACCTGCCGGTGGGCTTTCCCACGCTCAGCGAGAGCATCGACGCGGCTGTGGCCCTGGTAGCCAACGGTGTCGACATCATCGAATTGGGTCTGCCCTACTCCGACCCGGTCATGGACGGCCCCGTCATTCAGGCGGCAACGCAACAGGCACTGGCCAACGGCTTCAAACTGCGTCACGGGTTTGAAGCGATCAAGGCCATCACCGCCCAGGTCGATGCCCCGATTCTGGTCATGACCTATTGGAACCCGGTTGTGCAGTACGGCGTTGAACGTTTCGCCGATGATCTGCGCGCCGTTGGTGGTGCCGGCCTGATCACGCCCGACCTGATTCCCGACGAAGCGGGCGACTGGATGGCCGCGAGCGAACGCACCGGACTCGACCGGGTATTCCTGGCCGCCCCGTCCTCGTCCGACGCCCGCCTGGTGCAGGCGATTGAGGCAAGCCGCGGCTTCGTCTACACAGTCTCGACGATGGGGACCACCGGCGCTCGCGCCGGGGTCGACGCTGCCGCGCGCATCCTGGTCGAACGCTTGCGGGCCGCCGGCTGCACCAGCGCGTGTGTCGGCCTCGGCATCTCCACGCCCGAGCAGGTGCGCGAAATTCTGGGCTACGCAGACGGCGCTATCGTCGGCTCGGCTCTTGTGAAAGCGCTGACCGAAGGGGGAGTGCCCGCCGTCGCCCGGCTCGCGCTCGAACTGGCCGCCGGCGCGAACGACATTCGTCCCGCGACCTAGGCGCATTTTTAGACTAAATTGTTCGAGGCGGTCGAATGAACGCCCCAAGTGACGAGAGTCACGACGAAAGGTAGTACCTAGGTGACTTTGCCACTGAGCATATTGAATGCGAGCATTTTGAACACGAGCATCCCGAGCCCCGACTGGAGTTTCTTCGACCTCGGCCCGTTCCGCATTCACGCCTACGCGCTGTGCATTCTCGCCGGGATCATCCTCGCGACAGTCATCACCTCCCGCCGCCTGACCAAGCGTGGCGCCGAGCCGGGAGTCGTGCTCGATATCATCCTCTGGGCGGTGCCGCTCGGCATTGTCGGGGCACGCATCTACCACGTGCTCACCCACCCGGGCGACTACTTCTACGACGGGGCCGACCTGCTCCGCACCCTGTACATATGGGAGGGCGGCAACGCCATCTTTGGGTCATTGATCGGTGGCGCCGCCGGTGCGTATATCGGTTGCCGTCTGGCGGGCATCCGCTTCTGGACCTTTGCCGACGCCGTGGCGCCGGCATTGCTCGTCGCGCAGGCCACCGGTCGGCTCGGCAACTGGTTCAACCACGAACTGTTCGGACTTCCGACGACACTGCCGTGGGGTCTTGAAATCGAGCCGAGCAACCTGGCCTTCCCCGTCGGTCTGCCGGCCGGCACTCTGTTCCACCCGACTTTTCTGTACGAAATTATCTGGAACCTGCTGGGCGTAGCCGTTATCCTTTATCTCGAACGCAAATTCCGCCTGCGCTTCGGCCAGACCCTGGGTGCCTACCTCATCTGGTATGGACTGGGTCGCAGCTTCTTTGAGTCGATTCGCATCGATCCAAGCGAGATCTACTTCGGAATCCGCACTAATATCTGGGCTGCCTTCGCGGCCATTCTCGTCGGCCTGATCATCATCTTTGTGCAGCGCCACCGCCACCCTGGCATCGAGCCCAGCCCCTATGTGCCCGGTCGGGAGTGGATTGGGCCAGACGCGGGGGTAGAATTCGATGACAGCGATTCGGAATCTGAGGAGGACATCACTGCTGATCAGAGCGATGATGCCGAAGACCACACCGAATCACCCGAGGCCCCAGCCACAAGCACGAGCGCTTCGCGTCTGTAGACTCACGTTCGCTGAACCCCAGCTGACACACCCGTAGCGTTGCCCGGTCCGGGCCCGGCCTGGACCGGCTGACGTTTCGGATTTTCCCGCACATTTCTCCTTCGGGCCAACGTCGTCCCTTACTGCCAGTCATTTCGTGAGGACGGTCTCAATGGCGCAGAAACCTCTCTATTCCCGCTTCAGCAGCATGCCCGAAGCCTCCGGTTTGTATGATCCGGCGTCCGAACGTGACGCCTGCGGCCTGGCCATGGTCGCAACTCTGCGCGGAACAGCCGGGCACGACATCATCACCCAGGCCCTCGATGCATTGCGCAACCTGGAACACCGCGGTGCGGTGGGCTCCGATGCCGGAACCGGTGACGGCGCAGGCATCATCACTCAGGTTCCGGATGCGTTCCTGCGCGCCGTCACGGGTTTTGCGCTTCCCCCGGTGGGCCAGTACGCCGTTGGCAACGTTTTTCTGCCAACCGACCCGACGACCCGCACGGGCATCAAAAAAGCCATCAGCGTCATCGCCGAACAGGAAAGTCTCACCATTCTCGGCTGGCGGGAGGTTCCGGTGCATCCGGAAGACCTCGGCAGCCAGGCCCGCTCGAACATGCCCGCCATTCAGCAGCTGTTCGTGCAGAGCACCCGCACCACCGAAGCGGACGAGCCGTTCAGCGACATTGCACTCGACCGGCAGGCTTTTCGGTTGCGCAAACGCGCCGAACGTGAACTTGAGGTGTACTTCGTCTCGCTGTCCTGCCGCACCTTGGTGTACAAGGGAATGGTCACGACGCTGCAGCTTGAACCGTTCTACCCCGACCTATCCGACGAACGTTTCGCCTCGACGCTCGCACTCGTGCACTCCCGTTACTCCACGAACACCTTCCCGTCCTGGCCGCTGGCCCAGCCATTTCGCATGATCGCTCACAATGGCGAGATCAACACGGTGCAGGGCAACCGCAACTGGATGCGCGCGCGCCAGTCCCAGCTCGAATCCGAGCTGATCGGCGATGTCGGCCCGCTGTTGCCGATCGTCACACCCGGTGCGAGCGACTCGGCCTCCTTCGATGAGGTCGTGGAACTGCTCAGCCTGTCTGGGCGGTCGCTGCCGCACGCCATCATGATGATGGTGCCAGAGGCTTGGGAAAACCAGACCGACCTCGACGACGAACGTCGCGACTTCTACGAATATCACTCCATGCTCATGGAGCCGTGGGACGGCCCAGCCGCGATCGTGTTCACCGACGGTTCCCTCGTCGGGGCAACCCTCGACCGCAACGGTCTGCGTCCCGGACGCTACGTCATCACCGACGACGGACTCGTCGTGCTCGCGAGCGAGATCGGGGTGCTCAATATCGACCCGGCTCGGGTCGTGCGCAAGGGGCGCCTGCGTCCCGGCCAGATGTTCCTGGTCGACACCAAGGCAGGCCGCATCATCGACGACAGTGAGATCAAAGCCGAACTGTCGGGGAGCGAGCCCTGGGGAGAGTGGCTTCAGAAGGGGTGTATCAACCTCAAGGATCTGCCGGAGCGGGAGCACATCGTGCACCCGCCGGCATCCGTTGTGCGTCGCCAGCGCACCTTCGGTTACACGGAAGAAGAGGTGCGCATTCTGCTCGCCCCGATGGCTCGCACCGGCGCCGAACCGCTTGGCGCCATGGGCAGCGACACCCCCATCGCCGTGCTCAGTGACCGCCCGCGGCTCATGTTCGATTATTTCACCCAGCAATTCGCGCAGGTGACCAACCCGCCACTCGACTCGATCCGTGAAGAAGTGGTCACGAGCCTCAAGCTCGGGCTCGGTCCGGAGCGCAACCTGCTCACGGCCGGTCCGGAGCACGCCCGGCAGGTCATTCTGGATTTCCCGGTCATCGACAATGATGAGCTGGCCAAGATTCAACACATCGACCCGGTCGTGGGTAGCCGCACCACGTCGACCATTCGCGGCCTGTATCGGTTCGAGGACGGCACCGATTCGCTGTCGAAGCGTCTGGCTGAGATCTGTGTCGAGGTCGATGAAGCCATCGAGGCCGGCGCCCTGTTCATCGTTTTGAGCGACCGCGATTCCAACAAGGACCTCGCGCCGATTCCGTCACTGCTCATGATCTCGGCGGTGCACCACCACCTGATTCGTACCGAGAACCGCATGAAGGTCGGGATCGTGGTGGAAGCCGGCGACGTGCGTGAGGTGCACCATGTGGCCCTGCTCATGGGCTATGGCGCGTCCGCCGTCAACCCGTACCTCGCCATGGAAACCTGCGAAGACCTCGTGCGCAGCGGCATCATCACCAACGTCACGCCCGAAAAAGCTGTGAACAACGTGATCAAGGCCCTCGGTAAGGGCGTGCTCAAAATCATGTCCAAGATGGGCATTTCCACAGTCTCGTCTTACGCCGGCGCGCAAACCTTCGAAGCCGTGGGTCTCGACCAGTCCTTCGTCGACCAGTATTTCACCGGAACGACGAGCAAGCTCGGCGGCGTCGGCATCGACGTGATCGCCATTGAGAACCTCTCCCGGCACACCTCCGCGTATCCAATGGATGCCGCCGTCACCGCGCATGAGCGTCTCGCGACCGGCGGTGAATACCAGTGGCGCCGCGATGGTGCCCCGCACCTGTTCAACCCGGAGACCATTTTTCGGTTGCAGCACGCGACCCGCACCCGGCGCTACGACATCTTCCGTGAATACACGAAACTTGTCGACGACCAGGCCGAATCGCTCATGACGCTGCGCGGAATGTTCACCCTCAGCCCCGGCCAGCGCACCCCGGTACCGCTCGACGAGGTCGAGTCTGTCGCGCAGATCGTCAAACGTTTCTCCACCGGCGCGATGAGTTATGGTTCCATTTCGCAGGAGGCGCACGAAACCCTTGCGATTGCGATGAACCGTCTCGGAGGCAAATCCAATACCGGTGAGGGCGGCGAAGACCTCGAGCGTTTGCTCGACCCGACCCGGCGAAGTGCCGTCAAACAGGTTGCGTCCGGCCGATTCGGTGTCACGAGCATGTACCTGACTCACGCCGACGACATTCAGATCAAACTCGCCCAGGGCGCCAAGCCCGGCGAGGGCGGTCAG
>Ga0307486_1002483_pt1 | contig 12836 bp, 8 predicted proteins | sample CBIW02metaG_FD_203663 | JGI IMG/M metagenome (GOLD analysis project Ga0307486, IMG submission 203663) | Sea-ice brine microbial communities from Beaufort Sea near Barrow, Alaska, United States - CBIW 0.2 | ecosystem: Environmental > Aquatic > Marine > Coastal | place: USA: Alaska | collected... | reverse complement strand
AGCAGTATCGGGTAAAGCCCAGGAGCGTCTGGAGAAGATGGGCGCAACAGCGATGGATTCCATGGATTCAGGCAGCCCCGTATTCGGACCTGTTGCCTACACACTCACCTTCGGTGAAGCGATTACACTCGGCATCCTCTGCGACTACGAAGTGTCGATCATTGCGACCAAAACCCAAGACCATGCCGACTTCATCGCCGAACGCGCCTACGTCCTCAAGGACGGCGACACCGTAATTGATGCCCAAACGTTTGCCACCATCGAAGCTGTGAAGCACATCTACGAAGCGGGTGGCCGTCGCATGTTCATGTACATGAATCGCAAAGACACAGCCCGACGGGTGGCCAGCTACATCAACGCCGAGCACGCCCTTCCCGGCGCCGACCATGTACTCGGCGACATGCCGGTGAAGCAACGCGAAGTCAATATCAACAAACTGAATCGCCCCGAAGGTCACATCCTCACCAACGTCCGCTGCCTCAACGAAGGGGTCGACTTTCCCGCCCTCGACACTGTCGTATTCACTGACCCGAAATCCAGTCCCGTAGACATTGCTCAAGCGGTTGGTCGTGTCCTGCGCACCGCCCCATCTGAGGGCAAAACCAAGGGAAGAATTGTTATCCCTGTTGCAATATCCGCAGAGGACTGGGAATCGGGGGAGCTCAGCGACGAAGAGCGCGACATTGCCATGAGCGGCCCCAGCCCGTACCGCGCCATCTTCGACATCATCGAAGCGTTGGCCAGCCATGACGAAACGATTCGCCACATCCTGACAGCGCTGCGTCTCGGGCTAGGCAACCGCAAGAACACCCCCGGTGTTGACGAAGAAGAGATGCCTGACACCCCCGCCGAGCTGGAAGAGTACATCAGCTCCCTGCTCGACGAAGACGGCAAAGCTGCACGCAAGGATGGTGCCCCGCTGAGCACCATTGCATCATCGGTTTTGGGTGGCGGAAAAGTGGTGTTGATTGCCCCCGGCATGTCAGCCGAGATGCGCGAGAAGTTCGCCAACTCCCTTCGCGTCGCCACCGTCCGCCAAAGTGACCGCACCACGCTGACGATGGACGACCACATGTACCGCTCGCTCGTCTACGGCTACGGCAAAACATGGGCTGAAGCTGAACAGATAATCCGCGACACCCGTGAACAACTGGCTTTTGAAGGGGTTGCAGCATGAAGGCCACCGGCGTAATTGATGCCCGCGTCTCCCTCATGCGAGAAGCACATCGCATTGGCGAGCTTGACCAGGCGATCGTCACCACCCTCGACAACTACGTCGACAACTGGCGCGCAGAGCCCCACGTCGGACAGTGGTGGGAGTCGTTCGATGACCTCCAAGAATGGATTGCCGACAACGGGCGCATGCCCGAACCCGGTGACGCTGGGGCGGCAGGATTGCGACCCTGGCTCGACAAACAGGACGGCCACAGCCTCACCTCCACCCAACTCCATGCCCTGCTCTCATTACCCCAATTCCCGACCGCACTCACTTCACCGCTGTGGTCGACCATCTGCGTGCTGCCTAGTGTCGGTGTCGTACCGTCGCGAGGCGATGACCGTCTCGTTATCGCGGACTTGGTTTCCCGTTGTGCTCCTGTTGTGGACTCTGCCGCTGTCGATGATTTGGGTGCGTCGGGGCCAGCCCTTTTGAGCTACCTCATGTTTGTGGCGCGGGTCGGACGTCAGCCTGGTGCGAACGAAACTTCAGGCCGTTGGATTCGTGCACAGCGGGCGGCATCGAATTTGCCGGCTGGTGTTGCTGCGGTTCTTGAGCTGGTGCCGGACTGGCGCGGTGCCGAATCTATGGGTGAGTTGTTCGCTGCCCGTCATGGCCGGTGGGTGGCTGCTGGTGAACGTGCAGGCCGTACCCCTCGTGTGCGTTCAGAGAATGTCGAAGAGCGGGTATGTGCTGCATGGGCGTCGAGGGTACGCCGGGCATATCGTGCCGGCCGGCTGTCTGCGGCGGAAGCCGCTGTTGTGGTGTCTATGGGGTGAGGCGTTTGCCGCGCATACCTAATGCGTGTCTGATCTGTCTCAAACCTCCAATGTGGGAGAGAGGTCTCTCCGCGCGCAGCGACGCGCGTTGCAGCGTGACCGGCTCCCCAGGGTCAATATCGAGGTTCTCGATTTGATTGCTCCCCACTGGCGCAGAAGCCCCCGAGAAGTGAGATGGCACCTTCGGCTTGATGAGGTTAGTCAGTGGCATAAGCAACACGGGCGAATGCCGAGCACCAAAAGTACAGACCCGATTGAGTCCAGCGCTGGGGTCTGGATTTCAAATCAACGCCAGAAGCAGTCGCTCAGCCATTCGCAAAAAGAAGAACTCGATGGCGCGATTCCCGGCTGGGACGTTCCCCATTCGTCAGAAGCCCGATGGCGTTTGAGGCTGGCTGATACCGCTAGATGGTCCGAACTTCATGGCAGGCATCCGCGGGAGAGTGGCAGCGACGCTTTAGAGAATCAGCTTGGTGAATGGTTGACGCTCCAACGAAGGTTGATCGTCTCGGCATCGGCCAGGCAGGAAGAACTTGACTGCCAGTTGCCGGGATGGCGTCAGAGTTCCTGGCGAGGGTTGGGAGCGCGCAGCTCACAAGTGGCAGTGCCGCGCATACCTGCTGTGTGAGTAAAACGCGGCCATTGCCCGAAGTAGGAGATAACTCTCTCGCTGTGCAGCGCCGCGCGTCGAAACGGGGCCCTTTCATTCAATCCCAGTGGTCTTGAATTCAGTGGGCACTTCGAGAGCGCGCAGAAACCTATTCCAGGCTAAGCAAGATTATTTTCCACGGCATATTTTGATCGTGGACCCCGGACTAGAACTCGGGGATACTCGACCCGATCGAGTACGAGCTACGCTTCAATCAATCAAACATCCATCCCCGCCTGATCTTCAAACCGGAACGGGCAACCAGGCGACGGGGCAGGTCAGCTAACCGCACTGCCTCCCTGCTCCTTCAGACACTTAGGGTCGGGCTTTGTACCGAGGTAAAAGACGCGCGCCTATGTTGTTCCGGATACTCGCTCCGGTGTCGCGGCGAGACGCGGTCCCAATGAACTGCGCCGAAAACCCGACTTCAGTCGTCGGCGTTTGTGGACACGTTCGCGCTGATGACGGTGCTACCCGCAGCTTCCCCATCGCTGTGAACGGTGTAGCGGCTATTGCTGCCACCGCCTACTGTCATACCGTCACCACCGCAACCGACAACCCAGTTGCCGCTCCCCGGGTAGACGAGAAGACAGACGCTCTGGTCAGCCATCGTGTCGGTCGCCAGGTACAGAGCTGTCGTACCGTGGTGCCCAACAAGTCGGACCGATTCAACGTCCAGCCCGTCGGATGCATAAGCAGGTAAATCGATCGGCCACGCATCGTCAGCTGTCGCCACACGGTCAAGATCTGAATACGAAGGACCAGTGGCGCATGCTGCAAGCGCCAACCCCAGTGCTAGGGCTACGGCCGTCATGCAGAAGAACCGATTGTTCATACCTTGAGTATGTCAGTGGCCCCGTCGTCAGCTCATTCAACATGCGCTCAATAGCCACATTCATCCTGAAACTCCGCGACAAGGCCATACAGAAACCCATCCGCGCACGACGTCGAAAGGACCACAGCGACCGCCCGTTGGCCCGTCTGGTCGCCGCTCGCGCCGCCGCACCGACCGGGTAACCAGCACCAAAACTGTGACACCGCTACCGCTTCACCGAGACAATTCAGCCTGCCCAAAAGCGGGCTAATTCGTCGTTAACGGAAAATCGGCCACTATCAGCGGCCGAAACTTCCGTCATGACCGACCGCAAACGGAAAGATCTAATCAAGATCTCCGCGGTCAATCAATTAAATGAACAATACGGTTTCAAAGAATGAAACCGCCAAACGGGGACTCTGCCAGCATTGAGTGGAGCAGTACTCGATTCGGTCGACCCGCTGTGGCGTGAACATTCTTATGACCGCCGTTGGCGCCAACAGCATGGCGAATATGTGGCTTTCATAGCCGAACATGCCCTGCCCGGCGCCGACCATGTACTCGGCGACGTGCCGGTGAAGCAACGCGAAGTCAATATCAACAAGCTGCACCGCAGCGAAGGGCACATTCTCACCGACGTCCGCTGCCTCAACGACACCGTCGTCGTCACCGACCCGAAATCCAGCCCCGTCGACATCGCCCAAGCAGTTGGCCGTGTCCTGCGCACCGCCCCATCTGAGGGCAAAACCAAGGGCAGAATTGTCATCCCCGTCGCAATATCGGCTGAAGATTGGGAGTCGGGGATTCTCACCGACGATGAGCGGGATACAGCCATGTCTGGCCCAAGCCCCTACCGGGCAATCTTCGACATCATCGACGCGTTGGCAAGCGATGACCGAAAGAGTTAGCGCGCAGGCCCCCGACTTTAGTCGTGGGGTTAGCGCATTTTCGCTCCCAACGTGACTTTTTCTGCACATGGGCGAAATGCCGCGCATAGAGCTGGTGTGAGCGCAAAAACACGCTCGAACGGCAACGTCACTTTCCAGTGTGCGTTCGGTCCTGGAATTCGGAAGGTGAGGTTGGCATGTCGCAGAAGACGCGCATAGTCGGAACCAAAGCTTTCGGATCCATATTTTTGGGCACCGACACCGAAACTGATGAAGATATGTTCAGTTCCGATGGCGACACTGTTCTGCGGTGGCTGTCGGATGCCTACCGGGCCCGATTCAATCAATGCCGATCCACTCGCTCCAAATATGTGTATGCCGACGGAACCCAAATCCGTGATGCGGCAGGTGAGCCGGTACTGTTCCCGATCGGGAATACCGTCGATGACCTCACCCACGCTCAAGCCCGAACACAGTATTCGTTTCTGGCTGCCGCACCGGCAATGGTGCTGCATTCGGCTCAACGCGAAGAGATGAAGAGTTGGTTCTCCGGCACTAAACGCCGCACCACTAACATCCAAGCCGGTCGTCCGTCAGGGCGGATGCCACAATTCCGGTCACGTAAACACTCTCCCGCGACTTTCAGCATCTTTGCCAACAACGGTGCCTCACCGGTGGTGTCATTCCAGAAGACCGGTCGACGCACCGGCATTGTCAGTTTCGGTGGCATGAACCCGGTCGGTAAAACTTCGGCCGGTGCTGGCCGTCGCTGGCGCATCCAACTTCGGGTGCGTGTTTCCCAACCCATCAACGCATTCAGTTCCGTCCAAATCAATGCCGATACTCGCGAGCTCATCTTCATCAGCCCTGTACCGTTACGGCCCCATGCTCACAGTGGTGCTGTGGTTGGTATTGATTTAGGTATCGCTGTTGATGTTGCCACCAGCGACGGGGCATTGCTGACCCGCCCGAATGTGGCACCGCTGCTGGCGAAACGCAAAAAAGCGCAGCAGGCAATGAACCGGTCACGTTCAGCAGCGAAAGCCGATTCCCGCAATTTTTGGGAATCACGTCGCTATCAGACCAATAAGGCAACGGCGGCGAGCCTGTCGGCAAAAGTTGTTCGCATTATGACCGACTGGCGACATAAAACAACGTCGGCGTTGGTTGACGGTAACGACATCATCGTCATCGAAAACCTTCAGGTGCGCAACATGACCAGAAGCGCTGCCGGAACTACCAAAACCCCCGGCAAACGAGTTGCCCAAAAACGGGGACTGAATCGTGGCATGGCTGCGGCAGCACCATCCACCATCCGGTCGATGCTGGAATATAAGACCAAAGCTGCCGGTATTGAACTCATCGCCGTTCCCGCCCATTACACCTCCCAACGATGCAATAAATGTGAACACATTGCCGCTGAAAACCGCGAGAGTCAAGCAGTTTTCATCTGCACCGAATGTGGTCATCGCAGCAATGCCGATACCAACGCCGCAGCTAATACCCGCGACCGCGGCCTCGGACTATGGGGTCAGGACATGGCCCCGCAGGTTAGGAAACGTCAGACCACAACGGGGCAACCCTGAATGGCTGTTTCTGCATGACCCTGCAAACCACCCACGCCCTATATAGGGCGAGAGGGGAATCCCCCGGCTTCAGCCGCGGGGAGGATGTCAAGAAACCATTCGCCATATTCTCTCCGCGTTGCGGCTCGGACTCGGCAACCGCAAGAACACCCCCGGTGTTGAAGAAGATGAGCTGCCGGACACTCCCGAAGAGCTGGAAGAGTACATAAGCTCCCTCATCGACGAAGACGGCAAAGTCGCACGCATGAACGGTGCACCGCTGAGCTCCATCGCATCATCCGTACTCGGCGGCGGCAAAGTCGTACTCATCGCCCCTGGCATGTCAGCCGAGATGCGTGAAAAGTTTGCGGCCTCCCTGCGCATCGCAACCGTCCGTGCCAGCGCCCGATTCGCGTTGAGTATATAGGACCACATGTTCAAGCGCGCGTCTCCCTCATGCGGGATGCCCACCGAATCGGTGAACTCGAACCGGCTCTAGCCGCAACCCTCGACGACTTTGTCGACGACTGGCGTGCAGAGCCCCGCATAGGCCGCTGGTGGGAAAGTTTCGAAGACCTCAGCAACTGGATTGATGCCAACGGCCGCCTCCCCAATCTCGAAGATCCAGGTTCCGCGGGTTTACGTCCATGGTTGGTGGGCCAGGACGGTCACAATCTCGTGCCGGCGCAGCTCAGTGCCTTGCTCTCACTGTCTGACTTCCCGGTCGTGCTCGAATCTCCGCTGTGGTCGGTCATCGGCGTGCTTCATGGTCGAGGTGTCGTGCCGTCCCGCCCCGATGATCGTCTTGTCGTCAGCAGCCTGGTCACACGATCAGCCGCGCCCAGTGCCTCCGTGACGCCTGTTGGGGTCGGGAGCCCGCAGTTGCTCAGCTATCTGATGTTTGTCGCCCGTACGGGCCGTCAGCCGGCAGCCAATGAACCTTCCGGTCGTTGGATTCGCACCCAACGTGCAGCCACAATGTTGCCCGAGGGGGTTGCTGAAATTCTGGCGACTGTAGGGGATTGGCGGGGTGACGATGTTGTGGGGGAGCTGTTTACCTCCCGTCATGCCCGCTGGGTCACTGCCGGTGTCCGTGCGGGGCGCAAACCCAACGCACGGTCAGAGAATGTTGAAGAGCGGGCATGTGCTGGTTGGGCGGTAAGGGTGCGCCGGGCACTGAAGGACAGTCGACTGTCGGCGGCGGAAGTAACTGTTGCCGAGTCGATGAGCTGATGTTTGGTGAATGGCGCCCCGGTCAAACAGCTACCTGTTCTCTCCGCGATCGCCAACGGTTTGCGTAAGACCGTCCAGAACATGCAGTAGCCGACGTGGGCCCACGTGAGCTCACGTCGGCTACTCAGGTCACTCGATTTTGCGGATACGGTGGTTGTTCTTATCTGCAACGTAGATCACGCCGGACAGGTCAACAGTCAAGCCATGTGGATTTTTGAATTGAGCGCCGGTGCCAGTCCCGTCAGCGGAACCGGCACCAGAGCCAGATCCCAGCAAACTGCCTGGTCTCATCTGTCGTGAGAACCGACGCGGTTTGCGCATTCTATAACCAGCATGCGCTCTGCAAACCGAATCTCTGTGCCGTGAGCTGAATCGCTGCTATTTCCAGGCGACTTCCGTCGGAACGATCACGTCCCCAGTAGTAGTAGCACCGTTGCCGAGCTGGTTTTGGCCGTCGTATCCCCAGGTCCACAGGTTGCCGTCGGCATCCAGGGCCAGGCTGTGGACGTTGCCGGCGGTGATCTGGGTGAAGGTTTGACCTGCGTCGAGCTTCGTGGGGACAAGCACGTCCACAATGGATGAACCGTTGCCGAGCTGGTTAGCGGTGTCTTGCCCCCAGGTCCACAGGTTGCCGGCGGCATCCAGGGCCAGATTGTGATAGCCGCCGGCGGCGATATGGGTGAACGTTTGACCTGCGACGGCGACCTTCGTGGGGATGGTCACGTCCCCAGTGGGTGCACCGTTGCCGAGTTGGCCCACGTTGTCGTCTCCCCAGGTCCACAGGTTTCCGTCGGCATCCAGAGCCAGGCTGTGAGACGTGCCGGCGGTGATCTGAGTGAAGGTTTGACCTGCGGCGACCTTCGTGGGGACGGTCACGTCCGCAGTGAATGTATTACCGTTGCCGAGCTGGCCGTAGTAGTCTTGCCCCCAGGTCAGCAGGTTTCCGGCGGCATCCAGAGCCATGCTGTGTATGTAGCCGGCGGTGATCTGAGTGAAGGTTTGACCTGCGGCGACCTTCGTGGGGACGGTCACGTACCCAGCGGTTGAACCGTTGCCGAGTTGGCCTTGGGCGTTGTCTCCCCAGGTCCACAGGTTTCCGGCGGCATCCAGAGCCATGCTGTGATGGTAGCCGGCGGCGATCTGAGTGAACGTTTGATCTGCGGCGACCTTCGTGGGGACGGTCACGTACCCAGCGGATGTACTACCGTTGCCGAGTTGGCCCTTGCTGTCGTATCCCCAGGTCCACAGGTTTCCGGCGGCATCCAGAGCCAGGCTGTGATAGAAGCCGGAGGTAATCTGGGTGAACGTTTGGTCTGCGACCGCCTCCGTGGGGACGGCCACGTTCCCAGTTGCACCGTTGCCGAGTTGGCCTCGGTCGTCGTTTCCCCAGGTCAGCAGGTTTCCGTCGGCATCCAGGGCCAGGCTGTGCTTAGTACCGGCGGCGACAGTGGTTACGGAGGCAGGAGACGCCACAACGGCGCCGCCGGGGCTAGCGGGGTTGGCGGATGTTAGCGAACCTGACATTGCGGCAAGGTCAGCACATGGCGACGTGGAGGTGCCGTCAACATACGGCAGAATCTCAGCCGTGGTGTTGTCTGTCCAAAACTGGTTGCCCGTTTCAGAATGCGACATTGCGGCGAAGCAGGTGCCGTCCGCATCGGTTTCGACACCCACCCTGCTTGACGCCTGAATCCAGTCACCAGCGACAAGGCCGTCCATGTTGAGGTAACGGTTCGGCTGCCCGGATACATACGCTGCACCTTCGGCGGTTTTGACCGAGTCAAGCGCCTGCTCAGCCGCTGCATCCTGCGAGAAGGGGACAAGGGCGAAAGTTGTTGCCACAATCCCGGTGCTGAGAACACCGACGATGATGACACCGACCATGATGGATGCCAAGTCGATGACGCCGCTGGTTTGCCGGAGGCGTCGCTTGAAGCCGCCCTTCATCGGCGGGAGAGTTGTTCGTTGCATCAGGGGTTTCCTTCTAAGTAGGTGGGCGAGCGGAAAGCACTCTTCACCCCTAGAGCCCGGGGGTGCGCAATTCTGTGACCGATCTATCCGTTCGAGGCAGAGCAAAAGCCCCAGCGAAAACCTGTTGGATCCCACTGGGGCTTCTCACTACTCGGGTGCTACACGTAGACGACTACGCCGAGGTCATCGCGTGGACCGACAAGGCGGTTCAGATCCGGTTCTCGATGATGGGCGGGGTGGAGAAAACGGCGTGGGTGTGGGCGAACGCCGTGGACCGCTTCTGAGTGGCTGAGGACCATCACATCTCCCCGACAGAAAGAGGACCGGCGAACGCGCCGGTCCTCTTTCTGTGCTGCGGGTTAGCGAATGATCGCTCCCAGCGGCACCGGGTACTGCATGTTCAGCTTCTCGTGTGTGGTTCCATCGAACCTCCAGAGGTACCGTCCGTCCGGGTCCTCCCAGTTTGCGTACACGGCTGAGCCGACCGAAATCAAGTCGTACGCATAGCCTGCGGTGCCTGGCATCAGGTCGGCGACAATCGCGATTTCAGAGCCGTTGTAGTACCGGAGCTCTTCGCCGGTTACGCCGTCGTCCCGGGTGAAAGTCAGGCCGCTGTCGATTGTCTGAAACTCCCCGAAGTAGAAGTCTGAGTCGAAGTTGCTGATCTTCGTCGACGTCGCCGTCACCCCGTCATGCTTCCAGAGATTGTGCACCCCTGCCGGGTCCGCCGCTGTGAAGTACAAGTCACCGTTCCATTTGTTGACATCACCAGGGTTCTCGACTGCACCCAAATCGAGTACCGTCGTCGTCGTGCCGTCGTAGACAGAAATTTTTGTCGAGCCATCTCCGAGTGTGTATTTGCTGTACAGCTTGCCGTCCAGCTCCACGGGCGGGTTATTCTTGTTGAAGCTGGTGGCTACTGCATCCGTAACCGCTGTCACAGTGGTTCCGTCATAAGACTGCATGACTCCGGATGTGTCGAACCACAACATTTTTCCGGCCCCAACCGGGAAATGGGTTGGCGCTGAAGCCGTTCTGACAGCCTTGGTCAGCTCCTTCACCGGGGCTGACACACCGTCGTAGGACCAGATTGCTGGGTAGCCACTGCTGGTCTCGGCGAGCAGGTCAACGAAGTACAGCTTCCCGTTGAAGACTGTCAGCATGGAAGGAGCCAACCCGTTCGCTCCAGGTACGGCGGCAATGTTGGTGCCGTCGAACGAGAAGAGCGAGTAGCCGGTAGCTGTCGAGTTGCCGAGGAAGTACATCTTGTCGCCGTACTGCGCACCTTGCTCGGTCCACCAGTCGGTCAGGTCGTGTGTGACCGGGGTGACCGTGGTGCCTGTGACGGAGTATAGATCGGTTGGCCCGAGCACGGTGGGGCTGGTGTTCACACGCCCCTCGAACAGGATAGTGTCAAGCCCCGGTCCTGAGCCGGGTCCTGCCGCAACGGGGTTGGCAGCATCCAAAGCTGCACTGAGATCGGCGAGGCCGTAGAAGGCGGAGACGGATTCTCCGGCGACGTAGAGCAAGACGCTGGAGGTTCCGCTGTCGGTCCAGAACTTGGCGCCCGAGCCAGTGACCGTCATTGCGGCGAAACCTGAAGCGTCGGGGTTGACTTCGACAACGGTGGTGCTTGATTCGTCTAGCAGTCCGGCGGCGACAAGTCCTGCCATGTCAACATACTCGTTCGGGACTGCGTCTGCGTAGGCAACATCTTCGGCATCGCGGACAGCGTCGAGGACGCCGGTGGCGGCTGCGGCAGAGTCTGCCGAAACCAGGGTGTCGGAGAGAGCATCGAGGTCCAGGCAGTCGGACGCTGAGGTGCCTGCGACGTAGGGGACAATGTCAGAAGTGCTGTTATCGGTCCAGAAGCGGTTGCCGGTAGCTGACAACGACATTGCGGCATAGCAGGTTCCGTCAGCATCAGTGCCCACTACAGTCTGAGCTGATGCCTGAATCCATTTTCCGGCAACCAGATCATCCATCGCCAGATACCGGCCCTGGTCTCCCGCGACATAGGCTGCACCTTCGGCGGTACTCGCAGAGTCGAGAGCCTTCTTAGCGGCAGCATCCTGCGAGAAGGGGACGAGGGCAAACGTTGTGGCCACAATTCCGGTGCTGAGGATGCCGGCAATGATGACACCGACCATGATCGATGCCAGGTCGATGACGCCGCTGGTTTGGCGGAGACGTCGCTTGAGGCCACCCTTCATCGGCGGGAGAGTTGTTCGTTGCATCAGGGGGTTCCTTCTAAGTGGATGGGTGAGCGGAAAGCACTCTTCACCCCCTAGAGTCCGGGAGCGCGCAATTTTGCATAAGACCGTCCAGAAAATGCAGTAGCCGACGTGGGCTCACATGAGCTCACGTCGGCTACTCAGGTCACTCGATTTTGCGGATACGGTGGTTGTTCTTATCTGCGACGTAGACCGCACCGGACAGGTCAACAGTCAAGCCACGTGGAACGTTGAATTGAGCCGCTGTGCCAGTTCCATCAGCGAAACCGGCACCAGAGCCAGCCAACGTAGTGACAACACCAGCCGGAGTTATTTCGCGGATACGGTTGTTGCTTGCACCCGCGACATAGACAGTGCCTTCGGAGTTGACTGCAACGCCATGAGGGCCGTTGAACTGGGCGTAGGTGCCAGTCCCATCAGCGAAACCGGCCGCACCAGAGCCAGAGCCAGCCAACGTAGTGACATCACCTCCCGGAGTTATTTCGCGGATACGGTTGTTGATTGTGTCCGCAACATAGACAGTGCCCTCGGAATTGACCGCAATGCCATACGGGTATTCGAACCGGGCGGCGGTGCCAGTCCCGTCAGCGAAACCGGCCGTACCAGAGCCAGCCAACGTCGTGACAACACCAGCCGGAGTTATTTTGCGGATACTGTGGTTATAGGTGTCCGAGACATAGACAGTGCCCTCGGAGTTGACCGCAATGCCAGCGGGGGAGTGGAACTGGGCATCAGTGCCAGTCCCGTCAGCGAAACCGGCCGCACCAGAGCCAGAGCCAGCCAACGTAGTTACAACACCAGCCGGAGTTATTTTGCGGATACGGTTGTTAGAGTAGTCTGCGACATAGACAGTGCCTTCGGAATTGACTGCCACGTCATAGGGGGCGTTGAACCGGGCGGCGGTGCCAGTCCCGTCACCGAAACCGGCCGTACCAGAGCCAGCAAACGTAGTGACGACACCTGCCAGCGCTACGGTGCCGCCTCCCCCACCGGGGCTAGCGGTGCCGCCGGGGTTGGCGGATGTTAGCGAACCTGACATTGCGGCAAGGTCAGCACATGGCGAAGTGGAGGTGCCGTCAACATACGGCAGAATCTCAGCCGTGGTGTTGTCTGTCCAAAACTGGTTGCCGGTTTCAGAATGCGACATTGCGGCGAAGCAGGTGCCGTCCGCATTGGTTTCGACACCAACCCTGCTTGACGCCTGAATCCAGTCACCAGCGACAAGGCCGTCCATGTTGAGGTAACGGTTCGGCTCCCCGGACACATACGCTGCACCTTCGGCGGTTTTGACCGAGTCAAGCGCCTGCTCAGCCGCTGCATCCTGCGAGAAGGGGACAAGGGCGAAAGTTGTTGCCACAATGCCGGTGCTGAGAACACCGACGATGATGACACCGACCATGATGGATGCCAAGTCGATGACGCCGCTGGTTTGCCGGAGGCGTCGCTTGAAGCCGCCCTTCATCGGCGGGAGAGTTGTTCGTTGCATCA
>Ga0307486_1002479_pt1 | contig 12852 bp, 10 predicted proteins | sample CBIW02metaG_FD_203663 | JGI IMG/M metagenome (GOLD analysis project Ga0307486, IMG submission 203663) | Sea-ice brine microbial communities from Beaufort Sea near Barrow, Alaska, United States - CBIW 0.2 | ecosystem: Environmental > Aquatic > Marine > Coastal | place: USA: Alaska | collected... | reverse complement strand
GCCCTCGAGTTCGCCCAGCAGATCGGGCACGAAACCAGCCTGCTCGCCCCCGTTCATCTTGAGTTCGATCATGAGGGGTATCTCGAGGGCCTTGGCGCGGAGTGCGTAGTCGACCAGCGTGGGGATATTGTCGCTATTTCCCTTCATCTGCACCGTCGTGGACGTGACCTGCTCCGTTGTCATATCGGAGATGTTTTTGTTTTCGCCGGCGAGAACAAGCAGGTTGGTGTCATGGCTAGCAACGAACCCGCCGTCGGCGGTCTGCTGAATGTCGACCTCCACGTAATCGGGCGTGAACGCTGCTGCCGCCTCCAGACCGGCAATGGTATTCTCCACGCCCCCCGTGTCATAACCCCGGTGAGCCACGATGATGGCTTGGGAGTCGGTCATTGCCAGGGCTGCGCCGCTGGTGGAGACAAAAGCCGCGCCTGCGACGGCGCCAAGCACGGCGATCCTCCGGATGGGAAATCGCCGCCGCCGACGCGCGGTATGGCGGCGCAGAGTGACCGGGGCCGAACTGATCGGCAGGCCCGTTGCCGTTCGAGCGTGGGCTACGAGGACGAACGCAAATAGGGTTGCCGAGGCAGTGGCCAGCAGACTCACGCTTACGGCGGCCGCGGTTTCGAGAACGTTTGGCGGCAGCGTAGACGAGAGGGCATCGACGGCACGACCCGACAACTCGATGGCTAATCGGGAGAACAGCCAAGTAATGGCATAAGCCGTTCCCAGGAGCACGGCAAGGCGCACCCCGCCTTTGTGCGTCGCAGTCAAGCTGTGCAGAAAGCTTCGCGCCGGTCTCGTGCCCGTGACGACGCTGATCGGAAAGATCAGGGTCGTCCGAAAATACAGATACAGGAGCACGACCGCCGCCGCATGCCAGCCGAGCGCCCCGAGATCGGTCTTCAAAAATTCACGCACGACAAACGGTGGGATGGCGATGCCAGAGGTGAGTGGTGCGAACAGAGCGAACCCGGCCAGAGGGGCCATGACACACATCACTGCGGCTAAGAGCAGCGATTCGATCCGCCACATGGTTCTCATCGATGCGGTGACCTTTGTGCAGAAAGTTTTCAGGGAGGGGACCGCGTTCGAAAATTGCAGATCGGCCACGGCGAAAAGGGTGGCGCTGGCGAGGAACGTGGCAAGAACGATGGCGGTGGCCGATGCGAGCACGAGAAGTAGGGGGATCGGCTCGGACATCATCGTGCCCACATTGCTCTGGGTCAGGGTGCCGATGCCGGCACTATCCATGGCCGCGGAAAGAAGAAAAGTCGTGAAGGGTCCAACGCCCAGAAGCACTAGCGAGTAGACGACTCCGATAGCGACCAGGTAGCGGGCTGGGATGCGCACGAGGTGGTGAGTGAAGAGCGCCAGGGATCGCACTGTTGACCCAATGACATCACTGATTGCCACCCACAAAACGACCGTCGCCCTCCCCATGCTTGTGATGGCCTTTCTCTAGGTATAGTCCCCGAATCGCCCCAGCCTAGGAGTGTGGGCTGGTAGTGACCTAATCGCCTGGATACTCAGATGGTGTCGGAGGCGCGCTGGGCGCGTTGCAGTTGCTTCGTGATGCGGCTTGCTTCGTCGAGCAGCAGCTGGCCGAGCATCTTCTGTCGCTCGGGGGTGAAGCGCGGCTCAATTCCGGTGAGCGAGAGGGCCCACGCCGGCCGGTTGGTGCGGTCAAAAACGGCCGCTCCCATGCCCCAACTCCCCTCAAAAATGAGGCCAGGATTGACCGAGTAGCCCGTTATTCGGGTGCGTTCGATATTCGTACGAATATGTGCGGGCGAGTGCTGGGCGCCCCAGCGCACGGTGAATGCGTCGCTGTCGTCGAGAGCGGTGGCCGCGAGGTGGGCATCCACTTCGACGTCGGGCAGAAAAGCCAAAATGGCCAGCCCCGCGGATGCCACACCCAACGGAAATCGCACCCCTTCGTGCAGCACGAACGAGCGGATGGGGAAGCTGCCCTCCTCGCGAAGCAGGCACACCGTCTCGGCGCCGCGCCGAATGGAGAGGAAGGCGCTTTCGCCGGTCTCTTCGGCGAGGCGGTGCAGGCTGGGGCGGGCGAGTTCTTCGATGGGATAGCGGGCGGCGGCAACGGCGCCCATGACGAAGATTTCAGGGCCGTAGTGCCAGGTGTGCTTGATCGGGTCGTGATCGAGCAGGCCCTCGGCGGCCAGCGAGGTGAGTAAGCGGTGCACCGTCGGCCGGGTGAGGCCGGAGTCGCGCACTATTGTGGCGAGCGGGACGCCGTGGGTGCTGCGGCCGACCAAGCGCAACAGGTGCGCGATGCGACTTGCGACCTGAGCGCCCGGCGTGCCGGTTGGCGGCGCAGACGGTGCTGCTGGCGTTGGAAGCCTTGCCGGTGCTGGATGCGCTGGATGCGTTGCCGGCGTTGCCTGCGTTGCCGGCGTTGCCTGCGTTGCCGGCGTTGCCTGCGTTGCTGACGTTGCTGACGTTGCCTGGGTTGGAGACGTTGCTGAAGTTGCCGGCGTTGGAGACGTTGTTGACGTTGCCGACGTTGCCCAGGCTGCTAACGGCTCAGATGGCAGGGACAGCTGTGAAGGCGCTGGCCAGGCTGGCGACGGCGGCGACGCAGATTCGGACGACATTATTGCTCCTTATGTCCACAATGTGGACATTCCTAACCTTAGCGTTCACGACGTGGAATTGGCGTCAAATCAGGAATTTCTGGCTGTTGACAGCGGTCTGCGGGGGCCCATAGCATCCACTTATAGAGAATTTGTCCACTTGGTGGACAGCGCAGAGCAACTACTCAATGAGGAGACGGAATGTCTAAGGTGATATCCAGTGCGGCCGAAGCTCTCGGAGATGTGCTCCGAGACGGCATGACCCTTGCGGTGGGCGGGTTTGGTCTCAGTGGAATTCCTTCCGATCTTATCAATGCGGTGCGGGCGAGCGGTGTGCACAACCTCACCGTGGTCTCGAACAATATGGGCGTCGACGGTAAGGGACTCGGCGTGCTGCTTGAAGCCGGGCAGGTGCGCAAAGTAATCGCCTCGTATGTGGGCGAGAACAAGCTCTTCGCCGAGCAGTTTCTTGCCGGGGCGCTCGAGGTGGAGTTCAGTCCGCAGGGCACGCTCGCCGAGCGGTTGCGGGCCGGGGGCGCGGGAATTCCAGCGTTCTATACCAAAACCGGCGTGGGAACGCTGATCGCGGAAGGTAAGCCGTTGGCTGAGTTTGATGGCGAAACTTACCTGCAGGAGCGCGGGATCGTGGCTGACGTTGCGCTGGTCAAGGCGTGGCGGGCTGACATGGTGGGCAACCTGGAGTACCGCTTCACTGCTCGTAACTTCAACCCGATCGTGGCTACGGCCGGGCTCGTGACCATCGCTGAGGCCGAGGTGATTGTGGCGCCGGGGGAGATCGACCCGAACCACGTGATCACCCCCGGCGTGTTTGTGCAGCGGTTGGTACAGGCATCCGCTCGGGTAAAAGACATTGAACAGCGCACCGTGCGCAGCCAGCCCGTGCTGGTCGGCGCTTAGGCAAGGGAGAACACCATGGCGTGGACCAGAGACGAAATGGCCGCAATTGCGGCACAGGAACTATCCGACGGGGACTACGTGAACCTCGGCATCGGCATTCCCACGCTCGTGGCTAACAACCTGCCGAACGGTATCGAGGTGACGCTCCAGAGCGAGAATGGGCTGCTGGGCATGGGGCCATTCCCATTTGAGGGCGAAGAGGATGCCGACCTCATCAACGCGGGCAAGCAAACGGTGACAGTGTTGCCCGGTGGGTCGATTTTTGATTCGGCAACGTCGTTCGGAATGATTCGCGGCGGGCATGTCAAGGTGGCCATTCTTGGTGCCATGCAGGTGTCGGGCCGCGGTGACCTCGCCAACTGGACCATCCCGGGAAAAATGGTGAAGGGGATGGGCGGTGCGATGGACCTGGTGGCCGGTACGCCGCGGGTGATTGTGCTTACCGAGCACGTGGCCCGGGATGGTGCTCCCAAGATAGTGACCGAGTGCACCCTGCCGCTGACCGGGCTGGCCTGTGTGGACCGCATCATCAGCGACCTGGCGGTGTTTGATGTGACTAAGGACGGCCTGGTGCTCGTTCAACGCGCGCCCGGGGTGAGCCTGCAGGACATTGAGGACACGACCGGGGCCGAATTTACGGTTGCGGAGCGGCCTGCGAAGGACCTCGCCGGTCGGTAGGTGTGTGCCCCGCGCTCGCGGCACTACTTGGAGTTCGGGGCACGCGGGGGTAGGGGTGCCGCGAACTGTAGCGAGTGCCGCGAGTCGGTAGCGAGGGCGACAGCGGCGGCGGTGCGGCGGCGGTGGGGCGATGTCGGCATCCGCTCTCGTTTGGCAGCTTGATGGGGCAGGGTAGAGGTAACGAAAGCCGGGGACCATGCCAGCCATCGATCTAAACAGTGACGTCGGGGAATCCTTCGGCAACTACACGCTCGGCAACGACGCCGCCATCATTGCCTCGGTGACGAGTGTCAATGTTGCGGGGGGATTTCACGCCGGCGACGCGACGACCATCCGAACGACCTGTGCGGCCGCTGCCGCCGCGGGGGTCACAGTGGGAGCCCACCCCGGATACCGCGACCTGGCCGGCTTCGGACGTCGCTTTATCGAGATGCATCCGGCCGAACTCACCAACGACATCGTGTACCAGATCGGCGCCGTTCAGGCCCTCGCGCGCGCCGCCGGAACAACCGTGCGTTACGTGAAACCGCATGGGGCTCTGTACAACGCGATCGTTCACCACCCGGTGCAGGCGCAAGCCGTGGTTGATGCGATGCTCGCCGTCGATGCATCGCTGCCGCTCATGGTGTTGCCACACAGCGATATTGAGCGCCTCGCCCGGGCTGCAGGGCTGCGTACTGTGGCCGAAGGTTTTGCCGATCGCGCCTACACTCCCAACGGCAGCCTCGTGCCCAGATCGCTGCCGGGCGCCGTGCTGCACTCGGTCGAAGCTGTTACGGCGCAGGCCGTTCGGCTCGCGACCACAGGGACCACGATAGGCATCGACGGTTCGATTATCGCGATGCCGGTAGAGAGCATCTGCTTGCACGGGGACACACCCGACGCCGTTCGGCTGGCGGCAGCGGTGCGCCAGGCCCTCATCGATGCCGGCGTGTTTGTTGCCAGCTTCATCTAAGCGGATGCCCACCCCCATCCGATTTATCCGGCCCGTCGGTGACCGGGCCGTGCTCGTGCAGCTCGGCAGCCTCGCGGAGGTTCTGGCGTTGGCGCAGGCGTTGCGCGAGCATCCGCTACCGGGTCAGGTTGATGTTGTCCCTGCGGCCGAAACCGTGCTCGTAACCGGCGAATCCGCTGTGGCGGTGCGTGGTTTCGCGGCGCGGATCGGTGCGATAAAGGTGCAGAGGGCTGGCGTGCGATACACGGCACCGAGCAGCGTTCACGCGCAGTCGGGGGGCGCGCCGGTGGATGCCGGCGCTGCTCAAGGAGGTGCTGGTGTTGGTGCCGCCGCTGCTGTTGGTGCCGCTGTTGCTGGTGGTGCTGCTGGTGGAGCCAGGGCTTCCGAAGCACTCGCCCAGAGCGCCAGCCCGGGGGATTGGCATACCAATGCGCTAGCGCATGTAACCATCGACGTGATCTATGACGGAGACGACCTTGACGAGGTCGGCCAGCTGACCGGCCTCGGCCCAGACGGCGTCATTGCAGCCCACACCGGACAGGTTTTTGTGGCGGCATTTGGTGGTTTTGCTCCCGGATTCGCCTACCTCGTTGGTGACGAACGGCTGCTGGTGGGGCGCCGCAGCAGCCCTCGCAAAGCCGTTCCAGCTGGTTCCGTGGCACTCGCCGACGGCTACACGGCAGTTTACCCTCGGAGTAGTCCCGGCGGCTGGCAGCTGATCGGCCGCACCGATGCCATGCTCTGGAACCTCGACCGCGCCGAACCCGCACTCATTCAGCCCGGTGACCGGGTGCAATTTCGTGCCGTGCGCGAGTTTGTGCGTGTCGCGCCGGTTGGCGCCGACGCCAAAGTCGTACCCGATGCCGATGCCGCTGCCGCTGCCGCTGCCGATGCCGATGCCGATGCCGATGCCGCTGCTGCCGCTGCCGATGCTGCTGACGCTGCTGACGCTGCTGCCGCTGACGCTGACGCTGACGCTGACGCTGCCGCTGCTGCCGCTGCTGCCGCTGCTGCTGACGCTGCTGACGCTGACGCTGCCGATGCTGCTGCCGATGCTGCTGCCGATGCTGCTGACGCTGACGCTGACGCTGACGCTGGCGGTACTGGCGGTACTGGCGCCGCTGACGCCGTAGTCGTGACCGCTGACGCTGCTGGTGCAAGTGCAAGTGCAAGTGCAAGTGCTGGTGCTGGCGCAGGTACTGGCGGTACTCGCGGTACTGGCGCCGCCGACCTCGTTGTCGTGCAGCCCGGACTCCAGACCACCGTGCAAGACCTTGGACGAACCGGTTTGGCCCACCTCGGCGTGTCGGGATCTGGTGCCCTCGACCGAGGTGCCCTGCGCCGAGCTAACCGGTTGGCGGGCAACACCGCCGCATCCGCTGTGCTCGAAAACGCCCTCGGCAGCCTCGTTTTGGAGGCCCAGACTGCGCAGGTTCTGGCCGTCACCGGGGCATCCGTTCTGCTCACCATCAGCAAAGCGGATGCCGCCCCTCGCGCTATACCCACCAACGCGCCGTTCGCGCTGCACGTCGGCGAACGGCTCACTCTCAGTGCGCCGGAATGGGGGGTGCGTAGCTATGTAGCCGTGCGCGGAGGTTTCGACGTGCCCGTCGTGCTCGGCAGTCGCTCCACCGACTCCCTATCGGGCGTGGGGCCAGCGCCACTGATGGTCGGGAGCGAACTGCGGGTGTTGCTGGCGCCGCCGTCTAGCGTAGTGGGCGCCGCTGAGCCTTCGCTCGCCCCGCCGGCCGCGGTCACCGTGTTGCGGTACGTGCCCGGTCCGCGGGACGATTGGTTCAGTGCCGACACGCGAAGAGAATTCGACCGCACACACTGGCGCGTGACCGCTCAATCGAACCGCATCGGGTTATGCCTCGACGGACCCGCCCTGAAACGCTCGCGTGGTGGCGAACTGCCCAGCGAGGGAACCGTGTCGGGCGCCATCCAGCTGCCCACATCGGGGCTTCCGGTGCTGTTTCTCGCCGACCACCCCGTGACGGGCGGCTACCCGGTGCTCGGCGTGGTGCTGAACGCAGACCTTGATCTGGCGGCGCAGCTTGGCGTGGGCGCAAGCATCCGCTTTGCTGTTGCACACCTTGACCCCGCACTGACCGCGAACGAAAGCTGAACCGTGAAGAAAGTATTCATCGCCAATCGCGGCGAAATTGCCGTGCGCATTATTAGAGGATGTTCCGACGCGGGCCTTGCCTCGGTGGCTGTTTACGCCGATGTGGATGCTGACGCCCTGCACGTGGGAATGGCCACCGAGGCCTATGCGCTCTGCGGCAGTAGCCCCGCCGACAGCTATCTGAATGTTCCGAAGCTGCTGGCCATCGCCCGCCGGGCTGGCGCCGACGCTGTGCACCCCGGCTACGGCTTTCTTTCGGAGAACGCCGATTTTGCCGAGGCGGTTCAAGCGGCTGGCCTGATTTGGATCGGCCCGAGCCCCCAGAGCATCCGCCTGCTCGGCAATAAGGTGTTGGCGCGGGAGATCGCCCTGAGGGTGGGCGCGCCGCTTGTGGCCGGTTCCGCCGGAACCCTTGAGACCGCCACAGAAGTGCGCGCCTTTGCCGAGGAACACGGACTGCCGCTGGCCATCAAGGCAGCGTTTGGCGGCGGCGGCCGCGGCATGAAAGTGGTGTGGGAAATGGATGCCATCGAGGAGGCATTCGACTCGGCGGTGCGCGAAAGCCTGGCCGCGTTCGGTCGTGGCGAATGCTACGTTGAGCAATTCCTCGATAAGCCCCGGCACGTTGAAGCGCAGATCCTCGCAGACGGACGCGGCAACGTGATCGTCGTCGGCACCCGGGACTGCTCGCTGCAGCGCCGCAACCAGAAACTGGTCGAAGAGGCGCCCGCACCGTTTCTCACGGCGGCGCAGCGTGACCTCATCTATACGTCGGCGAAGGCCATCTGCCTCGAAGCTGACTATGTTGGCGCCGGTACGGTGGAATACCTACTCGCCACCGACGGCACGATTTCCTTTCTCGAGGTGAATACCCGGCTGCAGGTGGAGCATCCGATCACCGAAGAAACCTCCGGGGTAGACCTCGTGCTGGCCCAGTTTGCCATTGCGTCCGGCGGGGGGCTGCCGATGGCAAGCGACCCTGAGCCCCGCGGTCACTCCTTCGAATTTCGCATCAATGCCGAAGATCCTGCGCGTGGATTTCTGCCGGCCCCGGGCATCGTGACCACGTTCACCGTGCCCACGGGGCCGGGAATCAGAGTGGATGCCGGCATCCGCTCTGGTGACAGTGTTCCGCCACAATTTGACTCTCTGCTGGCCAAGCTCATTGTTACCGGGGCGGATCGGCCGCAGGCATTGCGCCGCGCTCGCCGGGCGCTCGCAGAGTTTGAGATTACTGGCCTGCCCACCGTGCTGCCCTTTCACCGTGCGGTGGTTGATTTGCCGGCGCTTGCCGGTCCCGATCGGCTTGGAGTGCACACGAGTTGGATTGAAACGGAGTTTGCCGAACAGCTCGCCGTTGACCCCTCGCTGGTAGCGGCGCCGGAGCCAGCCAGTCGTCGCACGATCACGATAGAACTCGACGGGCGACGGATGGCGTTGGGCCTGCCCGAAGGCCTGCTCGAGGGGCTGCTTGCCGGACTGAACCGCGCTGGTGGAGTCGCTCAAAATGTTGGTGCCGTTGGCGGTGCTGGTGCTGGTGCTGATGCCGGTGCTGATGCCGGTGATGCCGGTGCTGGCAGTGCTGGCAGTGCTGGCGGTGATTTCGGTGATGGCGGTGCCGGTGGTGTTGTTGGTGCTGCTGGCGATGTGCGGGAATCGGCTGCGCTTGCCTCGACTATGAGCGGAACGGTCGTGAAATGGCTGGTCGAGGAGGGCGTTGCCGTGGTCAAAGGCGATGCATTACTCGTGCTGGAAGCCATGAAAATGGAGTCGACCGTCGTGGCTCATCGCTCCGGAACACTCAGCGGACTACTCGTGGCTAACGGCGACACCGTTGTTGTGCGGGCCGTCGTCGCGTCAATCGACTAGCCGCCGGCCCGGTAACCCGTAGCGAGTAGTGCCTCAAGCTCGCGGCACTAGTTAGAGTTCGCGGCACGTGCCGCTAGGAGTGCCGCGAACTCTAACTAGTGCCGCGAACTCTAACGAGTGTCGCGCCGAGTGCACGCCGATGCTCAACCCTGACGGATGCGTACTCGCGCGCGTTACCCGCGCCCCGGCATCCGCTCTGGTTAGGCAGTCCATTGGGGCGACATCCCGTTCGGCCCATCGGATTTCATCCTTCGAGGTATAACTACTACGGCTCGGGATGTACGCGTGTGCGCGAATTGCGGGAGTGACTACAACTAACTCGGTCGGGCCGCTGCCCAACTCCTGCAATGTGAGTCGAGTCCCGGAGTTAGACCCGGATCTAGGGTGGAGTTGCCCTGCCGGGTGCGCAACTTGCAGGAGTTATGCGCCCAGCATCAGCCGGCCCGGCCCGGCTGCCAGCACCAGCCCGCCCAGCCGGCCCGGCCCGGCTGCCAGCACCAGCCCACCCAGCCGGCCCGGCCCGCCAAGCGGAGTGAAGCTACTCCGGCAGCGAGGCGCGACGCTGCGCGGTGATCTGCTCCGTGACCGGCCCGAGCTTGGCGCGTTGAATTTCGGCGTAGACGTGCGAGCGCAGTTCCATGAAGTGGGGCAGGGCACGGGTGTTCAGCTGGTCGCGCTCGGCCGGGAGGTCGATTTTCAGGTCTTCCTGCACGACCGTGGGGGAGCTGGAAAGCACGATCACGCGTTCACCGAGGTAGACCGACTCGTCGATGTCGTGGGTCACGAACAAAATCGTCACGCCAAGCTGCTTCCAGATGGTGCGAATGAGGTCTTCGAGGTCGGCGCGGGTTTGCGCGTCGACAGCAGCGAACGGTTCATCCATGAGCAGAACCTGCGGGCGGTAAGCTACGGCGCGGGCGATTGCCACGCGTTGCTGCATGCCGCCCGACAACTGCCACGGGTAGCTCTTGGGCACGTGGTCGAGTCCGACCGATTTCAAGGCGGCATCGACGAGAGCAGCGCGTTGGGCCTTAGGCACCTTCTGGTTCTTCAGGGGCAGCTCCACATTGGCGCGCACCGTCATCCACGGAAAGAGGCTGCGGCCGTATTCCTGAAAGACCACTGCCATAGACTTCGGCGGTCCGGTCACATTGCTACCGGCAAGTTCCACGGTGCCGCTGGACTGTTCCATTAGCCCGGAGATGCACTTGAGCAAGGTGGTTTTGCCCGAACCCGACGGTCCAACGAGGCATACGAGTTCCCCCTCCGCCAGGTCGAAGGTGAGGTCGCGCACGGCTTCAACATCGCCGCCGGGTACCTTATAAACCTTCTGCAGCCCGCGCACCGACAGCATCGGCACGGTTGTCGTCTGCCGAGTAGTGGTCTCGTTAACTGTCATGGGTGATCTCCTTCAGACCGTGGTACCAGTGCAGTACCCGTCGTTCGACTAATTGAAAGATGAGGGCGAGCCCCAGGCCGATCAGGCCGAGCACCACAATGCCGCTCCACATTTCGGGAATAGCGAAGTTACGTTGAAACTGCACGATGGTGAAGCCGAGACCTGATGAGGAGGCAAACATCTCGCTGATCACCATCAGAATCAGGCCAATCGACAGCGACTGCCGCACGCCGGCCATAATCTGGGGGGTCACGGCGGGAAGCACAAAGTAACGGATGCGCGCAAAGCCGCGAATTCCGTAGCTGCGGCAGCTGTCGCTGAGGACGGCGTCGACCGCACGCACTCCCTCGACGGTGTTGAGCAGCACCGGCCAGATCGCGCCGGAGATAATAACGGCCACCTTCATACCGTCATTTACGCCCACCAGTAGCATGAGCAGCGGCACGAGCACCGGCGGTGGGATGGCACGGAAGAATTCGAGCAACGGTTCGAGCAGGTTGCGCAGCCAGCGAGTGGACCCAATCAGAAGGCCCAGCACGATGCCGAGGCCAATGGCAAAGAACAGGCCCACGGCCAAGCGCCCGAGGCTCGGCAGCACATCCTCAAAGAATCGATCGCCGACCCAGGTGGCCCAGAGCGTCTGGGCCAGTTCAACGGGCTTGGGAACGAAGAAGTTCGTTGAATTAAACGAGAGCGCCCACCAGAGGAGGATGAGCAGGATGGGCAGACCGAAGAAAAAGCCGACACGCTTTTGGGGGCTCACAGTACAACCTCCCCTCGAACGGATGGATGCCAGGCCAGCACCCGTTTTTCAATGATGCGAGCAGCCAGGTTGATGAGTACACCGATCATGCCGGTAGCCAACACCAGGGCATACATGGAGGAGATTGCGCCACCGGATTGGGTCAGGGCGATCTGCTTGCCAAGCCCCGGGGTACCGATGATGAGTTCGGCGGTGATCGCCAGAATGAGCGCGACGGCGGCAGCCAGCCGCAATCCCGTCATGAGGTAGGGCAGGGCGGTCGGCCAGACCACGTAGCGCACCCGGGCGAGCGGGCCGAGACCGTAACTCTTGGCGGTGTCGTTGGCAACAGCATCCACATCGGCAATCCCGTAGAGCAACTGCAGCAGCACCTGCCAGAACGCGGCGTACACCACCAGCAGCAGGGTGGATTCGATGCTCGTGCCAAAAATGAGCACGGCCAATGGGATGAGTGCCACCGAGGGAATGGGTCGAAGGAATTCAATGGTGGTGTGCGTGGCGCGGCGCAAGAACCGGCTGGAACCAATGATGAGTCCCACGATGATCGCTGCAACGGTGGCGATGAGTAACCCCAGCGCCCAACTCGTCATGGTGTCGGCAACGTCCTTCCAGAACGAGGCCTCGCCCAGGTACCTACCGAGGCGCACAAGCACCTCACTCGCCGGGGGCAGGTAGCGTTCCCTTACCAGGCCCAGGCGGGGAGTGGCCTCCCAGACCACGAAAAACAGGATAATTCCGCTTACGCCGAGGCCCAAAGCTCTCGCTTGTGGCCCGGCGGAAGCACGACGTCGCTTTCTCATACTGGCAAGCCACTTCCTCGTGGTTGATGCGGATTAGCGGATGCTGCGCGTTACGGCAGGAAGGTGCTCGTGTCGATGGCAGCGTCAACGACGCCGTATTTCAGGGCGGCCTTACCAAGAGCGTGCACGGCATCCACGTTGAACGAGGTGGGGTAGGTGGGCAATACGATTTTCGCGAGTACGTCGGCGGGCGTCTTGGTGTACGTGGCGATGATTGCCCGCACAGCTTCCGGGTTGGCGTCGGCGTATTCGAGCGATTTCGTCATGGCCTTCTGAAACTTGGTCACGAGTTTTGGATCACTGGATACCGTTTTCGCGGAGGCGAAGTAACCGGCGATATCCAATTTGTTAGCGAAATCGGCAAAGTCGTAAGACAGAACGCGGTTGCCGTTTTCGACGGCGGCGGTCACGAAGGGCTCCACCACGAAGGCAGCATCGACCTGCCCGTTCTCTACGGCCGCACTCGCGTCGGGGAAGGGGACCTCAACGAACGACACGGTTGACGAGTCGCCGCCGGCGCTGTCAATGGTGGAGCGCGCCACGGTGTCGAGTAGGTTGCCCAGGCTATTGGTCGATACGGTGGTGCCGTTCAGGTCGGCAAGGGTCTTGATGGGCGAGTCATTGCGCACAACAATGGCGCCCATGTCGCTGGCGGGATCGCCGGTAGAGGCTACGGCCGCATTGACCACCTTCAGCGGCAAACCCTTATCGATGGCGACCATCAGCGAGACAAGATTGCTGAAGCCGA
>Ga0307486_1002478_pt1 | contig 12853 bp, 6 predicted proteins | sample CBIW02metaG_FD_203663 | JGI IMG/M metagenome (GOLD analysis project Ga0307486, IMG submission 203663) | Sea-ice brine microbial communities from Beaufort Sea near Barrow, Alaska, United States - CBIW 0.2 | ecosystem: Environmental > Aquatic > Marine > Coastal | place: USA: Alaska | collected... | reverse complement strand
TTGGTGGAGTGCTAATAGAAACACCCTTCAAGAAGCATGCACTATTAACTAACCATACTGCCAGGAGGAGTTTTTGTACCAACGCCTATAAAGCCGATATGCCTGTAATTGATATTATGGCATTAAGCGGTCATACATCAGAAAAAGTCTTCTACAACTACATTAAAGCTTCGCCTATGGAGCGTTTGGAAAAGATATCTCAACATGCTTTTTTCAATTAAAATCCGGAGAGAATTAGAATTGCATATTCCAATACAGGATTACATAACACCCTATTTAACGTGACTTAAAAGGTACAAGAAGTGACAGTTCCTCAATAAGCAATGAAGATATTATAAATTCCTTGTGTAACATAAAAAAAATAACTCCCCTTAATATTTTGAGAAGTGTTCTCCACATCAAATCCCATTCACATAAATTGTGGATCTGATTTTATTTTGTTTACTAAGTAAAATAACCCTTGTTCTGCGATCTTTATTGTTCCTGTGACAAAAGTGTCTCCGGCCCGACTAAGCTTTCCTGTAAACACTTCCAAAAGCCGTTGTTCAATATAATTTTGATATCACGTAATTTTTTAAATCCCCAATATTTCGAGACCATTACCTACGAAAAAATTTTACATTGCTGAAGATTAACATTATGATGCACGCTTAATAAAAACAGAAAATAAAAAAAATGGATAATAACAATACACATGAAATACCCTTTTTAAATAATTCTTGTCCAAATGGGATGGTTGAAGACAAGAAAAGAAAGTTTTTACTCTCAAAAACATTGTTGGATAAATTTTCTGATATTTACGAATATGAATTAAATAAATTACCCTATAGATTAAATTTACTAGACGATTTAAAAACGAATGAAAATGCTCACAGTAAGTTTTTGATTCGACTTTTAAAATATCAACCTGCACTTATAAATTTTTTAACCTTTATTAATTGTAATAATAAACATCTCTTTTATTTTGACGTTGATGTTATCATCAAACCTATATTGACTTATGAAAAAATGAGAATTGATGGTCTAATTAAAGAAAATAATAAGTATGCAATTATAATAGAAAATAAGATACATAATGCAGGTGAGCAAGAACATCAGATTGGTCGATATATTGAAAAATGTAGATCAATAGGATTTAAAATTGAACAAATATTTGTGCTTTATTTGACAAAAACTAAAAAAGACAATCATTCTCAACAAACTTGGGGTAAATATGAGTTAGAAGAATTTGAAACACGATATTCTAAATTGTCATATAAATCAGATATACTTCCCTGGCTAGAAAGTTATTTAAAAGTTTTGTCCCCAAAAGAAGAATTAATAAAAAGTGCAGTTGTACAGTATATTGACCATTTAAAACATTTTTTCAATAAAAAAGAAATCTATTCAAATATGAACACAGAACTACAAAAATTTTTATCCACAGAATTAGATTTAAGTACGGAAAAAGTAGAAAACATTGATGTTGTTAAAAATAAAATATATCAAGTAAATGAACTAACAGAACAACTTAAAGAATTGGAAAAAACTTCAAAGAGTGAGTTATTTAAGGAATGGAAAAACAATATAGATGAACTCCCTGATTTTGATGAAACCGACAAATTTATTCAACAAAAAGCCTCTTTTACAAAAACAGGAGTTATCATAAATTACAAAGGAAATCGTTTTTCTGTTTTGATAGAGAATAATTTTAATTCCACATATTTTGGATTTGGAAGGCATCATGCTAGCGATATTTTAGACTCTGGAGTGAACGAATTTTTAAAACCTCTAATAGAGAAAGAAGCGTTGAATGAAGCGTTGAATGAAGGAGACCCTATGTGGTATGGCTGGAAGTACACAACCTTTAATGAAGGATATAATGACTTTCAGAATTTACTAAAATTAGTATTGGAGAAAATTAATTCAAGGAATTAAGTCCGCACTCAACAGCCTTTCTAATATAGTGGATTATTATTGGAATTTCCGTTTCGCACCATAATTCTGAAATACAAAATTAAACATATGACTGAAAACATATTTGAAAAATTTATGATTGAAGAAATTAAACGGTCTGCTCAGCACCCTGAGACATTTCATGAGTTAACAAATAATTTCGAAAAAAAATTAGATGAGTTTAACCCTACTCAGAACTGTATGCGTATTAAAGAATTTTTTGGTGTGGATATGGGACAGGTTAATGCAACTAGAGCATTATTACAACATCAAAAAATAGAGGAAAACTGGCTAAGAGATTACAGTACAAAAAAAGGAAATATAAAAAGTGATTTTAAAGGTTTATATGTTTTCCTTCATGATAATACGCCTTTTTATATAGGTATTTCTAAAGGTGTAATTGGTCGAATTTTACAGCACGTAAAGGGAACTAACCATAACAGCGCACCACTAGCTTATAACATTGCCGTAAAGCAGTCTGAATTTCTTACAAAGGAAAAATATTTAGGTTCTAGAAATGATTTTGATTTTAAAAAGGAAGCGAAGCCAGTTCAAGAATTTCTCCTAAACCAACAAATAGCATTTTTGAACATTGAGAATGATGAAGAACTCTATCTTTTTGAAGTCTATTGTTCTATGAAATTCAGTACCGATTTAAACAAATTTGAGACTCATTAGTGCTTATTATTGATGATCATTACAACTGACATCATCAGGATGTAGAATGAAACAATAGCGAGTTTGAAAATCTACAACCAGCGTATTCTGTTTCTGGTTATAACGGATCGAATCGCGCCAGGTAAAACGGTTCAAATGATGCCACTTTGGATTTTAAATTATGACCCGCTGTGCCGCTAAATTTTCGCCCCGGAGAGAGGGTGGCTTTGTCCCTATTCACAAATTACTAACCGCCACCGTTGCGCTAATTACAAGGCTTGTAAGGATGGTTTAAATACCTAAAATTGGATCATCCACCCTGATATTATAGTAACGGCATTCATATTATGTGTTTATCGTGAAAATATATGATAGAAACCTTTACATTAGATGCCATAAAACCAGTTGTGCGTTATTAATCCTAACAAGAATAAATGAATTACATAATTAGCCAAATTGACAGAAAAATTGGTCTTTTACAATCATTAGATAAAAAGGCAGAATTAAAAACTCATTATCAAGCGAAACTTGAATTCTACTTGAATTATATTTTAGGTTATTTATGGAATAAAAATTTTGAGTTAATTTCTGAAGAAGATAAAGAGTATGTCATAAATACCATACTAAAACCTTCTATTGGAAGTATTATAGCCACTTCTAGGACACTAGATATAAACTCCGAACTATTTGGAAATAAAAAACTAAAATCCTTTGCAAACGTTATAAATCAATATCCTAATGTTAGAAATGAAAAAATTGGACACGGATTCTCATTCGAAGATGATATTGAAAATTACTTGGACATTTTTGAAGAATTAATTGAAAAAATTGAAAGTTCAGAAAATAACATTTTAACAACAGAACAAGATATTATAATCGTAAATTCATTACAGGATAACGTTTATTCTGGAATACTTTTTAAGCCAAATGGGGCGGATTATGTTGCTTGGTCTTGTCCTAAAGAAGTTAATGAATTCCAAATAGGAAGCCTTTATATCAAATCAGATACATTTGGCTATAACCGTTTAACGCCTTTTATTCATTTAGAAAATGAAAATGACTTTTATATTTTTTCCTCTATTGAAGAAAAATTAACTGGTAGAGTAAAATACAATCAATTAATTCGTTCTGGAAAAAAAGTGATTGAGTATGATGAATTGGCGACAATCAATATTGTAAATGATGGTAATAAAAGAAAAACCTCAAATGGTACTATAATTAATCACTTTACCAAAAATTACAAGAAGTATATAGATGTAGGTGTTACTAATAAAGTAATCAAGTTTTTAACAAAAAATAACTCATCAGTTTTTGCAACATTATGGGGACACGGTGGAATTGGTAAAACTGCTGCAATTCAAAATGCTTGTGAAATATTAGCGAATCAAGAACGAAAAAAGTTTGACTATATAGTTTTCATTTCCGCAAAGGATAGATATTACAATTACTATAAAGGTGTAATTCAAGAGATTAAAGGAAATATTTCTTCACTCAATGAAATAATTCAATTTATAAATACCCTAGTATTTGATGATAGTGATTATGACATCAATAAAATAATTGATTATGATGGTCAATTACTAATTGTAATTGACGATTTTGAGACTTTTAGTAAAACCGAAAAAAGCAATATTACAGATTTTATTAAAAAACTCAATATCAACCATCATAAGATTATTTTAACTACTCGTTCAGCAACACTAATAACTGGTGAGGAAATTGAAACAAATGAATTAAATGAAGAACAAACAATTTCCTTTCTGATTGAAGCAATAAAAAATGAAATTCCATCACATAATATTAAGAAGGATTTAAAAGGATTTAAAAAGCATTCTAGTTTAATTCATAAAATAACTTCTGGTAGACCACTTTTTATTCTTCAATTTGCAATTCTACTAGCTCAAAAAGGTTCTTTGGAAGAAACTTTAACTGTGGACATAAAATCTACAGACGAAGCAAAAAACTTCTTATACGATAGGATATACGATTACTTATCATTGGATGCAAAAAATATGTTTTTAGGCATTAATCTACTTGTCAATAAAGAAGATTTATCTGGGCTTATAGACAATTTAAAATTCATACTAAATAAGGAAGAAAATGAAGAGGTTTTTGAAAATGCTTTAAATGAATTAATCAAACTTAAAATCATAGAAATTGAAGACAAGGATTTCTTCAAAGTTTATTCGCCAGAGATTTTAAAAATTATGCGTTTCTATTACGAAAATAAAGGAAGAGAGTTTGATGGAGATATATCAAACAGATTCAACCTAATAAGTAATAACGAAAAACTAGAAACAGACTCTGCTCTTCTAAAAGTTGCTGATTCCAATAGACTCGTTTCTTCAGAAGATGAAGTAGAAAATCAATATCGCAGAATTATCAATAGAGAAAATGCGCCAATGCAAATAAGGATTAAGGCGTTATTGAATTTTGCAAATTATCTTTTCAGTCAAAAAAGTAAAATAGATAAAACCTTAAAACTTTTTGATGATTACTGGCATTGGTTTAATCGTATTCCTGAATTTATCATTATGCATTCTAGGTATTCGTGGGCTGAAGGTTCGATTGAAAGAAGGTATAGAGCAACAGAAATTTTAAAAGAATTTTTGGCTAGAAGGCCCAAAATAGATGAGGAGATTTATTTGGAGTTATTAGGAACATTAATGACATATTCAGCAAATATATTGGTAAATGAAAGAGAGCAAATAAAGGAACAACGAAGGTTTAACGAAATCTCTGAAAAGAAATATGAAACTTTAAACAAACACCAAAGGGAAAGATTTTGGGAGCTTTATATGTATCCAGGTAATAGACTTTATGAAGTAATAAAAGATATGGATTTAATGAATTTAACACCTAAATGCAGAAATTTTGTTTTAGATGGCTTAATTCATTTCACGGAAATTTGTATTCGTGTAAATAAAAGAGATATAGGAAAAGAAATTTGTGATAAAGTCATAAGGGAACTACCTCCTGATTATCATAAAGCTTTTCAATATAAATTAAATAAGATTGATTTTATAGATAATGGCAAAAAACATAAGCCTCATAAAAATGCTGAATCTGATTTGGCCATGAAATTAAAACAAGCTCTTGATAATAAATAACAACGCACAACATTTAGGAAACTAGCAGAAAAAAAACTTTTTTTACCCTTCAAGTAGAGGGGCTTTTTTTTGTTAGTTTGTGTTGACTAAGACAAGGTAATTGGTCTTTTTTTGTATAGGTGGTTTAGTAGTTCCTAGGATTGTTTTTCGAGATTTTTAGGGTTCTCTTTTCCGGCTGCATTCTTGCTTTTTTAATGTTTTGGGTTGGTGAGTTATTAAAATCTGAAATAAAAACTAAAGCCATTACCATAAAAAAATAATTGCTGCTACTCCCCCCTATAAATCCAATATAGTCACAAATCACTAACCGTCACGGTTGCAACGCCCAATTACCTTCTCCTGGCTATATTTCACCCAAAACAGCCTTAACAACGGCGCAACCGAGAAAGAAACGGCGAATTAACCGCCGCCGTTGCAGATTATTTAACCGCCGCCGTTATAAATTACCAACCGCGGATTTAATGGTGTTGCAACGGTGACGAAACGGTGTAGGAACATTAGCCATTGTTTAATTTTGTTAAAAAATTCAACTAACTTCCCCACTTAGATCTGCCATATCAGATCTTATTCATGAAAACCCAACAAGAATCCCACAATACATGGCAAAAGCAGACATTGATTTTGAAAAAGAACTCTGGGATGCAGCAAATGAGTTAAGAGGCGCTGTATCTGAAAACAACTATAAAAACTACATCTTACCCCTTGTTTTTCTAAAACACCTGAGTGAGCGATATGACATCGTACACGACCAAATAAAGGATTTGCTGAAAGATCCAAAATCCGACTATTACACCAATGATACGGAAGAGATTAATTACGTCCTTGAAGACAAAGATGAATACCGTTCCCGCAATACCTTTGTAATCCCTGAAAAAGCATCCTGGCAATATCTAAAAGACAAAGCCGAACAAAACGACATCAAGGTAATTATTGATGATGCTTTTGAAATGATCCAGGATTTATTGACAGAATACAATATTCAGCTCAATAACCTGCTGCCGCGTATTTTTGTGAAAAGCGAATTGTCGCCAAAGCAATCCGGCGGAATAATTAACTTACTCTCCCACCGCAAATTCTCAGAAAAAGAAAACCCTGAAAGTGACATTTTAGGGCGTATTTACGAATACTATATTGGACGTTTTGCAATGGCAGAAGGTTCTGGTGCGGGTCAATTTTTTACACCCGGAAGTATCGTGCGACTTTTGGTAGAATTACTTGAACCTTATAAAGGAAGAATATTTGACCCGGCTTGTGGTAGCGGCGGAATGTTTGTACAAAGCCTGAAGTTTATCAATGAACACGGAGGTAACAAAAGCGACATTTCAATATACGGACAGGAAATGACGGCACAAACCCTGCGTTTGTGTTTAATGAACCTCATGCTGCGCAATTTATCTTTCGACATCAAACTCGGGAATTCCCTGTTGGACGATAAATTCCCAGAATTAAAAGCAGATTACGTTATCGCCAATCCGCCGTTTAACGTGAGCAACTGGCATCCGGAAGATTTGCCGGATGGCGACCCACGCTTGTTTGGGCCTAAAGAAGAATTTACGACTGATGGCAGTGCCAATTATATGTGGATGCAAACTTTCTGGCATCACTTAAGTGATACAGGTACCGCCGGAATTGTGATGGCAAATGGCGCGATGACTTCTAACACCAAAGGAGAGAAAAATGTACGCCAGCATATGGTGGACAACAGCATGGTAGATTGTATCGTACGGCTGCCTGAGAGGTTGTTTTTAACAACCGGTATTCCTGCCTGTTTGTTTATTCTCAGTAAAAACCGTGATGGTAAAGATGGCATTCACCGCGAACGAAACAACGAAATCCTGTTTATAGACGCTTCCAAAATGGGTACTATGGTAAGCCGTAAATTACGGGTGTTTACCGATGCTGATATCGATAAAATAGCTACAACCTACCACAACTGGAGAACTGTCACCCTGAGCGAAGTCGAAGGCTATGAAGACATGGACGGCTTTTGCAAAGCTGCCACAATTGCCGAGGTACAAAAGCAAGACTACAAACTAACGCCCGGTATTTATGTGGGTACCGAAGCCGAAGAAGATGACGGAATTCCGTTTGAAGAAAAAATGGAAGGACTAAATGCGCAGTTGCTTGCACAGTTTGAAAAAAGCGAAGCATTAAAAAAACAGATTGTCGCAAACTTTGAAAAACTGTAAGTCAATGCAACAAAACTGGAAAACATATAAGTTTGGAGATATTGCTACTTTGCAAAGAGGTTTTGATTTGCCTAGACAAAATCGTGTTTTAGGTAGTATACCAATTATTGCAGCATCTGGAATAGGTGGTTATCATAATATTTCTAAAGTAGAAGGTCCTGGTGTTGTAACAGGTAGGTCAGGAACAATCGGAAAAGTAATGTATGAAAAAGGAGATTTCTGGCCTTTGAATACTTCTTTATGGGTTAAGAATTTTCATGGTAATGATAAGAAGTTTGTATATTATCTGTTGACAAACTTTGATTTTAAGGGATTTAATAACGGAACAAGTGTGCCTACTTTAAATAGGAATGATGTTCATGGAATAGATATTAGTATCCCCTCCCTCCAAGAACAACGCGCCATTGCATCCATTCTCTCTGCCCTTGATGACAAAATAGAGATCAACCTGCAAATGAACAAAACCCTGGAAGAAATGTCGCTGGCATTATACAAACATTGGTTTGTGGATTTTGGCCCTTTCCAAAACGGTGGGTTTGTAGATTCTGAATTGGGAATGATTCCCGAAGGTTGGGAAGTGAAAAGGTTGGGTGATGTTGCTGAGGTAGGATCAAGTAAACGAATATTTCTAAAAGAATATGTAGAAGGTGGAATTCCTTTCTACAGGGGAAAAGAAATCATTCAATTAGGTAAAGGCGGAAATATTTCTACCGAGTTGTTTATCTCAAAAGAAAGGTTCAAAACAATTAAAGAAAAGTTTGGAGTACCATTAAAAAATGACATTCTGATATCTTCTGTTGGAACAATAGGCGTTTCTTGGTTAGTAGAAAATGATGATCCTTTTTATTTCAAAGACGGGAACTTAACATGGCTAAAAAACTACAAAAAAAGCGTAACCGGAAATCTCATATATCAATGGTTGAAATCGAAAGAAACACAAGAAAAAATTAAATCGGAAACAATTGGTAGCACACAGCAAGCATTAACAATTTCAGCATTAAGAACGTTAAAAATAGCTTTGCCTCCTGTAGATAGTTCGGTTGTTAAAGATGTATCTAAGGAGTTTGTTTTATGGAATAAATTATTTGTTTCAAACAAAATGGAAAACCAAATCCTCATCACCCTTCGAGACACCTTATTACCCAAACTCATCAGTGGAGAGGTACGGGTGAAAGACATAAAACAAACCATAGCCCAAGTGTTATGACCAACTTAATAGAAATAACGGTTCAAAAAGCTGCAATAGAGATGTTGCAGGAATTAGGGTACAATCACGTAGAAGGTAATTCCCTGAAACGCGACCTTAAAAAAGTAGTGCTGGAAGAAGAATTGCGTGCCTTTTTACAAAGTACTTACAAAGGCGTTCCTGCCACCGCCATCAATGAAGCCCTGGCTTTGTTTATTCAGCATGAAGGAATGGATTTAGACCATCGCAACCGGGATTTTCACCGTAAACTAACACAAGGAGTAGACATTAGTTGGAAAGATGCCCATGGCAATGAACAAGCCAGGCATGTCTATCCAATTAATTATAAAGATCCCTATAAAAATACCTTTGTGGTTGCCGATGAAGTGACCATAATAGGCAAAAACACACGTAGAACTGACCTGCTCATCTACATCAATGGCTTGCCGGTAATTGTTTTTGAGTTTAAAAATATGTTCGATAAAGAAGTAGGCGTAGACAATGCCCACCGTCAAATTGGTCACTATCTCCTGGATATTCCACAATTGTTCGATTACAATGCACTTACGGTGATTTCTGACGGAAGGGAAACATTACATGGAATGTACAATGCCCCTACAGAATGGTTTGCACCCTGGAAAAGCCTGAAGGGCGATGATATTGAACAAGACAAATTACTGCAATTGGAAACCTTGCTAAATGGTTTATTCCCAAAGGAAACGCTGCTAAATTACCTGCAAAACTTCATTTTTCACGAAGACCATAACGGCAAAATTATAAAAAAAGGAGCCAAATACCATCAGTATTGGGGTGTTACCAAATCAGTAAAAAGTGCAGTTAAAAATATAAAACCAAAAGGCGATGGTCGTTTAGGAGTGATATGGCACACACAAGGTTCGGGCAAGAGCATTTCAATGGCAATCCTAACCGGTATTTTGCGCCAGTTGCCGGAAATGAAGAATCCTACCATTGTAATACAGGTGGACCGTTCAGATTTAGACCAGCAACTCTACGAGAATTTTGTTTTAGCAAAAGATTTGGTAGGCGATGTACAACACGCTGATACTACAGATGAACTTAGACGATTATTAAGTACAGATGGTGGAGGTGTGATTTTTACCACAATAGAAAAATTCAGGTTAAAAGATTTAGAGAGCGGAAAAGAAATTGAACATCCGGTTTTATCAGAGCGTTACAACTTAATCGTGATGGCTGATGAAGCCCACCGTACACAATATGGTTTTAACGATGGAGGTTTTGCACAAAACATAAGAAGGGCAGTTCCAAACGCTTCATTTATTGGTTTTACGGGGACTCCCATAGACGGCAAAGATGCAGATACTCAGCAAGTTTTTGGAAAAACCATTCATACCTACGATATAAAACAGGCAGTAAAAGATGGTGCAACCGTGCCTATTTATTATGAGCCTAAAATGGTCCCCTTAAATATTAAAGCTGAATTCGCAGCAGCGTTGGATGAGGAAGAAGATGGAGCGGAAGAAAGCACCAATGGAGTTTGGGCAGCTATTGAAGATGCAGCAGGTTCAGAAGACAGGGTCAAAAGAGTTGCCGCCGATATTTTAACGCATTACCAGGCAAGAATAAAAACCCTTGATGGCAAAGCCATGATTGTGTGTATGAGCCGAAGAAATTGCGTAAAAATGTATGATGCCATCACTGCTTTGGAAGGTTGCCCTGAAATAGCGGTTATTATGACCAGCAACATCAGCAAAGATCCTCCGGCATGGAATCAGCATATAAGGACAAAAGATAGTATGGAAGCCATTAAAAAGCGTTTCCGAACTCCGGAAGATCCATTGAAAATTGTGATTGTGCGCGATATGTGGTTAACCGGTTTTGATGCGCCGTGTGCTCATACGATGTATATAGATAAAATAATGAAAGGCCACAACCTGATGCAAGCTATCGCAAGGGTAAACAGGGTTTTTGAAGACAAACCAAACGGCCTGGTGGTCGATTTTATAGGAATTTCAGGGTTCCTTGCCGCTGCAACCAAAAAATACACAGGCGGTGGCGGAGAAGGAAAACCAACATTGGATTTAGAAGTTGCCGTTAATTTGTGTTTAGAACAATTTACGGTTGTAAAAGAGCTGACCGGAAATTTTGATATTGAAGCCATCAATAAAATGTCTGAATTCGAAAAACTGAAATGGTCAAACACTTTGGTTAACAATTTACTGCTGTCAGATCCAGTTACAGATGCATTTTTACACGAAGAAAGAAAGCTGACGGAACTTGTGGCAATGACCAATTCCGACAAGCGCATTTGGGCTATTCAGGAAGAAGTTGGCGTGATACAAAAAATTAGACACGTTATACGGAAGATTAAGAATCCGCCCGGTCCGCAGCGCAAAGAAAATGACCGCATAAAAGATTTGATAAGCAAATCCATAGAATCGCAAAAAATAGTTGATTTAGCTGCGATGTACGACTTAGACCGGATAGATATTTCAATTATAGATGATCGTTTCCAGGCAATGGTAAAAGAAAAAGGCGGTGAAAATATAAAAATTGAATTGTTGAGACGGATCATTAATGATGAATTAAAAGTAAGAATGTCCAAAAACATTCGCAGGACGACAAATCTAAAAGAAGAGCTTGAAAAAGTGTTGGGTAAATACCACAAGAACAGTCTGGATTCCATAGCCGCCATTAAGCACTTATTGGATATTGCCAACGAATTTAAGAATGACGATATCCGTACCAAACAATTAGGATTAACCGAGGATGAACTTGCGTTTTATGACCTTTTGTCTGGCAGCCAAAAGATCATCAATGAAGCCGGCCCAATTCAGGATCTGGTGCATAAAGTAGTAGATTCAGTAAAGAAAAACCTGCAACTCGACTGGGCCAAAAAAGAAGATGCGCGCGCCGCCATTCGACTGGCAGTTAAAAAAGAATTGAAAGGTAAAGTCCCTTTTTCAGACCTGGACAATCTGCTTAAAGAAGTAATTGAGCAGGCGGAAGGACAATATAAAGATTGGCCGTTGGAGGCATAAATTTTTTATCACCTAAGAAATATAATACACAAATGACCTTTTTGGAACTGCGAACACAATTTGAAAATATTGAAGAAGACTGGACTAACAGATTAAGGGCTCTAAGTTATGAGGTATTAGAAGATGTTTGGGAAAGCAGAACTGAGTTACATCGCAAAGGTATGGCCTGGATGACAGTGTTTTTGGGCAACCAAATTTTTGGATATTTAACTTATTCTTTGGATGAGAAAAAATGCATCTGGCAGGAAAAGTTTTTCTATCTTATTACGAATGAAGAGAAACTGGATTCAATAAAAATGCGGATAGAAGAGCTAAAGACATATTTTGAACAAAATAAAAGATGGAGCTTAAACCCGGCCTTCTACTTCGACTCTATTTCTAATCCTAGATTCCCTCATATGGTATTTAACGAAATTCCTGAACCTTCTCAAAAAAGAATAATGGAAAAGACGAAGAATGATTTTAATGACCTAGAAATTTACAATTTTGTTTATGAGGAAATGTGGGAATTTGCTGAGTTAAATGCATCCATAATTGAATTCATGTATCTTAAAATATTAGTTGAGGAATTTACATTCAGCGGCAATGCACAAAAAAACCTTGACCGAACCGAATCTTCTAATATTTCCAAAAATGAGTATCCTAAATTCTTTAAAAATGAATATGCTAAAGTCTTTAGAAATGGATATGCTACAGAACTTTTTAATTTTCTCTTAACTGAAGAGGATAAACCAATTGGTCCATCCTGGGCTGGTA
>Ga0307486_1002477_pt1 | contig 12853 bp, 10 predicted proteins | sample CBIW02metaG_FD_203663 | JGI IMG/M metagenome (GOLD analysis project Ga0307486, IMG submission 203663) | Sea-ice brine microbial communities from Beaufort Sea near Barrow, Alaska, United States - CBIW 0.2 | ecosystem: Environmental > Aquatic > Marine > Coastal | place: USA: Alaska | collected... | reverse complement strand
GCGAAGTACTGGCTTTTTGTTATTTTTGATACGTCTGAAGAGTCCCATTTGATTATTTTTTTTCTCAAAACAAAAATAAGGGATTCTCAGACACTTTTATTTTCTAACTTTCGGATAGCAGTGATTAAGAATGTTAAATATAAATTTGGGATCCAATCCTGACCAATATATTTTAAAGTTTATTTTTGGAATGGCAAGTTCTTTCAGGCTTTGAACTAACCGATACCGATTTGATCTTCTCATTTTTATAGATTTACCTTCCGAGTCATAAATTCCCGTTTAAATGCAGATCAAAAATTGTTAATGGCGATGGCTATATGAAGTAAATCAAAACCAAGCAGGGCTTTTTCAGTTCAAACTGTATTCCCTTTTTTTTAACGTGAAAATCAAAAATGGAAAACGCTCCGGATATAAAAAGTAAATCAATTTTTCATCTGAAACGGCTAATCAGCAAGGTAAATTTGATCTTTATCAAGCTCTTGTCCAAGCATATTGATAACGAAAAATAGTAGTAAAAAAGAAATGTGCCTATTATAACTAATTGGTTTGAGGTGCCGGTAAAAGCTTTTTCGATGGTGCTCCTTTTTCAATGACAGGCCAGCCATTTTGGTAATTTATTTTGTCCATTAAAAATATTCTTCCTTTCTCTATGTCCTGTGGATCTATTGCATGATACATTATCCAATCAGTTTGGTCTTCATCCGTTATCACGGAATTATGATCTGGAGCCAACCAGTCCTTATTTTGACTTAAAATAACCGGAGTTCCCTTCCTATTCTTGTATTTCTCAAAGGGACCTTCTGGACTTTCTGAGCGTGCAACCATAACGGCATAATGTGCATTCTCCCCACAACAATTATCACCAGAATAAAATAAATAAAAGAAATTATCACGCTTGGTTAACCATGCGCCTTCAATTAATCTTTCATAATTTTCTATTTTCGAATTATCTACTGGGTGAATAATTTCTTTAATTACTGAACCTTTTCTGAAATTCAAAAGATCACTGGAAAGTTCACGTACTTTAATACTTTCATGTCCCGAGCCCCAATATAAATAGTTTTTACCTGAATTCTCGTCCTGAAAAACCATAGGATCAATATTAATAAAAGTATCTCCGCACAATAAAGGTTCCCCCTTATCTACAAAAGGTCCCAAGGGGGAATCGGAAACGGCAACTCCGAGGCATTTCCCTATGGACTCATCATTCGATTCTCCGGAATAATACATGTAATAGCTACTACCATTTCCCTTATTATAGGTAACATGAGGAGCCCAAAAATCAGAGGAAGCCCAATTAGGTTGTTCTGGCATTGCATCTCCATGTTGATGCCACTCTACCAGGTTTTCGGATTTTAACACCTGAATATTTACTGCTTTCCCATTCCGTCGAGTATTGGTTGCATAGGCATAATAATAACCATCTGCTGCCTTAATTACTGTAGGATCGGGGAAATTAAAATCTACTATAGGATTTTTATAATTTGATTCCTGAGAAAACACTACTCCGGACAATAAAAATAATATTATATAAAAACTCTGTTTCATTCGTTAACCTTATCCTTATTCTTTATCGAAAATTTATACTTTGAAACGGTTTGATATTTTTCTCCGGGTTCCAGTATTATTGAAGGGAAATTATCCTGGTTAGGTGCATCAGGGAAATGTTGAGTTTCTAAAGCAAAAGCTGTCCTGAACTCATCCATTGAACCCGATTTGAATTTATTTTTACCTTCCATAAAATTTCCACTATAAAACTGAATCCCGGGTTCTTCGGTATAAACATCCATTTGAATTCCGGATTTTTCGCCAATGATTGTGGCAGCATAATTCATCTCATTTGCTTTTTTAGCATTCAATATGAAATTATGATCGTAGCCCTTTCCAAAAGTTAATTGTTCATTATCATTCCCTATTCGTTCCCCTATACTATGAAATTGTTTAAAATCGAATGGAGTACCTGCCACTTCCCTTAGTTCTCCGGTTGGAATCAATCCACTATCCACTGGTGTGAATTTATTGGCATTCAGCTTAAGTTGATGATCCAGAATTTTTCCGCTGCCTTCGCCATTTAAATTAAAAAAAGCGTGATTAGTAAGGTTTACTGGGGTAGCTTCATCTGTAGTAGCTTCGTATTCCATTTTTATCGCTTGATCATCTGTTAATGAATAAGTAACTATTACATCGAGATTGCCCGGAAACCCTTCCTCCATATCAGGAGAACGGTATTTTAGAACAAGCGTATTTTTATCAGGTTGGCTTGCGTCCCAGACCACATATTGAAAACCTTTATTTCCTCCATGTAAACTGTTTTCACCATTGTTCTTAGGAATATCATATTCTTTTCCTTTCAAAAGAAACTTACCTTTAGCGATTCTGTTACCTACCCGGCCTATTGTGGCTCCAAAATAAGGCTCTGTTGAATCTACAAATCCTTTGATGCTGTTTAATCCTACTACCACATCAATCATTTCGCCTTCGCTATTCGGGACCCATAAGCCTATTAGCCTACCTCCGTAATTTGTAAAAGCTGCTTTAATACTGTCATTCTCCAGCCAATAAAGTTTAACAGGCTTATTATCTATTATAGTATCGAAATTTTCTGCTTTAAGATGATCTTCCTGATTAAATTTCATCTCTTGTGATTTTTTTGAAGCCAATTCGTTTTTTGATTTAGGATTATTTTTACAGGAATAGAATACAGCGGTGGCAAATAAAAAAATTATTAAAAATCGAATGTTTCTCATAAGAATATACTTTAATTATTATTTAATTTCCCCTTGAAGAAAGGGGAGTGTTTGATTTGTTGTGGTAGGCCCATCTATATGAAGCTTTCCGTTTTCCAGAATTTCTAATCTATCAATAAAAACTACGCGTTCATCTCCAGTAGATTTAGTTCTTCCGTGATAAACAACATAAATTTCCGTACTATCTTTGGAAAAAACCAGACTATTGTGGCCGGTTCCGGTAACGTCCCCTCCTTTATTGATATTTTTTTCGAGAATAGGATTATTATCTGCTTTTTGGTAGGGACCCAAAGGAGCTGATGAAGTTGCATAACCCACTGCGTAATTTTGACCTCCATAAAAATTGGCAGAATACATCATGTAATAAATTCCGTCACGTTTGAAGGTATAGGATCCCTCTGTCCACCTACGATTGACCTCTTTAGATGTTACCGAACGGCTTTCCCATTCGGCATTTTTTTCATCCATCTTTTCTGGCGGCCGAAGCATTAGTTCAGGCTCTCCTTTTACCCCGCTAAAGTCTGATTGCAACTCTATGCCATACACCCAACTTTCTTCAATTTCATCAAACCAGCCTTTCTCCCTGGCCCATTTCGAAATTTCTGTTTCTACCGGATGCTTATATGCCACACGAGAATAATATAAATAGAATTTTCCGTCATCATCCTTGAATACATTAGCATCTATTACTGGATAAACTGGGTCAAAAAGTGGTGCATCGCTTACTTCTTCAAAGGATCCGGTAGGTTTATCTGCCACGGCAACCCCTATCTTGAAATTTTCCAATTCATCATTAGCGTTATTTCTCCATTGTGCGCTAAAAAACATATAATATTTATTGTTGAATTTATAAACTTCTGGAGCCCAGAAATCACCTACCGCCCAGGAACCCTCTTCATTTCCTTTATAAACCTGGCCTTCAAATTTCCAATTTACCAAATCTTTAGATGAATAGGTAGCAAAACCATCTTCGGCTCCACCACCGGTACCATACATATAATATTTTCCATCACCATCATTCAAAATATAGGGATCTCCAAATTCAACATCTAAGGGGTTTGAATATGTTTTAGTTTCGACGACAGCATTTTTCTTTTTTGTTTTTTCTTCTTCATTCTGTTTACAGGATAAAGAAAGAAATGCCAGACTCATTATAAGCACGCATTGGTATTTTAAGTTTTTTTTCATTTGTATAAATAATTAAATCTTTAAGTAGAAGGAGTGGTTAATTGGTCATTTCTGTTAACAGGAGTTCCAAAATCGGGAAAACCGTTTTCATCCCATTTAATTTGCTGAATGCGGGGTTTCCTGGAATCGGTACAACCATCACCGGAATGATCATTAGCGTGGTATAAAATCCAGTCTTCAGATCCATCTGGTGATTTAAAAAAACTGTTATGACCAGGGCCATATACACTATTAATCTCACTCTTTTTAAATACAGGTTCTTCATGTTTCTCCCACGAGTCCGAGTCTAGAGGGTCTCCTCCATTGTAAGTGAGTACCCCGATTTTATAATCATCAGTCCAGCAACCCGAGCCTGAATAAAAGATAAACATATCGCCTTCCGGATTTTCCCATGCCACCGGGCCTTCATTTACCAAACCGTTTTGTTCCCAGACATAATCCGGTTCGGAAATCATTACCCTAGATCCTTCAAGAGTCCATGGGTTTTCCATCTTGGCTATATAAAGCTGCTGTCTTCCCGAATTCACTTCCGGATTTTCCGCTCTCCAACCCGACCAAACAAAATAATATTCCTCATCTATTTGCAGTACTGTACCGTCAATTGCCCACTGATCAGTTTCATCGGCTATTTTGCCTTTGATCTCCCATTCCCCTTCCATTGGTGATTCAGCAGTATTTTCCAAAACAAACATTCTTCGGTTTTCGTCACTGTTATTTGAAGTTGCGGCGAAATACATATACCAGGCTCCATCTACGTAATGCAGTTCAGGAGCCCAGATTTGAGTGGAATATTCCTCTCCGGCAGTAGGGGTCCATATAGTTTTTGAGTTAGCATTTACAAGGTCTTCCATATGTTCAGTCTCCCAAAGACGAAGATTATTTCCTGTGGTATGGGTGTAATAATAGCTGCCATTACCTTTTATCACCCAGGGATCGGCCCCGGAGGATAATAATGGATTAACAAAAGTATTTTCATCCTTGGGTATTTCAACAATATCGTCACTACCATTAGAAGAAGGTTCATTACTTGATTGATCACAAGCAAACACAACATTTAAAATAATTAGAAATAAAAATAACCTATATATCATAATTCTTCCTATGATTTTAAATAGGTGAAAGTTTCGTTTTCTGCTTTTAAAATTTCATTCCCATCTTCATCTTCAGTGAAAGTTAGTTGAATAATTGCTGTTTTTCTAGGGTGAACCGAAGTATTAGAAAAATGGGTATGTAAAACATAGTGCATTTTATCATTTTTCCCCATAATAACGTCTCCATGTCCTGGACCACTTTCTCCTACCAGTGTTCTGTTAATAATCGGACTTTTATCAGACTTTTCCCAGGGTCCTATAGGACTATCACTAGTAGCATAACCAACTGCATAATCAGGATTTCTAAAATCATTCGCAGAATATATTAAGTAATATTTCTCATTATGTTTTAACACTGTTGGCCCCTCGGCGACCGGCCAGTCCACTAACTCAGTATTTTCCCATTGCTTTTCCGCTGAAAAACACTCTCTAAGGGTTTCAGGTTTGATACTTTTTAGATCATCTTCCATTTCGGCAACAAAAATTCTGTTTCCTTTATCAAGCCTCACATGATACAGGTAAGCTTTTCCATCATCAAAAAAAACGAAAGGATCAATCTGTTTTGTTTCAGCATACAGGGCTTCCCCTGAATTGGTAAATGGACCCAACGGACTGTCACTTGTGGCAATAGCTATACTTTCATTGGCTGTGTACGCCATGTAAAACTTATCATCATACTCAAAAACTTGGGGTGCCCAAAATTCCTCATTCCCAAAAGCATTATTTTCTGTTAAGACAAAGCCATTGGATTTCCCTACCGGACCTTCCCAATTTTCCATATCATCTGAAGTAAATACCAGAAAGCCTAAACCTTTCTCGGTAAGATCTCCCTGTGAGGTCCCATAAAGATAATAGGTATCATTATGGTGAAAAATGGTCGGGTCAGCAAGTTGAATTTGCTTAACCTTTGGTTCGTTAACTTTACCAGTAGTATCATTATTTTCCGAATTAGAATCACCTTTACCATTGGAACAAGAAACACCAAGAACAAGCACGAAAATCATTAATACATCTGAAAGTCCTTTTTTCATTATTTATTCTTTTACAATGCTATAAAAATTTCTATTTCATTTTTTACTGGTAAAATCATAATAGTACTTTAATCTGAATTTAACTCATATAACATCGAAAGATGTGAGAAAAAACAATGAAGTCATTAGTAAACAGAATTTTGACTGATATTCTTTTCAGCATTTTTACATAAATAAAAAAACAATTAAATGTTCTCTATGGAGTCTGTTCATTTAGTTTCTTAATTAAATCTACTTCATCCTGGCGGTAAGGAGTACCGTCCTTTCTGAAAATATCATGAAACCATTCAACAGGTTCTTCTCCGCTCTCTATTGGGGTATTCCAGGCATAAATGGTATTTGATTTCCCATTTACTAACCCCCAATTGATTGCTCCGATATTTTCTTCTTTGAGCATAGGCAGGGTATTATTAAAGGTATTGTTTCTGGTTCGCGCCATATATTCTGTACATATCATAGGCCGTCCATGGGTTTTTAGTAACTCGATAATCCTACTATGTTTTTCGGGTTCATCGTAGCTGTGATAAGTTATTATATCAGAATTTAAAGCCTGAAAAGTATTTAGGTCCTTTAAATCCCATTTCCAAAGACCCACGGATAAGGGTTGAGAAGGATTCGCCTCCCGTGCCCATTTAAAAACATTTTTTAGCAAAGCCATAGATTCATTTCCTTTATCGTTATTTCCAGGTTCATTGTAAAGATCCCAAAGCAATACCCTATCATCATCACCAAATGAATTCAGGATATCTTTAACATAGGTTTCAAATTCTTTAGAATCTGCCATCTCTACAGATTTGGGATAACCGGGATCCTGCACCCAACCGGAATTATGGGTTCCAGGCTTAGGCTCTGGTTGCTTACCTATTTTTGGATTAGCATCCCATACATCATCGAATATCACAAATATTGTTTTAATATTATGGGAGTTTGCTATTTTAAGATATTCTTCCATTCTGGATTTAAAGCCTTCTTTATCTGCATTGTAAGCAAGGCTGTGCAGATATACTCTCATGGTATTAAATCCTATTTGTTCTGCATATCCAAGCTCGCGATCTATGGTTTCAGGATCAAAGGTGTCTTTCTGCCACATTTCCAACTGATTAATTGCTGTACTCGGAACAAAATTCGCTCCCGAAAGCCAATCATGTTGGTTGTACCAATCCTGGGCCTTTTCACGGCTCCAACGCTCCTGCGCATTTAAACTTCCTAATGCAATTACTACTAATAAGGTTGTAAGAATAATTTTTTTCATAATGATATTATTTTATTGTTGGTATTTCTAAGACTGTTTGTACTGAAACCGGTATACCAAGGTTTGGTGTTCCGTCTTCATTCCATTCTATCTTTTGCATTCTGGGCGACCTATCTGTACCACAACCTTCTCCTGGATTTGAATTTGCATGGTAAAGAATCCAATCTTCAGAGCCATCGGGCGATTTGAAAAAGGAATTGTGACCGGGTGCGTAAACGGAATTTTCTTCAGATTTTTTAAAAATAGGCTTATCATGTTTTATCCAGGACGCAGGATCTAGGATATCCTCTCCTTTCAAGCTAAGCAAGCCCAGTGAATAATAATCGGTCCAGCATCCATTAGCTGAGAAAACGATAAATTTATTGCCATTACGTTCTAAATACTGGGGACCTTCATTTACATTAACGTGAGGCGGATTACCTTCATCATCCAAATCTCCCTGTTTTTCCCAAACATTGGTAGGTTCAGAAATTAACACCCGCTTACTTTCAATAGTCCATGGATTTTTCATTTGGGTGATATAAATATTCTGCTGCCCGTTGGTATGTCCTTCCCAACCAGACCAGATCATGTAGAGTTTATTTTGGTACTTAAACACATTGCCGTCTATAGCCCATCGGTCAGGCCAGGAAGCAACCTTCCCTTTAAGCTCCCACTCCCCCATGAAAGGGTCTTCATTATCGTTTTCAAGTGCATACATCCGGTGGTTCTTATTATCTCCATCATCTGCAGCAAAATATACATACCATTTGCTATCAATTATATGAAACTCCGGAGCCCAGATTTCCTTTGAGTACATAGTTCCTTCAGGAGGAGTCCAAATAGTTTTACTTTCAGCGTCTGCTATATTTGACAGATTTTTAGTTTTCCATAAAACAAGTTTGTTCTGAAGGGTATGGGTATAATAGTAATAACCTTGGTGAAAGGTACTATAAGGATCTGCTCCTGATGGTAAAATAGGATTTGTAAAAGTACCAGATTGTGCAAATCCGCTTGCGGATATCAGCATTAAAAGAAAACTGACTAGATATTTATTGTTTCTTTTCATAAATTATATCTTTAAATTTAACCAAGTATAGGGAGCTTCCGGTTCAGCAGCTGAAATAGTTTCTACATAATTGGAATTTCCTGAATATCTGTAAAAGGCTTAATTGGCAACACGGGACCAAATTGTTCTTCCTTATAAACCCGCATTTTTTTTGTTACCATAAATAAAACCGCTGGATAAATTTAATTTTCTGAAATTTTACCGCCTTTTATTTTAGGATTCCAGCGCCATTTTGCTTTGCATCATCAATTAATTCCTTTATGCAATCGGGTTTATCGGTTTCAGGCAAAGGAGTTAGTTTTACGCCTTCCTCCCAGGGATTACTTAATTTTAAAGCATCTACCTTTTTAGCCCTTATCGAATTCTACCCTTATTTCTTCGTGAACATAAATTATTTTACGCGCAGTACACCGCTGTCCATTAAACTACAAGGAGCCCAAAATACATTCTTCAATAGCCAATCTTAATCGGCATCGGGTAGGATAATTGCTGTGTTTTTAGCTTCCAAACCTAAAACGAGGCTTAAGCGGTTTTTATAAGGGTGTTGATTCTGTTAAGCTATGGCCGATTTTATTATTTCCTATAAGCGCTAAAACATCAATTTTTCCCGAAGCCATTATAGGAGCCACTACTTCCCTGCCGCGATCAAAATTATGTACACCACACCGACCGAAGAGCTATTTTTAAAGGCCTCCAGAAGTGGGTAAATCAATGAAACACCATTCTTTGCAGGTATAAAAATTACCCCATCCCCCTATAATAAGGCCGGAATTAACAAAGAAAAAGTTTCATTTAAAGGATAATTATACCGTCCCAAACATAAAACCACGACAACCGGTCCCCGGCGAATATGGGCATGAATGCCCTCGCGCTTAAGTATATTTAAAAAAAATTATTTTCTTTTCAATACTTTTTCAACAGCTTTAACAATTGCATTGCTGTTCAATCCATATTTCTCCATCAATTTTTCCGGAGTACCGCTTTCTCCAAAAGTATCCTGAGTAGCCACAAATTCCTGAGGTGTGGGATGATTTCTGGATAGAAAGCCCGCAATACTTTCTCCGAGTCCCCCAAGATAATTATGTTCCTCTGCTGTTACCAAGCAACCGGTTTTTTTAACAGATGTTAAAATTGCATCCTCATCCAGGGGTTTAATGGTATGAATGTTTATTACTTCCGCAGAAATACCTTTTCCCTGAAGTTCTTCCGCAGCTACAATAGCTTCCCATACCAAATGCCCTGTGGCGATGATTGTTACATCGGTTCCCTGTTGGAGCAAGACAGCTTTACCGATTTTAAATTCCTGATCGGGTGCAGTGAAAACAGGCACTTTAGGACGACCAAATCGGAGGTAAACAGGGCCTTCATATTCGGCTATTGCAATGGTCGCTGCTTTAGTTTGATTGTAGTCACAGGGATTGATAACCACCATACCCGGTAACATTTTCATCAAACCGATATCCTCGAGAATCTGATGTGTAGCACCGTCTTCTCCAAGACTAAGTCCTGCGTGCGACGCACAAATTTTTACGTTTTTTCCTGAATAGGCTATAGACTGACGAATCTGATCATAGACCCTTCCTGTGGAAAAATTGGCGAAGGTCCCCGTAAACGGTATCTTACCGCCAATGGTAAGTCCTGCTGCAATTCCCATCATATTTGCCTCGGCTATACCAATCTGGAAAAAACGATCGGGATTTTCATCTATAAAATCCTGCATTTTCAGGGAGCCAACAAGATCGGCACAAAGTGCAACTACATTTGGATTTGTTCTGCCCAATTCTGTAAGCCCATCTCCAAATCCGCTTCTGGTATCCCTCTTTTCTGTATATGTATATTTTTTCATCTTCTAATGTGTATCATTCCCGCTTAATAAAAATTTTTTTTTCAGTTAGTCCAACCTACTAAATAATATCTAAAATCATGTATCCCTTTTTTAATAATCCCCAAGGGTTTCCGGGTTTTGTGATAAAGCTTTTTCCAGTTGCTCATCATTAGGAGCTTTTCCGTGCCAGGCATGGGTGTGCATCATAAAATCAACTCCATTTCCCATCACGGTATGCAAAAGGATACAAACCGGCTTTCCTTTTCCGGTAAGGGTCTTGGCTTTTTCAAGCCCATTTCTAACCTCTTGCAGGTTATTTCCCTCTATAATCTCCAGCACATCCCACCCAAAAGCTTCAAATTTGGCTTTTAGGTTTCCCATGGGTAGTACATCTTCTGTACTACCATCAATTTGCTGTCCGTTCAGATCGATAGTTATAATTAAATTATCAACTTTATTACCGGCAGCATACATGATCGCTTCCCAGTTTTGTCCTTCCTGCAGCTCTCCGTCCCCATGCAAAGTATAGACCAGCCGATCATCATTATTAAGTTTCTTGGCCAGTGCTGCTCCAATGGCTACAGACATACCCTGACCCAGAGAACCTGAAGCAATCCTTATTCCCGGCAAGCCATCATGGGGAGTAGGATGGCCCTGAAGCCTGGAATCTATAAGACGAAAAGTATTTAGTTCTTCTACTGGAAAATATCCACTTCTGGCAAGTACACTATAAAAAGCAGGTGAAATATGGCCATTTGAAAGGAAGAAGATATCTTCTCCCTGACCGTTCATATTAAAATTTGGGTTGTGCTTCATTATCTCCTGATACAAAACGGTAAAAAATTCGGCACATCCCAAAGACCCTCCGGGATGACCTGAATCAACCTTATGAACCTGCCTTAAAATATCCCTACGCACCTGAGTTGTAAAATTTTCTAATTCTTTGATTTTCATAACTTACAGGTTAAAAGATTTGGCATCCTCAAGGAATTTTTCCAATCCACTATCAGTGAGTGGATGCTTTAGTAAACCTTCAATGGAAGACAATGGTCCTGTCATAACATCAGCACCTAACTTTGCACAATTAATTATGTGCATCGAATGTCTGATGGAGGCTGCCAGAATTTGTGTCTCAAATCCATAGTTATCATAAATAAGCCTGATATCTGCGATTAAATCCAGCCCATCAGTAGAAATATCATCAAGTCTTCCTATAAAGGGAGAAACATATGTGGCTCCTGCTTTGGCAGCTAGAAGGGCTTGCCCTGCTGAGAAAACAAGGGTGCAATTTGTTCGTATTCCTTTATCGGAAAAATATTTAATCGCTTTTATTCCCTCTTTTATCATAGGAACTTTTACAACGATTTGCGAATGAAGTTTTGAAAGCTCCTCGCCTTCCCTTACTATTCCTTCAAAATCTGTAGCTACCACTTCAGCTGAAACATCTCCCTCAACGATTTTACATATATCCAGATAATGCTGTAAAATATTTTCTTTTCCTGTAATTCCTTCCTTTGCCATCAGGGACGGATTTGTTGTTACTCCATCCAGAATACCCAGAGCTTGTGCTTCTTTTATTTGGGCGAGATTCGCCGTATCTATAAAAAATTTCATAATAATAGAATTATTTAATATTGAGTTAAATTGTTTGTTATTTTTAAAAAAAATGAATCTAATTTAATGTAAAGGGTATTCCTACCGGTCTAAAAGACATTAGATTTTATTTAACTGAAAACTTAAAAATGGTTTTAAAAAAAACTCTTCGTTCCAGTATTACCGAAGGAAATTCCTTCTGGTTTGGAGAATTTGGTTAATGTTGTGTTCCAGACACAAATCCGTTCTCTTTTTATAAGTATGGCGCCTCCTTTTTTCACATCGACTTAACAAAATTGCGGCACATTTCAGATAATAAACTAATATGAGTTCGCTATAATTTGCTCAAACAATTCCTGTTTTCCGCTAATTTGCTTTGGTTCTCCGTTTGCACGTGCGATTTTGCTAATCTCCTCAAGAGAAAGCTGGCCTTTTTCAAATTTTGCACCATTACCACTGTCGAAAGATTCATATCGCTGCTTGCGCAATTTTCTATAATCGGTATTTTGAAGAATATTATCAGCTGCTATAAGTCCGCGGGCAAAAGCATCCATCCCCGCTATATGTGCTATAAATTTATCTTCAAGATCTGTAGAATTCCTTCTTACCTTGGCGTCAAAATTAATACCTCCACCCTGGATTCCTCCGCCTTCGAGGATCACAAGCATGGCTTCAGTAATTTCATATACATCGATAGGAAACTGGTCTGTATCCCAACCGTTTTGATAATCTCCTCTATTGGCATCAATACTACCCAACATGCCGGCATCAATAGCTACCTGTAGTTCGTGTTGAAAAGTATGCCCGGCTAAAGTTGCATGATTAACCTCAATATTTAGTTTAAAATCTTTTTCCAGCCCATAATTATTTATGAAATTAAGGGAAGTTGCCGCATCAAAATCATATTGATGTTTTGTAGGCTCCATCGGTTTAGGTTCAATAAGGAAGGTCCCTTTAAATCCTTGTTTACGGGCATAATCCCTGCAACTGGTTAAAAACTGTGCCAGATGATCCTGTTCACGTTTCATATCTGTATTCAATAAACTCATGTAACCTTCACGGCCTCCCCAGAACACAT
>Ga0307486_1002476_pt1 | contig 12855 bp, 10 predicted proteins | sample CBIW02metaG_FD_203663 | JGI IMG/M metagenome (GOLD analysis project Ga0307486, IMG submission 203663) | Sea-ice brine microbial communities from Beaufort Sea near Barrow, Alaska, United States - CBIW 0.2 | ecosystem: Environmental > Aquatic > Marine > Coastal | place: USA: Alaska | collected... | reverse complement strand
GTGGACTGGCTCCGGTGCTGGCGCCCGTAATCGGTTCACAGCTGCTGCTCGTGATGAACTGGCGCGGCATCTTTTGGGTGCTGGCCGCCTACGGTGTCATCGTGATTCTGGCCGTCGCGTTCTTTATCGTCGAAACCCTGCCGCCCAGCCAACGCCACACGCGCGGACATACCACCCTGACCCAGCGGTACCGAGCGGTGCTTGGCGATCGCACTTTTCTGGGTGTTGCCGTCATTGGTGCAATGACGTTCACCGGATTGTTCTCCTATCTTTCGGCGTCACCGTTTCTGTTTCAAGAGATTTACCGGTTTAGCCCGCAGGAGTACGGCCTGCTGTTCGCTATCAACTCGCTCGGTGTGGTCACCGGAGTGCAACTGAGTTCTCGACTCATGCATCGCTTCAACATTGGACCGCAGTGGATTCTCTCGGTTTCCACGGTGGTTCTACTGCTCACGGCCGGCACGATCGTGCTTCTGGATGTTCTGGGCGTCGGCCTGTGGGGAACCCTCGTTCCGCTCTGGTTCTTCATCGCCGCCTGCGGCTTCACCCTCCCGAGTGTTCAGGTTATTGCCCTGAACGCTCACGGACACGAAGCGGGAACGGCAGCATCGCTGCTTGGCGCCGCCAACTTCGGGGTTGCTGGTTTGATCTCGCCGATCGTGGGCGTGCTTGGGGTGGGCACAGCGGTGCCGATGGCCTCCGTCATGGGCGTCACCGCTCTGCTCTCGATTCTCTCGCTCTGGTTCATCGTGCGTCCGCGCAGCGTTCCAGCCCTCGAACACTAGCGCGCCTCCATCTGGTTACGACCGAGTTTCACCCCTGCTGCCTGCGCCACGCTAAACAACTGATCCCGTGACCACCGAGTGAACGTGGGCCCACCCTGAAAACCCGGCCCTTATTCTTAGCCCGGAACTTATTCGGAAATCCCCGGAGATTAATTCGGCACGGCCGGCGGCCAATGACACCCGGCTCCTCTACTATGGCGGGATGAATAATCCGTCGTTTCCGGAGCGCGCCGCTGACCCCGCCGCCAGACGAATCTCGCGCCGTTGGCCGGTCATCAGCGGGCTGCTCGCTGTGGTCCTGGCTGCTTTGCTCGGTCTTATCGTTGTGGTGCGCGGCAATGGCCTGGCCCTGGAAGCCGATACGGAATGGATGGGTGAAATTCTGGAACATCGCTCGCCGGTCTGGGAGGTTCCGTCGTTGTTCATGAACGCCCTCGGGGGAGGTCTCTTTGGCGTGCTGGTCGTTCCGCTGGTGGTCACCCTGATAATCGTGTTGATCAAGCGACCCTGGGCCGCCGGATACTACGTGGTGGCCACGGTGCTGAGCGCCGGCGGTGTGCAGTTACTCAAACAGGTTTTTGGTCGTGCACGACCAGAAGACATGCTGGTCACCTCGGATTTTGGTTCGTTCCCCTCCGGTCACGTTGCCAACGCTGCCACCATGGCGGTGTGCCTAGCCATTATCTTTCCGCGGCTATGGGTGGTACTCGCCGGCGCTGCCTACACGATCGTGATGCTGCTCAGCCGTACCTACCTGGGTGCGCACTGGCTCACGGACACCATCGGCGGCCTTTTGCTTGGCGCGGGAGTGGCCAGCGTGCTGTGGGCTCCGGTCGCTGCCAAAATAAACGGCGAACGGGAACTTGCCGCAAGGCGCCGACTCAAGCGGCAACGTCAGCAGCACGCCTCAGCCAGGTCGTAACAACGTTCTATAGCCTCTATGTTCGGCTCGGATGCGCTGAACGCACCGATCTCAGTTGCCGACGAACGAGATCAGCGGGGGAGTGACGGTGCAGCAGGCCCGGTTGTAGCCGCGCCAACTCGGCTAAAGTAATCGGGTCGGGCGGACGCGCGACGGTGGCTTCCAGCGAGTCAACCACGCGTTCGAGGCCCCGACGTGGCCAGATTTGTCCGCGCAGGCGCAACAGCACCGCACCCGTGGAATCGAGAAGGTAGACGTGCGGGAGCGTTTCTACCGTGTCGCCCTGATAGAGATCAGCCAGCACGACGGTGGCAATATCCGACCTGTCGATTCGGCAAACCTGACCCAGCAGATTGCGGTGCTCTACCTGTGTGGAGGTGATGGTCACGCGCATTCGGCGTGCGCCAATTACGCCAACGACACCAAGAACCATCAGGCCCAGCTGGATGTCGACGACAAACATCCAGTTGCTGCGGGGAATGGCCAACCAATATAACAGCAGCAAAAGCGGCACCAGTAGCGCCGTTGCCGCAATAGCAGCTCGTAAAACAAGGTTCCGGCGCGGTCGCATGACCTGCGCTTCTTCCCGATTTATCCCCATTTGAACCATGTTTTTCATTCCCACCCTCCCTTAGATTATCCCGTATTACGAGCCGGGTGTCTGACCTACCTACCGGGGGTAGACGAAGAACGGACAATCGACTAGAAGTGAGGGATGCCCATTCGCACCCTCCGGCGTGCGCGCTCGGCGTAGAGTGGGCTCCGTGCACTCCCGGTCCGTCCGCCACCGCGGCAACACGAATAAGCGGTACCGACTGCATCCGGCGCAGGTGGTCGCCTCCGGCTTTGCCCTGACTATTTTCATTGGCGCTGCGTTGCTCATGCTGCCCAACGCCCGGGTAGGACCCGGCGCGGCAACGCTGATGGAGGCGTTGTTCACCGCAACGAGTGCAGTCTGTGTTACCGGGCTCACCGTCGTGGACACGGCCGTGTTTTGGACGCCGTTTGGCCAGATCGTGATTTTGGCGCTCATTCAAATCGGTGGGTTTGGGATCATGTCGTTCGCCTCCGTCGTGGGGCTTTTAATTGCTCGAAAGTTGTCGTTGCGCTCGCGCATTACGCAAGCAACCGAAACCAAGAGCGTTGGCTTGGCCGACGTAAAAGGGCTTGTCGTTGGCGTTGTTCGCATTTCCCTCGCCATCGAGTTCACTGTTGCGGCGGTGCTCACGCTGCGTTTTATGATCGGCTACGGCGAACCGCTTGGCCGGGCCACCTGGTGGGGCGTATTTCATGCGGTATCGAGCTTCAACAATGCCGGATTTGCCCTGTTCAGTGACAGTCTCATGGGGTTTGCCACCGATCCGTGGATTGCGTTGCCAATTTCCGCCGCCATCATTCTTGGAGGTCTGGGCTTTCCGGTCATTGTGCAGTTGCGCCGACACCTGCGCGGCCAGGTGCGGCATCCGTTGCGCTGGTCGATTCGCACCTGGACCATGAACACCCGCATCGTTGTCGCCGGCACCCTTGTGCTCCTCGTTCTGGGAACGGTTTACATCACCGCCGTTGAGTGGTCGAATCCCGCTACGCTTGGCCCACTCGAGTGGCCGGGCAAGCTTCTGGTCGGATTCTTTCAATCGGTGCAGACACGCACGGCGGGATTCAACAGCGTCGATATCGGGCAGCTCGACTCGGCCACCCTGTTCGGGATGGACATTCTCATGCTCATCGGCGGCGGCGGCCCGGCCGGCACTGCCGGCGGCATCAAGATCACGACCTTTGCCGTGTTGTTTTTCATCCTCTGGACCGAGGTGCGCGGCCAGGTTGCCGTGAACGTCTTCGGTAAACGCCTTTCTCGTGCGGTGCACCGGGAGGCCATCACCATTGTTCTGCTCGCTGTCGGGGTAATTATTACCGCCACGGCGGCGCTTTTGCTCATCACCGACATTTCACTCGACGCACTGTTGTTTGAAACGATCAGTGCTTTTTCAACGGTGGGACTCTCAACCGGCATCACCGCCGGATTGCCGTGGGAAGGGCAGGCCATCCTGGTGTTGCTCATGTTTGTGGGCCGCCTCGGACCCATTACCTTTGCGTCGGCCATTGCCCTACGTGACCGCCGTGCTACCTATGAATTTCCCAAAGAAAGGCCGATCATTGGCTAAATTCCCGCTCTTTACCCGTCACGACTCTGCTCGCCGTGTCGAGGCCGAATCGGTTGTCGTCATCGGCCTCGGCCGCTTTGGCAGCGCTTTGGCGCTGGAGCTCATGAAGAGCGGAACCGAGGTGCTTGGCATCGATGGGGATGAAGAGGTGGTGCAATTGCACAACCGGCTGCTCACCCACGTGGTGCGCGCCGATTCCACCAAGGAGGCCACTCTGCGAGAGCTATCGGTGCCCGACTTTTCGAGTGTGGTCGTGGCGATCGGGGGAGATATCCAGGCGAATATTCTTACCGCATCGCTGCTACTGAAACTCGGCATTCCCAATATTTGGGCTAAGGCCGTCAGTGACCCCCACGGGGAGATACTGACGCAGCTGGGCGTGAACCACGTCATTTATCCAGAGAAGGATATGGGCGCGCGAGTGGCCCACCTGGTGCGCGGCGCCATGCAGGACTACATCGAGATCGGCGAGAACTTTGCGCTGGTCAAAACCACCCCTCCGCGCTCCCTGATTGGTACGCCGCTTGGCGAAGCCAAGGTGCGCTCTCGCTACGGTGTCACCGTCACCGCTTTCCACCGGCCGGGTGTGGGCTGGAGCTATACGTCCCTGGACACCGTGATCGAAGACGGCGATATTATTCTCATCGCCGGAGAGTCAGCGCGGGTCGAAGAATATAGCCTCATGCGATGAGTGATCCCTTCGTTTTCCTGAAAGGGGCCCCGCTCGGCTGCCGGGTGGTCGTGCGCACCCGCATTCCCGGCGGATTCACCGATGCGCTGGGGTTTCTGCGGGCGTCGAGCGCGGCATCCGTGTCGGTGGAGACAAAGCGCGGTGTAGTAACGATTGCGCTGAACGACGTTGTGGCGGCGAAGGAAGTGCCGCCAGCGCCCGAACCTCGGCTGCGCCGCAGCTAGCTTTCGCGCTTCCAATCGGTGCCGAGATTTACGACGCAAAGGTGTGGACCAACAAAGGGGCGAAGCTCGACCGCGCGATCGTCGTGGCCGAGCGTGCGTGCAGCGCGCTGAATGAGACCTAAATGAACAGCACAAACCACACCGGGATTGGCGCGAGCCGCCTCACGAAATGGGCAGGCGGTGAGGTCTATCGACCGGCCGGCTTCATCAAGTTCGGGTGCAAACTCCAATTGGTCGAGAAGTTGCACCAGGGGGGCGGCGCCTTCATCAGAGGACGCTTCGAGGCCACCGGAAAAGGCTTCTGACCATTTTTCACCGGCTCTAATGGCCCGGGCCCGCCCGCCATCATTGTCCTCGGCGAGTGCGCCGGCGAGGGCATGAGCGAGCTGGCTCTGCACGTCGGTGCGCTCGACAATGACAGCGGTGAAACGGATGCGGGGGCGACCTCGCTGGCCGGTTCTCTCGGGCTCGCGCTGGATCAGACCGATGGTTAGTAATTGGTCGAGGTGGAACCGGGCGGTTGTGACATGCGCGCTAATGTGGGCCGCAACAGCCACGGCGTCCTGCGGCTGTTCGGATTGCACGAGAAACGCCAGCACGCTGCGCCGAACCGGCGAGGCCAGAGCGGCGTGCCAGGCGGGGAGGCGATCGTCGGAATCCACACTATTGAGAGTAGTGCGGCTTTATGAGTATGTGTGTACTTTTAATATCTACGCGCGCGTACCCTGGGTGAGGCTTCGACAGGCTGTAAATCGGCGAGACAAACCGGTGATGGATTCCCGCCGCGGGAAGAGAGACAATAACAAGATGGCCGCCCAACCCCCCAGCTACAAAACGCTCGCCAGCCTGAGCCGCATGAACCTGCTCTACCAGCTTCAGAGTCGGGGAACGATGAGCGTGAATGATCTCGCCGAAGCAACTGGATTGCACCACAACACCGCCCGTGAGCATTTGGACCGATTGATCAACGAGGGCTTTGTCACGTGCGCTCCGGAAGCCCGCGACAGCAAGGGGCGCCCCAAGATGCTCTATAGCGCCGCGAGCGGGATCAAAAGCGAACTTGGCTCCATTCAAAGCCGCAAGATTGAGGCAGCGCAGGTGCGTGCCGAACAATTGCGACGGATGGTGCCACTGGCGCCGGGAGTCCAACCAGCGCTGGCTGGCTGCGCTGGGCCCGCTGCCCAGCGTCAACTCGATGCCCTCGAAGACCACCTCGACCAGTCCGGCTTTGACGCCAGTGTTGCTCCCAACGGTGACCAGCTCCATCTGCACGACTGCCCCTATTCGGAGATGGTCAAAGACCACCCCGAGGTATGTGGGGTGCACTATCGCCTAATTCAAGACGTTTTGGAGCAGGCCGATGGCCCGCTGCGCGCGGTGGGCCTCAACCTCATCGATGCCCCGCACCGCTGCATGATCGATGTGGTCGCTAAGCCCGAACCGAACGACAACGTGTCTACCCGGTCATCCGCTGCCAGCGCCGATTGCGACTCGGGCGCCGAGCGGGGTGTGGTCTTCGACCCCGCGACTAGAGCAAAACATTATTAACGGTCTTTCGCGCTTGTAGCCATTTCTCGTAGCGGCAAAACTCATTCTGAGGGTGAGTGCCGCTTGGGCATCCCCAGCACTAAGGGGCAGCCGTGAAAACGCCAACAAACACAACGACCGGTTCCACCAAGCCCGGCACCGACGGCCCAGTCTCCGACTCCCTGCTGAAGCTCGGTCGGTTTCTGCGTCGCGGTGAAACCAGCGAAGACCTGCGGAGCGTGTTCAAGAACGGCGGCCGCGGCGCCGACACGTTCTACCGTGACCGCTGGACCCACGACAAAGAGGTGCGCTCCACCCACGGCGTGAACTGCACGGGCAGCTGCTCGTGGAAGGTCTATGTTAAAGACGGCATCATCACCTGGGAAACCCAGCAGACGGACTATCCCAGTGTCGGCCCGGACAGCCCCGAATACGAGCCCCGCGGCTGCCCCCGCGGAGCGGCATTCAGCTGGTACACCTACTCACCCACCCGGGTACGTTACCCCTACGTGCGCGGCGTGCTGCTGAACCTGTATCGCGAAGCGAAAGCCCGCCTCGGCGATCCCGTCGATGCCTGGGCCGAAATTACCGGTAACCCCGAAACTGCCCGTCAATACAAGAGCGCCCGCGGCCAGGGCGGCCTCGTGCGCGCCAGCTGGGACGAAGCGGCCGAAATTGTCGCCGCCGCTCACGTGCACACCATCAAGAAATTTGGCCCGGACCGGATCGTCGGCTTCAGCCCGATTCCCGCTATGTCCATCGTGTCGCAGGGTGTCGGCAATCGCTTTATCTCGATGCTCGGCGGCACCATGCTCTCCTTCTACGACTGGTACGCCGACCTGCCAGTGGCCAGCCCGCAGGTGTTCGGCGACCAGACCGACGTGCCCGAATCGGCCGACTGGTGGAACTCCAGCTACCTCATCATGTGGGGCTCGAACGTTCCCGTCACCCGCACCCCTGATGCCCACTTTATGGTCGAAGCCCGCTACCGCGGCCAGAAGGTCATCACCGTCTCACCCGACTACGCCGACAACTCCAAGTTCGCCGATGAATGGCTGGCCGTGCACCCGGGCACCGATGGCGCCCTAGCGCTCGCCATGGGGCATGTGGTTCTGAAAGAATTCCTGGTCGATCGTCGCACCCCGCGCTTCGTCGAATACATGAAAAAGTTCAGCGACTCGCCCTACCTGATCGCGCTCACCCCGCGGGAAGATGCCTGGGTTCCCGGTAAATTTCTGACGGCCGACGCGCTGCCCGGCACCGACGCATCCGTTTCGAGTGCGGCGTTTAAGACGGTCATGCTCGACGAGAACGCCGAAGCGTTCGTGCCGAACGGTTCGATTGGCCACCGGTTCAGCGAGGCAGACAAAGGCAAATGGAACCTCGATTTGGAGGGCCGCGACCCGCTGCTCTCCATAGCGGATGCCCCTGATTACGACGGCGCTACCGTGGCCCTCGACCTGCCACGCTTTGACGTGACCCCTGACGCGAGCCACGACAGCACTGGACAGCAGCACGCTGGAGCGGCCGGCATCGTGCGCCGCGGTGTGCCGGTGCGCCTCGTCGCGGGGGTGCTCGTGACGACAGTCTTCGACCTGCTGCTGGCGCAGTACGGCGTAGGCCGCCCCGGCCTTCCAGGCGTTTGGCCCACCGGCTACGACGATGCTTCCACCCCCGGTACGCCGGCTTGGCAGGAGGAGATTACCTCGGTGCCGTGGCAAGCCGCAGCGCGGATTGGGCGCGAATTTGCACAGAACGCCGAAGATTCCGGCGGGCGCTCGATGATTTTGATGGGCGCCGGAACCAACCACTGGTTCCATTCCGACACCATCTATCGGGCTTTTTTGGCGCTGACGACCATGACCGGTTGCCAGGGCGTGAACGGCGGCGGCTGGGCCCACTACGTCGGCCAGGAAAAGGTGCGCCCGCTCACCGGCTACGGCCAGTACGCCTTTGGCCTCGACTGGGTGCGCCCTCCGCGCCAAATGATCGGCACCGGGTTCTTCTATCTGGCCACCGACCAGTGGCGCTACGACGGATTGAGCGCCGACACTCTGGCCAGCCCACTGGGCGTGGGTACGTTCGCCGACCGCACCACCGCTGATTGCCTGGTCGAATCGGCCAAGCGCGGCTGGATGCCGAGCTACCCCACGTTCAATCGCAACTCGCTCGACCTCGTCGATGATGCTGCTGCCGCCGAGCAGGAACCGGCCGAATATGTCGTGGATTCGCTGAAGGACGGCTCCCTTGAGTTCTCCTGTGAAGACCCCGATGCCCCGGAGAATTTTCCGCGGGTGCTCGTGGTGTGGCGGGCCAACATTCTGGGCTCATCGGGCAAGGGCAATGAGTATTTTCTCAAGCACCTGCTCGGTACGAAGTCCGCCGTGCGCGCGGTGGAGTCGATGCCGGCCCGGCGCCCAAAAACCATGAAATGGCACGAGAGCGCACCCGAGGGCAAGCTCGACCTGCTGGTCACGAGCGACTTCCGCATGACCAGCACCACTATTTACAGCGACGTCGTGTTGCCGCCGGCCACCTGGTACGAGAAAAATGATCTGTCGACGACGGACATGCATCCGTTTATCCACTCCTTCAACCCGGCTATTGCCCCGCCATGGCAGGCCAAAACCGACTTCGATATTTTTCACGTTCTCGCCGCGAAGATCTCGGAAATGTCGGTGAAGCACCTGGGGGTGCGGAAGGACCTCGTCGCCGCGCCGCTTTCGCACGACACCCCCGACGCCATGGCCACCCCGCACGGCACCGTGCTTCGCGACCAGCCGCTGATCCCCGGGGTGACGATGCCCAAGCTGGTGGTGGTGGAGCGCGACTACCCCGCCTTCGCCGCACAACTGGGTGCCCTCGGTCCGCTCACCGAGAAGCTCGGCATGGTGACCAAAGGGGTAAAATTCAATCCGAACGTTGAGGTTGCTTACCTCGGAACGAAGAACGGCCTGGTGCCAAGCGGTCCGGCGGCCGGTCGGCCCCGGCTGTCTACCGCGATTCACGCCTGCGAGATGGTGCTGGCCCTGTCGGGTACCACCAACGGCCGGCTCGGCACGCAGGGTTTTCGACAGTTGGAGGAGCGCACCGGTGTGAAGCTGGCCCAGCTGGCCAGCGATAACGAGGGCCGCCGGTTCTCCTACCCGGATGTGCAGGGTGCGCCCGTTCCGGTGCTCACCTCCCCGGAATGGTCGGGTTCAGAGCACGGTGGTCGCCGCTACAGCGCCTTCACCATTAACGTGGAGCACTTGAAGCCCTGGCACACCCTCACCGGCCGCCAGCACTTCTACCTCGATCACGACTGGATGATTGAACTGGGCGAGCAATTGCCCATCTTTCGGCCACCGCTGGACATGCACCGACTCTTTGACGACTCGATCGTCGGCGCGACCACGTCCACCGGGGCCCCCGGCTCGAAGGGCCGGGCCGAGGTGGCCGTGCGCTACCTCACGCCGCACTCAAAGTGGTCGATCCACTCCGAGTACCAGGACAACCTGCTCATGCTCTCGCTGTCCCGCGGTGGGCCCACCATCTGGATGAGCCCCAAGGACGCCGACAAGATCGGGGTGCGCGATAACGAGTGGATCGAGTCGTACAACCGCAACGGCGTGGTCGTGGCACGGGCCATCGTCTCGCACCGCATGCCGGAGGGCACGGTGTATATGTACCACGCCAAAGACCGCACCATCAACGTTCCGGTCGCCGAAACCAGCGGCATGCGCGGGGGAACGAATAACTCGCTTACTCGCATCCTCTTGAAACCGTCTCACCTGATCGGCGGCTATGCCCAGCTGTCCTTCGCCTTCAACTACCTCGGCCCGACCGGGAATCAACGCGACGAGGTCACCGTGATTCGTCGTCGCAGCCAGAAAGTGGACTACTAATGCGTGTCATGGCCCAGATGTCGATGATCATGAATCTCGATAAGTGCATCGGATGTCACACCTGCTCGGTCACCTGCAAGCAGGTCTGGACCAACCGCACCGGCGTGGAATACGCCTGGTTCAACAACGTGGAGACCCGGCCCGGTATCGGTTACCCGCGCGAATACGAAAACCAGGAGAAGTGGAAGGGCGGTTGGGTGCGCAATAGGCGCGGTCGGCTGCAGTTGAAGGCGGGCGGGCGGCTGAAGAAGCTCTCGCAGATCTTCAACAACCCCAACCTGCCGCAGATTGACGACTACTACGAGCCGTGGACCTACGACTACGACATGCTCACCACGGCGCCGGCTGGCACCCAGAGCCCGGTCGCTCGCCCGAAGTCACTTCTGACCGGCGAAAACATTGACATTAAATGGTCGGGCAACTGGGACGACGACCTCGGCGGTTCGCAGGAGACCGCAGCCCAAGACCCCATTCTCGCCACCATGAGCGAGCATGTGAAGATGGAATTTGAAGAGACCTTCATGTTCTATCTGCCGCGCATCTGCGAGCACTGCTTGAACCCCGCCTGCGTTGCGGCCTGCCCCTCCGGAGCCATGTACAAGCGCGAAGAAGACGGCATCGTTCTCGTTGACGAGGACGGATGCCGGGGCTGGCGCATGTGCGTCTCCGCCTGCCCTTATAAGAAGGTGTACTTCAACCACAAAACGGGCAAGGCCGAAAAATGCACGCTCTGCTACCCATTGATCGAGCAGGGCAAGCCCACCATCTGCTCGGAAACCTGCGTGGGGCGCCTGCGTTACCTTGGCCTGATGTTGTACGACGCCGACGCGGTGCTCGCTGCCGCGTCGATTGAAAACGACCAGGATCTGCTGGATGCCCAGCGCTCCTGCTTTCTCGATCCGTTCGACCCCGCGGTCATCGCCGCCGCTAAGGCCGAGGGCATGGCCGACGATTGGATCGAAGCCGCCCAGAATAGCCCCATCTACAAGCTCATCTCCGACTACGAGATTGCCCTGCCGCTGCACCCGGAATACCGCACCATGCCCATGGTCTGGTACATCCCGCCGCTCTCGCCCGTTGTTGACGTCGTCAGCAACTCGGGCAGCGACGGGGAAGACGCCCGCACCCTGTTCGCCGCGATCGACAAGCTGCGAATTCCGGTGGAATACCTCGCCGGACTGTTCTCGGCCGGCGATGTCGTCCCCGTAGAGCTGTCGCTGCGCAAGCTCGCCGCCATGCGCGCTTATATGCGTGACATCAACCTCGGCAACGAGCCAGACGAGCGCATTCCGAATGCGGTCGGGATGACCGGTGAGACCATCACCGCCATGTACCGCCTGCTGGCCATCGCTAAGTATGAAGATCGCTACGTTATTCCCAAGGCACACGTGGAGACCGCTCGCGAGCTCGAAGAACTCGGTTGCTCGCTCGATACCGACGGCGGCCCGGGCATGGGCGGACCGGGCGCGGCGGGTCACTCCGGGCCCTTCGGCAACACTGTCGGAATGCCGCTCGGCGCCACGGTCGACAACTACAACGAAATGACCGGCCGTTCCAGCAAAACGGCACCGACCACCCCGGGCCGCATCAACCTGCTTAACTGGTCCGGAGGCGCGGTGCCGGAGGGCATGTTCCCCCCGGTAGCCGATGCCGGGAGCGCAGCGTGAAGACCACCCAGGGCCGGGCCGGTGCCTTCGCGGCACGCCTGAATTTTGGCTTTCGCGCCCCCAAGAAGGCTCCGCGTGCTATCGCGGCCGTTCCACTCACGCCCGAGGAGGGAGTGATCGCGCACATGGCGGCATCAATTTTGCTCGACTATCCCACGCCAAAGCGGCGGGGCCAGTTTGCGCTGGTGGAGGCATCTGTTCAGGAGCTACCCGGCGAGCTGCGGCGCAGTTTTGAGGCTTTTTTCTCCGCCGTGAAACTGCTCAGGGACCAAGAACTGGAGACACACTTCACTGCCACGTTCGACCTCAAGCGCAAGTGCTGTCCCTACCTCACCTACTATGCGGCGGGCGATACCCGCCGACGCGGCATGGCGCTCGTGCGTTTTGTCGAGGCCTACCGGGCCGCCGGCTGGCAGGTCGACGCCGAGGAACTCCCTGATTACCTGCCCATGGTGCTTGAGTTCTCGGCGCTGTCGGATTCACCTATTGCGCAGGAACTACTGGCCGCGCACCGCGACGGTATAGAGGTGCTGCGAAGCGCCCTGGAAAAGTTCGAGAGCCCCTACGCGCATGTGGTGGAGGCGGTGTCGCTCTCGCTGCCCGTGATCGACGACGAAACCCGCGAACGCTACCTCAACCTGGTGAACGAGGGGCCTCCGACCGAGACGGTCGGCATGACCTACCTCGGCAATCTCAAGCCGTTCTCTGCGCACGTTAACGAAGCCATCTAGAAATGGATACCGCTATGACCGCCTGGGATTATTTGCTCTGGGTTGCTTTTCCCTACGCCGCAACGGGTGTTTTCGTGGTTGGCCACCTGCTGCGCTACCGTTACGACCAGTTCGGTTGGACCAGCCGTTCCAGCCAAACCTACGAGAACCGCCTGCTGCGGTGGGGTTCTCCCATGTTTCACTACGGCATTCTCATGGTGATCGGCGGGCACGTTGTTGGCCTGTTCATACCCAAGGCGTGGCTTGAATTCTTCGGCGT
>Ga0307486_1002474_pt1 | contig 12862 bp, 11 predicted proteins | sample CBIW02metaG_FD_203663 | JGI IMG/M metagenome (GOLD analysis project Ga0307486, IMG submission 203663) | Sea-ice brine microbial communities from Beaufort Sea near Barrow, Alaska, United States - CBIW 0.2 | ecosystem: Environmental > Aquatic > Marine > Coastal | place: USA: Alaska | collected... | reverse complement strand
TGCTCATTCGGCACGCCTTCGATGCACGATTGCTCGTTGCGATCGGCGACGAATCCGGACGGTTACTCTGGATCGACGGGGACCGAGTGCTGCGTCGTCAGGTCGAGGAGATGCTGTTCGTCGAGGGCGCCGACTGGTCTGAAGGCCGGGTCGGGACCAGCGCACCGGGCACCGCCCTCGCGCTGGACCGGGGCATTCAGATTCTCCGGGCAGAACATTTCAGTGCCCTCGCGCATCCGTGGAGCTGCACGGCCGTGCCCATTCACGATCCCGACACCGGCAAGATTCTCGGCGTGATCGATATCACCGGCGGCGACGATGCGGTCGCGCCGCAAACTCTTCCACTCGTCGAAGCCGCTGTCGCGGCGATGGAGGCCGAGTTGCGCATACAACGCCTCGACCGTCCGCTTGGTGCTCCCCGCGCTCATCGCGTGAGCCTGTCCGTGCCACCGCGTTCGTCCCAGCTGGCGCCGGCCTCCTTGACCGTGCTAGGCACGGACCACGGCCAGGTGCATTACAACGGGACCACCGTCGACGTGTCACCGCGACACGCTGAAATACTCGCTTTGTTGGCCTGGCACCGCGAAGGACTCTCCGCCGAGCGACTGGCCGGCCTGTTGTCCGACCAGATCACAGCGGTGGACACCCTCCGTGCTGAGATGGTGCGGGTGCGCAAGACCCTGGCGCTCCTTTCCTCCCCCCTCACCATCACGTCTCGCCCGTATCGACTGGAACCACTACTCGAACTCGATGCCCAACGCGTTCTGGCCTTTCTCGAGCGCGGCGCCCACCGCGTCGCCCTCGGCGCCTACCGTGGGACCGTTCTTCCCGCCTCCACGGCTCCGGGCATCGTGGAGATTCGCTGCGAAGTCAGCCGCCGTTTGCGCGAAGCCCTGCTGGCTGATGCTTCGGTCGATTTGCTCCTGGCCTACGCGCGCACCGCCGAAGCCACCTGGGACACCGAGGTGTGGCGGGCCTGCCTGGAGTTGCTCCCGGCCCGTTCGCCCAAGCGTGCTGGGGTCGTCGCCCAACTCGGACGGATCGAAGAGGAGCTCGGAGACCACCGCAACTTTCTGCAACCTACGCGTTCCTAGAGTGGGTGCAGGCCGCAGCACTGCGAGCCCGACACCGTCGTCGAAATAGGAGTGACATGACCGTCTATGCAGCCCCCGGAACACCCGGCTCCAAGGTTTCCTTCAAGTCTCGGTACGAGAACTGGATCGGCGGCGAGTGGGTCGCCCCCGTCAAGGGCCAGTACTTCGAGGACATCACCCCCGTCACCGGCAAGCCCTTCGCCGAGGTCGCCCGCGGCACCGCCCAGGACATCGACCTTGCCCTCGACGCCGCACACAAGGCTGCCCCTGCCTGGGGCAAAACCAGCTCCACCGAGCGCGCTGCCATACTCAACAAAATCGCCGACGTGATCGACGCCAACGTTGAGATGCTCGCCGTCGCCGAAACGTGGGACAACGGCAAGGCCGTTCGCGAAACCCTCAATGCCGATATTCCGCTGGCCGCCGATCACTTCCGCTACTTCGCCTCGGCTATCCGCGCCCAGGACGGTGACCACGCCCAGCTCGACGGTGACACCGTCTCGTACCAGTTCCACGAGCCACTCGGCGTCGTCGGTCAGATCATCCCCTGGAACTTTCCCATTCTGATGGCCGTCTGGAAGCTCGCCCCGGCCCTCGCCGCCGGCAACGCGATCGTGCTCAAACCGGCCGAGCAGACCCCAGTGTCCATCCTCGTGCTGATGGAACTCATCGGCGATATTCTTCCCCCCGGCGTGGTCAACGTCGTCAACGGTTTCGGCCTGGAGGCCGGCAAGCCGCTCGCCTCGAGCAACCGCATCCGCAAGATCGCGTTCACCGGTGAGACCACGACCGGCCGCCTCATTCTGCAGTACGCCTCGGCCAACATCATCCCGTCGACGGTAGAACTCGGCGGCAAGAGCCCAAACATCTTCTTCAGCGATGTCGCCCAGGAAAACGACGCCTTCTACGACAAAGCCCAGGAAGGATTCGTGCTGTTCGCTTTCAACCAGGGCGAAGTCTGCACGGCACCGAGCCGGGCACTGCTGCAGAAACCGATCTACGACAGCTTCCTCGGAGACGCGGTCGCCCGCGCCAAGAAGATCATCCAGGGCAACCCCCTCGACACCGACACCCAGATGGGCGCACAGGCCAGCAACGACCAGCTCGAGAAGATCCTCTCCTACATCGACATCGGCACCAAAGAGGGCGCCAAACTGGCCCTCGGCGGTGAACGCGCCGACCTGGGCGGTGACCTCACCGACGGCTACTACGTGCAGCCGACCATTTTCGAGGGACACAACAGAATGCGCCTGTTCCAGGAGGAAATCTTCGGACCGGTCCTCGCCGTTACGAGCTTCACCGACTACGACGACGCCATCTCCATCGCCAACGACACCATCTACGGCCTCGGCGCCGGTGTCTGGTCACGCAACGGCAACATCGCCTACCGCGCCGGCCGCGACATCCAGGCCGGCCGCGTGTGGGTCAACAATTACCACGCCTACCCGGCCGGCGCTGCCTTCGGCGGTTACAAGAGCTCCGGCATCGGGCGCGAAAACAACAAGCTCGCGCTCGGTCATTACCAGCAGACCAAGAACCTGCTCGTGTCCTACTCCGAGAACAAGCTCGGCTTCTTCTAAACCACAGGGTCGCCAGATCTGACGCCGGCAGCACGCGGACAGGTGAAGTTCTCGCGCAGGTCTGGCCCAGAGGCTGCCTACGACGTAACGTCGTAGGCAGCCGATCTTCTTTCACCCAGTCGTACCTGTTTTCCGCCAGAAAGGTCTGTCAATGTCGACTCCCACGATCACCGCGTCGGTCACGATCCCCGGCGAAACCGTTCCCCGCGTCGAGCTCACCCCGACCGCTGTCGATCTGCTCCGCAGCCTGTGGGAGGAGCACGGACCGCTCATGTTCCATCAGTCCGGCGGCTGCTGTGACGGCAGTTCCCCGATGCTGTTCATGGCCGGCGAGTTCGTCACGTCTGATCAGGACGTGCGTCTCGGCCAGTTCGACCTCGCCCCGGCCAATGCCCCCAGCCAACCGTTAGATTTCTGGATGTCGGCCGAGCAGTTCAATTACTGGAGCCACACCTTCCTGACGGTCGATGTTGTGCCGGGCCGCGGCAGTGGCTTCAGCGCCGAAGCACCACGCGGCGTGCGCTTCCTCATCCGCTCTGAGCTCATGACCACAATGAGCCCGTTCAGCCCTTCGGCCGGCGCCGAGCAGATCGAAGCGGATTCCTCAGCCCCGCCCGTCCCCACGACCTGACCACGAGCGTGACAGTTCCGACCTAACGACTACTGACCGATGGCCTGGTACGCGCTGAACAGCAAGGATGCGTCCGGTCCCTCGAGGATGGTGGGCTTGCCGACATCGTCGAGCACGACGAAACGCAGCATGCCGCTGCGAGTCTTCTTATCCCGCTGCATCGTGGCGAGCAGGGTGGGCCAGCGTCCCGTCGGGTAGCCCGTCGGCAGGGTCAGTGATTCCAGAATGTTGCGGTGCCGGTCGACGACCTCGACCGAGAGCCGACCGCTGAGGGCAGCGAGTTCCGCAGCAAACATCATGCCGACCGCGACCGCCGCGCCGTGCCGCCAGCCGTAGCGTTCAGCGTGCTCGACCGCATGGCCAAGGGTGTGGCCGTAATTGAGGATCTCGCGGAGGCCGGCCTCTTTGAAGTCCTCCCCCACGATGCGTGCCTTCATCGCGATCGACAGCTCAATCAGCCGGCGAAATTCAGGGGTGGTCGGGTCGGTCGCCCGGTCAACATCCGCTTCGATGATGTCGAGAATTTCGGGAACCTGGATGAAACCGGCCTTGACGATTTCGGCGAATCCGGCCAGGACCTCGTTGCGTGGCAGCGCATCGAGCAGGTCGAGATCGCACAAAACGGCGGCGGGCGCGTAGAAGGTGCCGACGAGGTTTTTGCCCTCGGCGGTGTTGAGGCCGTTCTTGCCGCCGACGGCCGCATCGACCATGCCGAGCACGCTTGTGGGAATCTGCACGAGTTTCACACCGCGCAGCCAGGTGGCTGCTACGAAACCGGCGAGGTCGGTGACGGCACCGCCGCCGAGGCCGATGACGGCGTCGGTGCGGCTGAAGTCGGATTGTCCCATGATGCCCCAGCAGAAGGCGGCAACCTCGACTCGCTTGGCGGCCTCGGCGTCGGGAATCTCGGCCAGCAACACCTCGGAGTAGGTTTCGAGCAGATTGTCGCGCAGGGCGACCGCGCGAGCGCCGACGGTGGAGGTGTGCACGATGAGGATCTTGTTGACGGTGCCGCCCAGCTGGTCAGCGACCGTACCGACCAGGCCACGCCCCACGCTCACCGGATAGCTGTCGATTCCGGTCACGGTGATCACGGTAGTAGCGGTCTGCTCGGTCATATCAGTCATCATTTCTTTCTTGTACCCAATTCACGATCTCGTCGGCAATGCCGGTAATGGGTCGGTTGGAGGTATCCAGGCAAATCGTTGCGAGGTCCTCGTAGATGGGGCGGCGGAGATTGTAGATGCGTTCCCAGTCGCCGATACCGCCGGCCAGAAGGGGCCGCTTGCTGCCGCCGAGGCGGACCGCAACCGCGGCGGTTGTCACGCTCAGATAGACGACTGTCGCGTCCCTGAGATCATCCTGCGTGTCGGCATGCAGCACCGCTCCCCCGCCGAGTGACACGACGGCCGGTTCGCCGAGCGCCCAATCCACCGCCTCACGCTCGATGATGCGAAAGTATTCTTCGCCCTCGCGAGCGAAGATCTCGGAGATGGGTCCGTAGCTCTCCACGATGCGTTTGTCGGTATCAATGAACGGCACATCAAGACCGCGCGCGACCCGGCGACCGATCTTGGTCTTACCGGCCGCCATCGGGCCGATGAAGACGATCGGGAGCAGCGAGTTGCGCGGGGTCAGCATTGCTTGTTCCGACGCCGGCTCAGTGGGTTCACAGCGTCGCGTCGCTCGATGCGCCGGTGCGCAGTTTCGTCGGAATATTGGCCAGGTAGGACTCCAGGTTGCGGCGGGTTTCCCCGATCGAGTCACCGCCGAACTTCTCCAGCACCGAGTTGGCGAGCACGAGCGCCACCATGGCTTCTGCGACAACACCGGCAGCCGGAACCGCGCAGACGTCCGAGCGCTGGTGGTGCGCCGGAGCCGGCTCGCTCGTGGCGACGTCAACCGTGCGCAGTGCCCGCGGAATGGTCGCGATCGGTTTCATGCCCGCACGAATGCGCAGCACAGTGCCGGTGCTCATCCCGCCCTCGATACCGCCGGCTTTGTCGCTGACCCGCTGAATCGCGCCGTCAGCCTGAACGAGTTCGTCGTGGGCGGCCGAGCCGCGGCGCCGAGTGGTCTCGAAGCCGTCGCCGACCTCAACGCCCTTGATGGCCTGGATGCCCATGAGGGCAGCAGAGAGCTGCGAATCCAGACGACGATCCCAGTGCACGAATGATCCGAGTCCGGGAGGAAGGTTGTAGGCGAGTACCTCCACGACCCCGCCGAGGGTGTCACCGTCCTGATGCGCGCCATCCACTTCGTCGACCATCAGAGCGGATGTCGCGGCGTCGAAACAGCGCAGCAGGTCAGCGTCGAGGGCGTCAACATCCCCCGGCTCCGGCAGCGGCGTTCCGTCGGGTACCTTCACCGGGCCGATGGCGATGGTATGGCTGACCAGCTCAATGCCTAGCTCATTCAAAAACGACCTCGCCACCGCGCCGAGCGCCACTCGAGCGGCGGTCTCGCGAGCGCTGGCCCGCTCGAGCACTGGACGGGCCTCGTCGAAGCCGTATTTTTGCATGCCGGCAAGGTCAGCGTGACCGGGCCGGGGCCGGGTCAGCGGTGCCCCCCGGCCGCGCGAGAACGTGGCCGGGTCGACCGGTGCGGCGCTCATCACGTCGACCCATTTTGGCCACTCCGAGTTGCCGATACGCAGCGCCACCGGCCCGCCGAGGGTGAGGCCATGACGTACACCGCCCGACAGGGTGAGCTCGTCCTCCTCAAACTTCATGCGCGCGCCGCGGCCGTAGCCGAGCTTGCGGCGCGCCAGATCGAGGCGGATCGATTCAAGAGTGACCGGAATTCCAGCCGGCAAACCCTCGACAATGGCGATGAGTTCGGGGCCGTGAGATTCTCCGGCAGTAAGCCAACGAAGCATGGTTCCTATCTTTCCACAGGGTCACGGGTCAGCGCGCCGCGCATAGCGGCCAGTACGGCCGGCTCGTCAGGCAGGGGGTCGAACGGGTCGCCGGTGACGAAGATCCGAACTTGGATGAGCGCTTGGTGCAGCAGCATGCCGAGGCCGTTCAGCACGGTACCGCCGGCGGCCTGCCACGACGCGGCGACACCACTCGGCCACGGTGAATAGGCAACGTCGAACAGGACGGCCCGTTCCCGCAGTTCGAGCGGCAGCGGCGCTGCCAGCACGGTTCCCCCTGGCAAGGTGCTGATCACAACATCGCTGTCGACGGGGGCCGCGCCGCCGAATTCTTCCAGGAACACCACCACTCCGAGCGACCGGCCGAGCTCAACGAGCGGCTGCGCCCTCTGCGCATCGCGCATGAGAACGGTGACAAATTCGGTGCCGAGTTCTGCGGCCGCCATCAGGGCGGACGCCGCCGTCGCGCCTGCGCCGAGCAGGGTTACGTGGCTGGCCCTGGTGACGCCGCCCTCGGCCAGCGCGCGAACCAAACCCGCAACATCCGTGTTGTACCCGCTCAGCGTGGGACGACCCTTGATCTTGCGCAGCAGAACCGTGTTGACCGATCCGGTGTGCTGCGCCATCTGATCAAAGTCGTCGATGAAGGGCAGAACCTCCTGCTTGAGCGGCATGGTGAGTGACAACCCGCGCCATTCCGGCCCGAGCTTGCTCAGGAACATCGCCAATCCCCCGGACTTCACCTCGACGGCGTCGTAGGTCCAGTCCAGCCCCAGCTGCCGGTAGGCAGCCCGGTGCAGTAGCGGCGACCGGGAATGTTTGATCGGTGACCCGAGCACCGCGAGCCGATTCGGCGTGAGCTTATCCATATTCGGGGTGCTCCCTCATCCAGTTCTGCCAGACCACGACGGCGGCATCATGTTCAGCCACGGTGGTGGAGAATACCGTCTCACCGGTATCGAGATTGACGGTCACAAAAAATAGCCAGGGCCCGTCGGCGGGATGCAGGGCGGCGTCGATCGCGAGGTCACCCGGGTTCGAGATCGGGCCGACGACCATGCCGGGGTGCACATAGGTGTTGTACGGGTTTGCCGGATCGGCGCGTTCCGCGTCGGTCGTCGTCACGAGGTGGGTGTTTCCGGTGCCGTAGGCGACTGTCGCGTCGGACTGCAGCAGGCCGCTCTTCCATTGGGCCGGATCGAGCCTGTTGAGGAAGACGCGGGACACCCTATAGTAGTCGTCGCGCAGGCCGGCTTCGCGCTGAATCAGTGAGGCGAACACGATGGTCGACCAGCGGTCTGCGACAGCGACTCCGGCAGAATCGAGGGCGTCATACTGTCGATTGACCATGGTCTGCAGGGCAGACTCGGCGGTGTCTCCCGGCGAGAACGTGTAGGTGGCGGGAAAGAGAAAACCCTCCAGAGTGGTCGCTTCCGGGGGTAACCCGAACAATGCGACGTTGGCCGCGGCGGCCTGCAGGTCGGCGAGGGGGATGTCGGTTCCCTCCGAGATTGACTGCAGTACAGTGACGGCGGCAGTTCCCTCCGGCACGACCACGGTCTGGCTCAACCGCGTGCCGTCGTCCAACAGCGCGTCCAGTGCCGTGCTCGCGACCATCTTAGTTTTGAGCTGGTATGCCCCTGGCTGGAATACCGGCTCCGGGGTCTTCTGCAAGAGAATCTGGTAAAAAGCGTCGAAGCTCTTCACGACGCCCTGGTCGACGAGCGTGTTCGCGATATCCGAGCCGCCGTCACCCTTGTGGATCATGACGATCACGTCTTCGCCGGTCGCGGCGTCCTCCGCTGAAAAGTCCGCCGGCCCCTGAGTGGCAGCGATGATTTGAGAGATAGGCCCCTGAAGGAAGAGGGCGGCGCCGGCCACCAGGGCGGCCAGCACGACGAAGACGATCAGGCAACCCCAGGCGCCCTTATGGTTGCGTTTTTCTCGCGACGGTTCGTCGGCGAGGAGCGAGCGCCGATTCGTGCGGCCGCGGCCGGCATCGCTGCTCTCATTCGCGGTCAGAATGGCCATCGGGTCGGCTGCGGCCGCCGTTGTCGCTGCAGCCTCCGTGGCGGCATCCGACGCCCTCGCCTCGGCGTCGGATGAAGCGCGGACCGGTTCATTCCCCCTCGCTTTGGCGTCGGCCTGTTGCGCGCGCCATTCCCGGCGGCTCGGCAGCGGCTCTTCCGGGATGGAACTCGGCACGGTTACGGCCTCTCGGTCGGTTCGACGGGCGAGCCTGGCGGCCGCCCCGAGGCACGCTCGCTGTCGAGCGCGTGTTGCAAAATGATAGTCGCGGCCACCTGATCGATGACTGGCCGTTGGGTTTTCGCTGAGCGACCGGATGCCCGCAATGCCGACTGCGCCGACACAGTCGAGAGCCGTTCGTCGACGAGACGCACCGGCACCGCGAGCGTTTCGGCAAGCCGGGAGGCGAAGTCCACTGCGTCGTCGGTCGACGCGGTGGAGTTACCGGACAGCGCCAGCGGGAGGCCGACGACAACCTCCACGGCGTCCAGCTCCAGTACCACCGAGCGGATACGCACGAGATCGGTCACGCCAGCCTCGTCGCGGGTGACGGTTTCGACCGGCGTGGCAAGCATTCCGTGATTGTCGCTGCGAGCCAGGCCGATCCGCACCTTGCCGACATCGACGCCCACCCGCACACCCGAGCGCATTCCGGGCGCAGGCACAGCACCGGCAGGCGCGACCTCGCCCGGCGCCGCCTCCGACCGTTCGGTCCGAGGTCGGGCGGGGGTTCGGTCGGAGCGCATCGCTAGCGGCTGATCGCGGAGACGACGGCCTGGAGCGCAGCCGGGATGGCGACACCGTTGGGGCCACCGCCCTGGGCGAGGTCGTCCTTGCCGCCGCCGCCGCCGCCTAGAATTCCAGCGACTATCTTGGCGAGGGCGCCGGCCTTGTTGCCGGCATCTCTGGCGGCCTGATTGGTCGCGACGATCACGACCGGTTTGCCGGCGGCCATGGCCGAGAGCGCGACGACGACCGCGTCAGATCCGAGGCGTTCCCGGGTTGCGAGGGCGAGCATCCGCACATCGTCAGGGGACCCGAGCACACCGAGGTCCTCGGCAACGACGGTCACGGCGCCGACCCGGCGCGCCGTGGCCAGCAGGGCGGGAACCCGCTCGGTCAGGGCCCGGGCTTCGAAGGCGGCGATCTTCTTCTCGGCGGCCTTCAAACTGGTGACGAGGTCGCTGATGCGCTCGGGCAGCTCATCGCGGGGAGTCTTGAGACTTGACGTGAGCTGCGACACGAGAGCGCGCTCAGCGGCGAGGTCACGGAAGGCCTCCAGGCCGACGAGCGATTCGACCCGGCGGTTGGTGGATCCGACCGAAGCCTCACTGATCAGGTTGATCATGCCGATCTCAGCGCTGCTGCCCACATGGGTACCGGCGCACAGTTCGCGAGACCAGGGCCCGCCGATGTCAACGACGCGCACGACGTCGCCGTACTTTTCACCGAACAGGGCCATGGCGCCCAGTGACTTGGCTTCGGCGAGGGGCATTTCCCGCGTAGTGACCGGCAGGTTGTCGCGGATGGCGTTGTTGGAAATTTCCTCGATCTCGCTGCGCGTCACCGGTGACAGGGCCTGGTTCCAGGAAAAGTCGAGGCGGAAGAATCCGGCCTTGTTGTAGGAGCCTGACTGGTGGGCATTCGGGCCGAGCACCTGACGCAGAGCCGCGTGCAGCACGTGGGTTCCGGAGTGGGCCTGCCGGGCACCGCGGCGCCAGCTTTCGTCGACCACGCTCGTTGCGCTGTCGCCCACACCGACCTCGCCGGACTGCACGAGCACCTTGTGGCTGATCAACCCCTTCACCGGCTTTTGCACGTCGATCACCTTGAGCTCGTAGCCGGCGCCGACGATGAGGCCGGCATCCGCTTCCTGCCCACCGGACTCGGCCCACAGGGCAGTTTCCGCGAGAATGACCTCGGCCGTTTCGCCTGCGACGGCGCTCGTGACTGACGCGCCGCCGACGATGAGGCCGAGCACGCTCGACTCGTTCTGCAGGTCGTCGTACCCGGTGAAAACAGTCTCGCCGAGAGCCCGGAAGGCGCTATAGACGCCCAGGTCGGCGAGGGTCGTCTTCTTGGACTTCGCGTCGGCCTTGGCCATGGTGCGCTGCTTGGTCATCAGCGCATCGAAGGCGTCCCGGTTCACACTCAGACCGGCTTCTTCGGCGATCTCCAGGGTGATCTCGATGGGAAAGCCGTAGGTGTCGTGCAAGAGAAAAGCGGTCGGGCCGGCCAGTTCGGTTTTGTTGGCCTTCTTGGTCTTTGCCACAGCAAGGTCGAGCACCGTGCTGCCGCTGGCGAGGGTACGCAGGAAAGTCTCTTCTTCGGCGAAGGCGCCCTGGCTGATGCGCCCGAAGTCGCTCTTGACCTCCGGGTACGCGGCGCTCATGGCGTCACGCGAGGCGGGTAACAGTTCGGGCAGGCTGACGGTGTCGACGCCGAGCAGACGCATGGCCCGAACGCTGCGACGCAGCAGGCGGCGTAAAATGTAGCCGCGACCCTCGTTCGACGGCATGACGCCGTCGCTCATGAGCATGAGGGAGGAGCGCACGTGGTCGGCGACGATGCGCATGCGCACGTCGTCGTCGTGGTCGGCGCCGTAGCGTCGGCCTGACATGGCGGCCGCACGGTCGAGCACCGGGCGGACCTGGTCGATCTCGTACATGTTCTCGACGCCCTGCTTGAGAAAGGCGACGCGTTCCAGACCCATGCCGGTGTCGATGTTCTTCTTCGGGAGGTCGCCGAGAATTTGAAAATCGCTCTTACCGGTGCTTTCGCCGCGCAGGTACTGCATGAAAACGAGGTTCCAGATTTCGACGTAGCGATCATCGTCGGTGGCCGGACCGCCGTCGGCGCCGTAGGCGGGGCCGCGGTCGAAGAAGATTTCGGAGCAGGGCCCGGCCGGGCCGGGCTGACCGGTGGACCAGTAGTTCGACTCCATGCCCAGCCGCTGAATGCGGTTCTCCGGCACGCCGATCGCGCGCCAGTACCGAAATGCCTCGTCGTCGTCGAGGTAGATGGTGACCCAGAGGTCGCTCTCGCGAAAACCGTAGCCGCCCTGATTCTCCGGGGTGGTGAGCAGCTCCCAGGCGAAACCGATCGCTTCTTCCTTGAAGTAGTCACCGAAGCTGAAATTGCCGTTCATCTGAAAGAACGTGCCGTGCCTGGGGGTCTTGCCGACCTCTTCGATGTCGTTGGTACGAATGCACTTCTGCACGCTCGTGGCGCGCGGATACGGCGCCGGAACGAGGCCGGTCAGGTAGGGCACGAACGGCACCATGCCGGCGACGGTGAAGAGAAGGGTGGGGTCGTCGCTCACCAGTGACGCGGACGGCACAACGGTGTGTCCACGATCGGCGAAGAAGTCGAGCCAGCGCCCGCGAATGTCAGCAGTCTGCATGGTGTCCGTAGCTTTGGTGGTGCATGAGTGCGGTGGTGGTGCGGTGAAAAATTGGTGCGGTCGAGCGGATGCTCAGGGCGCGCTGGGTGCCGACGCATCCCCTGCCGCTTCGGCCGCATCGCTCAGGGCTGCGTGCAGTTCGGCCTCGCGCTGGCGGTAGCCGTCCGAAATGGCCTCGCCGAACTCACGCGCCTTGGTGTCGAGTTCGGTGAAGAAGGCCTTGCCCTGCTGGGTCTTGTTGACCTCGTGGGCGACCACGAAGCCCGCGCCGACGCCGATAATCAACCAAATGACGTTCTTCATGGCATTTCTCCCTGAATCTGCGCGGTCCGTAACCGCAGTCAATAGAACCGAATTGAATGAAGCCGGGCACCGCTAGCCGAAGCTATCGATAAGACGGGCGCGAGAATATCAGCGCCGTGTCCAGAGTAGCCGGTCAACCCCGATTACGCCCGGACCGTGGCCGTCCGGCGCGAAAGGCCGCCCGTACCCCGGCTGAGAATCCGGCGAGCTTGATCAACGGCCCGCCGACCGTGGCCGCGAACAGCGCAACGAGCGCTGAGGCGTTACCGGTGACATCCGCCACGTTGCTCGTAATCGTGTCGACCCGAGCCAGCTGCTGATTGGTGGAACGAATCGTTTCGGTCGTTTCGGCCAGCATCGGGGTGATTCCGTCGCTAAGTTCATGGATGGCTGCGGTGGTTTCATCGAACACCCGGCCCAGCTTGACCAGCGGTATGGCTATGACCGCGACCAAAATCGCAAACACGCCGGCGGCGATCAGTCCGGCAATATCTCCACCTGACACGGTGACTCCACTCAGATCGATGGGCTCCTGCGGAGCCCGGGGATACAAAAAGGCGGATCACCCTGAGGTGATCCGCCCTTCAGCGTACCGGTTTCGAGCAGCCGGACGGCTATCGACGACCGGTCGGTGAGCTAGCGAGCTGCGTAGTACTCCACGACGAGCTGAACTTCACAGGTCACGGGGATCTCGATGCGCTTCGGGGCGCGCACGAGGCGGGCCTGAAGCTTGTCGAGCTCGACCTCGAGGTAGGCCGGGAGCTTGGGGAGCAGGTCGACGTGTCCGCCGGCCGCTGCAACCTGGAAGGGCTCCATGCCCTCGCTGCGAGCCTTGACGTGCATGAGCTGGCCCGGCTTCACGCGGAAGGAGGGCCGGTCAACGAGCTCTCCGTCAACGAGGATGTGACGGTGCACGATCATCTGGCGAGCCTGAGCCGTGGTGCG
>Ga0307486_1002473_pt1 | contig 12864 bp, 8 predicted proteins | sample CBIW02metaG_FD_203663 | JGI IMG/M metagenome (GOLD analysis project Ga0307486, IMG submission 203663) | Sea-ice brine microbial communities from Beaufort Sea near Barrow, Alaska, United States - CBIW 0.2 | ecosystem: Environmental > Aquatic > Marine > Coastal | place: USA: Alaska | collected... | reverse complement strand
TGCGGCTCCATCAGACTGCCTACTTTTTAGCTCCCGCACCATACCTAGTTCTGTGCGGGAGTTAGCGTTGCAGAGCCAGGTCAGAGCATAAAAAGTGTTGCCGCTGGCATGAACTCAGTTGCCTCAGGCACAGCTTTTTTGCGTAAAACCGCCTTCAAAGAGCAATTCGCGGGAGCCAGAATTCACAAAGGCCCCAGAACCTCCACGTCAGTTCCATATTTTAGAATATCCATCACCAGCTCCCGGCTGTCTGCGTAGGGCACTCGCAAATGGGAGCCGCCATCATGCCATTCCGCAAGCTGATCAGGGTGCCATTTTAAGGTTGATGAACTCGCTACCACTATTAGTATCGAGGCCTTTTAGCTCGAAAGGCATCAGTTTGATAGCGACGCTTATACTGTTAATTACATCGGCCGCACTCTTTATCAGTAAAGGCATGCACTCAAGCCAGCCTGTCGATACATCAATCGTGACCAGAGTGTTCAAAATGCGCCGTTAGGATCTCTGCCACAATGAGAAACCAGATCTATTTCCAAAAAACCCGGGGTAACGTCGTCCCAGTCAGCAAATGTGCGGACCTGAATCTGCTTCTTCAGTAATGAGCCCGGCTTCGTGTGGCTGATGCCGCCTTTAGTCCGACGCCGCTCAGGTTGAAGAAGCCGACCCACTGTTGCGGCACTGATTTTTACCAGCTTGTCTCTGATATCTGCGGTGACACGAAGATGGCCATGGTGCTCCATGGCAGCGACAAGGTCGGGGAGGAAGGGCACAAGCCGCTTTGAGCAAACCTAATTAGCTGTATACCAGATGCAGAATAAAACCTGTCTAAATGGCAACGTCATCAGGGTGAGCCGCTTTCACACGGAACTTGGCAAGCTCTGGATGAAAGCGTTGCGGCGCCGCAGCCAGCGCTACCGTCTCGTGTGGGCGCGCTTCGGTCAGTTCTTACGAGACGCGCTGCCACAACCCAGAGTTGTGCTGCCTTGGCCAAACAAACGATTTGACGGTATATACCAAGACAGGACCCGTATGCGTTAGTAGCGCACGTACGGATCTGTGTAGGGGGTGTCGGGTGACCGGCATTCCTACTGCGACCGAACAACGAGGCTGGGTGCGAGCGTAACTGAGCCGCTGCCGAAGTTCATCGTCTGATCAACCTCCCGAACAATAGTCATCGATTGGTAGTGTTTCGGTTACCAGTTCCAGCGAGATCGATCTCATTATCAACGCCATGAATTGACCAATAATTTTCCGTGTCTTCGTGATTAGAGAGTCCTGAAACGACTTCAATGTCGTATTGGGTTTGCCACCTGTCCTGATAAGCATAGACAGTCTGCGCTAGCCAAGGGAATAGGGCATTAGGAGGCAATTCGGGATCCTTTAGTAATTGTGTAATGTGGAGCTGGTTCACCTTTTTGGGATCGGGCTCTAGGGCGTAGTTAAAATCATAGGCGGAGCAGCTGTCCACCGTACAGTGTTTGATCCGATGCAGGGCGTTACGGTCTAAATCAATGTCGAGTAAGGGAGATCTTGGCCAGTAGAGCGCAGTCAGTTGGTCTCCCTGTAGTCGCACTTCCATGATTTGTGATGGAAAACTGGATTTCCTGAAAGCATGGGCGGCATCTGAAAACTTCATTGTGTTGAATCGAACCGATTCATCTGCCGTGCGTTCGAAGATCCAGAGCGCCAGCTGCACCAACTCAAGGAACGCGTTATCGGAGGACCTCAGGAAAAGCCAGCGTTCGAAGTTCCCTGATGGCCGGTAGGCATTTTCACGACGGTCTTTGATAAAAACCCCTGCGGGAATATTGGGGTACCGGTAATAATGCACTAGTCTGCAGAGCTCGTATTCGCTAGGTTTCCATGCTCGTGAAACGTTCGTGAACTTGAATGTAATCGCGCTGCACCAAAAGCTGAAGGCCATACACAAAGGGCAGGGATGCAAACCCTCTTGCACCGCTTCTGGGCGAAGATACTTCACGTCAGACCACACCAGACAGTGGTCGAAACCCAGTGTTTTCTGTTGCCATTTAAGAATCCGACGCGCGGCCATGGCAATTCGCGTCACCATCTCAGACTCCTTGGCAAGTAACCAAGCGTCGTCTATGGCGTGAAGATCACGTTTGTGGAATGGCTCAGGGCGGATCTGCCAGGGTCGAATCCTGGAGCATCGGGATTTTAAAGCCTCGTCGTGGGTTACGATGTTCAACGAGCGCAAGCGGCTGTTGTCAACCCCGCCTGTGCGTTGTGATTCAAAGGCAACATTAAAATGATTTTCGAGTTGAGGGTTGAAAAATGATGGCTGATCAATGCTGTAGCGTGGGTTTATAAGAGTGTGAATATCCAGCAGCGGTGGATAGTAACCGCTTTTCTTGCGTGTTTCGCAGCGTTCTATCCAGCGGGTTATCCAGCCAATTTTCCGGTAGTGCCGTCGTTTTAATTGGGTCTGCGCCAGAGCCTCTCTGGGTAAACGGCCACACTGGGTGCAGGCCCAAGCTCGTTTAGTGACGGGTCGTTTCCCCCACTCTCGGTGGCATTGCGGACATGACAACGTCAATTCACAGTGGTGTATCGGACACAGAGCCAACGCGCGTAGTTGATATATTGAGGCGTGAAAGAGATGGTTTGCACATTGAGGACACTGACGGATTGCCTGCCCAGGGACACACGAATCCATCACGCGCATGCGTTCCAGCGAGGGCTCTATGTGTGTCAGGTGCGTCAGATTGATATTAGGATTTGCCACCAAAAAACGCCGCCTCAAGGCGTAGGGACTGTCGAAAGGGTGGGCCCAAAGTGATCCTCTATTCAGCGTCTTGTACCACTTTCGGACTGCCTGTGAGTCTGTCAGGATCATCGTAACGTCCTCCTTGTTTTGCTGGGAAGCTGGTGCGATGTCGTACGCGTTCGCGACGATGAAGACGTTGGGTTCTCAGTCCACATTTTCGGCCAACCTGATCAGGCTGGACAGAATTCCGGCTCCCTCAAGGCTTTTGATGACACACGCTTCCATTGTCACGCTATCTGCGACATCGTCGCAGTGTGGCAAATAGTCCATGAGCAACAGGTTGGTCGCGCGAGTGAATTGCGCCATACCCCAAGACGTTAATCCAAGAGGTATGGCATAACGTTCACGATAGTGGCGCCAGTATACTGGGGCTATATTTGCGAGACGCCAGCCTTGGCGATATAAACTGGGACAGAAATATTCCGTGGCACACATGACCGGTGACGTGGACACGGCCAGGGCATCGTACCCTCCAAGACAGGTTTTTAATTCCGCCTCAGACCGAATGCCGTAAAAATAGTCAAAGTTGTTAAAAAAACGCTCCCTCAAATAGCGATTTTCTTGTCGAAGCAAGGCCTGCCTCAAAGAATGGAACTGATCCTGGTTGGCAACAAACACGATAACGCAATTGATGTGAAGATTGACCAGATCGTTATAGATTTCGGCGTAGGCATTGAGTTGAGCAATCGTGAGCAACTGGGCTTCATCGACGACTAGTACGACCTGCCGTGTGTTGTTTGACAGTGCGGCTTCTCCAAGCCGAATCACGATGCTTTCCAACAGGATATCAGCGGTTTGGTGTCTAACTGAAAAGTCGAGCGCACGGGCGATTTTGGCAAATACAGCTCGAATCGTCCCAACGTCTCGGAGTCCGTAATGAGTGTAGAACACGTGAATAGGCTGCCCACTTCGATTCGTTAATTGGTGCTCCAATGCCTTCACGGCTTTGGTTTTGCCAAGCCGGGCTTCACCGATGATGAGGCCGCCGGTGTGGCCGCAATGGATCCAGGCTTCGATGCGGCTTTTAAGAGTCTCCGCCATTGGGGTCGGTATCCAAAACCCACTGGCGTCTTCAAGCAATGATGCAGCTGACATGGCACAGGCTACCTCCGATTTTTCGCCATCTGTGCGTCCCAATCCGGCAGGCTCTTAAGCTTTGCTTCCAGTGCAGGATCGTCTCGTGGCGAGATGTTGTTGTGATGGGTTTGATTGCCGGATGCTGCTATGTCGTCACGGGTCTTATCATTCGACAATTGCACTAGGGTCAGAGCCTCTTTCGGTAGGTGACGATGCGCCATCGTATAGTTAAAAAACCCACCCAATGGATCCCGACGTGAAAGGACGTCCTCGCGGATCAGGCGATTAATTCTCTTGCGCAGAGCGAGGCTGTGCGCAAAGCGTTGCCAGGTCTTGGGTGCCAGTATGACGCCGAGGCGCTGACCATCCGGGGTCGAGACCTGTAACTGTCGTATATCCCGGATGTCAAAGATGATGATTACTGTCTGGTTAATGAGTTCCGCGTTGTTGAGCGCTGGCCCCACGTATTGGCACCCTTCAAAATTAATCCGTGGCAATTCGGTTCGAAGCCCTTTTCGCACCGAGGCCGTCTTCATCCGTTCAAAGGGTTGGAGGCCAGGCCCAATCGCCGTCGCCCTTAGGGGGAGAAAGTGGTCGGTCATTTGAAATCGCATTTGTTCCAGCGGGGTGACAGCGCCTTGATTGGCCAAAGGGCGAACATTGAACTCGGTAAGCAGCACGCTTACGGCTTCTTCGAGTGCGCGCAAGGACACGTACGGGGGCGTTTTCTTCAGTTTTGATGGCTCGCGCACCGGATCTGTTGGATGGCTGCCGGACGTAGACGGAAATCTATGGATGTCCACGTTCAGTCTTCGAAACGCCTGCTCGATGAGCGCTCGGCCTTTGGGGTTTTTGGGTAGCCCAAAATTGCAGGTGGCGCCCAGGTGGTCGCAAATCATGCGGCGAACCTGGTGAGAAAGATGTGACAACGCATTGTCGAGGCGGATGATGCCGAAGGTGGGTCGGCAAAACGACTCGTCGAGCGCGGACGGGAAACCGGCTTCCGCGGCGTAGGTCAGTCCAGGAGCGGTGAGCGTAAGCGGCTCCCAGGGCTGAATCAGTTGCTCCAGCAGCGCCAACACATCGGACGCGCCAGCGTGGGCGGTTAAGGCGATGGTGGCGGCCAGGTAACAGCCGGTGCCTGAATCCCGGGCGAGGAGCAAAGAGATGCGCCCCAAACGCAAGGGCGTCATTTGACCATGGAGCACAACGGCTGCGGCACCATGGCAGTCGATGTGGGCCTCATCAATCTGGATTTCCTCAAAGGCAAAGACGGGTGCCGCCTGAGGTAAAATCACTCGATTGGGCTGTTTGGGCATTCGCAATTGCGTCACGGTCCGTTTTAGAAATCGCCGAATGGATTCGTATCCACGAGAGGTTGTGGTGAAAGGGTATGTGTTCCGTGGCCAGTTCTGAGATTCTAGATAAGCGATAAACTGAGCATGAAGCGAGCCGGGGTTCAGGTTCTGGCCTCGTCGGTTTCGGTTCACCGCCATCCGGATCTGCTTGAGCAGAAAGTCCTCCAATCCAGGCGCCTGAGTCAAGACGAATTCAAACGCACACCGATCACCCGCGGTTGCGGTCAGTGTGCCCAGAGGCCGTTTTCGCGTTGATCGGGCGAGCCTCTTATGCGGAATTAATCCCTGAGTCAGGGCTGGGGGAGCGTCCTCGCGCCCACCGAGACATCGTGTCATAAGTTGCGACACCCAACTGGGTGAGAGGTTGAGCGTGTGAGCAACGTCTTTCAGCGAACACCCTTCGAGGACGCCGGCCACCACCCGCTGATTCTTGTTGTAGCGTCTGCGATTTTCGGGCGATAGATGCTGGATGTCCGCCAAAGGCCACCGGGAAAATTCATACCACTCCGGTTCGTGGATCAGCCGTTCGCGCCAGGTCAGCTCCATGCCGTCACCACCGTATCGTAATCCAGCCGAGACTGGCTCAGATCGCACGTCAGGTCATGACGGTGGAGTAGTCGATACACCGCGAGCTCACTCACATAGCGCTCGTTTCTGGGGGCATCGCCTAACAGGTCACCTATCGTCATGGACTGCTCCTGTCTGGAAGCGTCGAACAGCCGCTGTTCTGATTCCAACGTCTCGATGCCTTGGCACTGCGCTTGGGCGAGCACCTGCACAAGGGGTAGCCAATTCAGGGCGAGGCGTTCCTGGTCGAGCACCGTTTCATTGGCCACAACCTCAAAGCGTATACCGTATTGGTCAAAAAAGGCGCGCAACGGCGCCTGCTTCGCGGGCTCAAATTCGCCTCGGGGTTTGAGCTCCAGTACGTAAATCTGACCGTTTCTGACCACGTAAACGTCTGGGGTATAGACTCGCCGATTGACCACCATTTGATAAGGCTGAGGGACGAAGCTGGTGACCGCGCCATCCGCTTCCAGGAGCAGGGCGTGCACGAATTCAGCGTAACAGTGAAAACAGGCTCGATCGGGGTACTTGACGCACCGCTGTTCGTAGTAATCCGTGCGTTTGGTCAGCTTCAGGCGCGTGGGCTGCTGTGCCGGAAGCAAGTGATTCTGGCTGAAACGAATAACGTGGGTTCCCAACGGGTCTGGCGTCGGGATGTAACGGGACAGAGCCATGGCCTAAGCCCCTAACAATTCAGGGACTTTAAGTGTAGTTCACGCCGGTGATGGGCGCTACTTTCCTCCTTTTGACTTTTGCACATAGTTCGTCAATCCGCCCCCATTTCTTGCAGTTTTCCGTGCGCTTGCCATACTGACAGGGTCGGAATAGGGCACCCATCTGGCCCCATAATTCCTCCCTTTAATTGACAGAACCCCGGAGGGGAAATGTCAAAATCCATCACCAGCGCGCGGTCATTTCCGCGAGCCCGATCCAACACCAAGCCCTTCGGATTCGAAGAACGCCCTCTGGTGTCGTTTCCCATCCAACGGGTCGAGATCGATTGGGACCGACTCATCGCCAAACGTCCGATGCTCCTGGAGAGCCTGGACATCATGCCCAAGTACCTGCTCAAACCCGAGATTCTGGGTCTGCTGGAAAGCGAGTCGCACCCCATGCACCGGCTGATCCTGGATCTGATGTGGTGCACCGGAGCCCGGGTCTCCGAGGTGCTGGCCATCACGCCGGCCAGCTTCATCGACGACGGCTACGACTTCGGCGTCATGCTCAAGACGTTGAAGCAAGGGGCAGGGCGGCCGAGCAAACGCAGCCTGCAACGCTCGCCCAAGCGGTTTATTCCGATTCTGGATCGGGACTTTCAGACCCGGATCCAGAGCTATCTGTGGATGGGAAAGTTTCGGAAGGACGAGCGGATCTTTCCGATCACGCGCCAGGCGGTCAGCGCCAACATCGATCGGTTGATTAAACAGCTGGGGGGAGAGCCGCCGTTCAAGATCGGGTGTCACACCTTTCGGCACAGCTTTGCCGTACATCTGCTGCTGCACGGTCGACCGCTGAAGTTTGTAAGCCAGTTACTCGGTCACCGAAGTGTTGAATCAACGGAGGTGTACACCAATGTGCTAACGTTCGATGGGGCGCATTTTTTGGAAGGCGTGGAGTTTCACTAGTATTCGGTGAAAACCCAATAAAAAGCTGATTGAAATACCCGAATACCCTACTGGAGAATGGTGGAATCTTGATCCGGTATCAAACGAGTCGATTATTACCTTATGCTCATCAGCATAGGAGCGTCGTTTTTATGCGATCTTACCACCTACGATGGTGTTCGGAATTATCGAACCACCACAATATAGCCAGCTATTTCTCAAGAAGACCTAGAAGAAATCCCATGACATACTTCTCGAATCCATGCGCGACAATCAGCGGTTGGTTTTTTTACCAGAGGCATTTTCACCAGACATTTATCAACTCCACGATTGTTCGATGAGTTTGGCCTTCTATCTAACACGTAAACTCACGAGTAATGATCGAATCTATTCCGAAGCGGATTTATTGGCTTCGTTCAATCATGTGATCGTCCTCGCAGAACCCGGCGGAGGCAAGTCGGAACTGATGCGGAGTATCGCGGAGCAATTAAATGCTGAAGCTATAACTGCAAATAAATTTCGAATTTTGGGGGCAAAAACTAAAAATTCACCACTGGTCATAGACGCCTTCGACGAGCTCGCAAAAGTGGATGCCGCTGGGATCTTCAATCTTTTAGGACAAGCTGCGGTTGCAGACCCAACCTATGTTTATTTGTCGAGCCGGTCCAGTGAGTGGGATAACGCTTCCACGAAAGCATTTGAGGAATTTCTCGGTCACGAGCCTCTTGTGGTGCAACTCTGTGAATTTGATGAGACTGAACAGCGAAAAATTTTTGAGCATCACACCCAAGGGGAGGACTTCTCAGCCTTTCAGGCCGAAGTAGCCCGCTTTGATTTAGACCCTTTGCTACCAAACCCTCAATTTCTGAAGCTTTTTGTCGACGCTTATATCGAGAGTGGGAGACATTTTGCTGACAAACAGTCGATTTTCTCGCAAGCGGTAGAACGTCTGGCAAAAGAAACTAACACTGCTATTGGGAGAGCGAACGTCACTCTCTCGACCACTCAGAAAGTTAACATTGCATCGGAAGTCTTCGCCAAGCTCCTATTGGCGGGGGCAGAAGGCGTTAGTACAAGTGAAGCCACCGAAGATCGGATGTATCCGTTGCTAGCGTCTTTGTATCGTCCAGCCGGCGACGCCAGCGCCAGCATTTTGGCTACTCGACTCTTTAAGCCCAGTAGTAGCGTGGATTCACATAATCCGGTCCACAAAATTGTTGCTGAGTATTGCGCGGCTGGCTATCTTACAGGGCGGATATCAGACCCGACAGATCATTTAACCCTCGCTAGCTGCCTCTCCATCATTGCCCCGAACTCCACAGTGAGAGATGAGCTAAGAGGCTTGCTGGGGTGGATGGCATCCTTGGGTACCAAAGCTGTTCAAAAGGCCGCCATCGAACTCGACCCTTACACTGTTCTGGCTAACGGCGATCCATCTTTACTTGAGCCTTCTTCAAGACGACTGCTCTTGAATCGGCTGAAAGAAGTTGAAGCTAGGGATCCTCACTTCCGAAGAGGGGACTTTGGTCGCCGATTCAGTGTCTCAGGATTCTTCAGCCAGGACGTCGTGGACGCGGTTAAGCCGTTGCTCATGGTCGGCGAAGAAGGGAACTTTAGGATACTAGTTCTAGAGCTCTTAGTTGATTCTCCAGCTATTGGGCTGTTGGCGGACGAATTGCGCCAGCTCGTCTTATCGCCGGACGAAGACAAAACTTCTCGCATGTTAGCTGCTAGATGTCTTCTCAAGCTATCTGAGTATGATCACCTCGGCGTCTTGGCTGTTCTTCTATTTGAGGCAAGCCATGTGTCGCTCAGAATAGCGGCGGAAACAATCGAACAACTCGGGCCAAGCACATTCGATCGCACCTACCTGGCAGGATTTTTCAGGGTTTGCTCGCATCTTTATCCTGGGCGCGAAGAACGCTCTGAGGCCAGTTATGTCATGGGTGCGCGTCATTTTTTGAGGCGGCTCATATTCAGTTTAAAATTAACAACGCTCGAGGGGCTTTTGGATGAGTTGTGGAAGGCCTTGCATTGCATATGCGGTAAGGAGGCGTATGAGTGCGATTGTCGCACCGGAATGAGCAAGATAATTGGGGCAATGTTGGATTGCTATTTCGAGGTTAGATCACCTCCCTTTGATCCTGAACGCATCTGGAAGTGGGTAAAAAACCTGAACTACCACGAACCCATGGGGCCGGACCGAAGCACGGCTGTACGGGTGCTCCTCAAAACCGAGGATTTGCGCCAGGGAATTTTCACGCATGTATTTGGGCAGTTAACCGACCGGGATCAAATTTTCACAACCAAAGTATCCAAGTTCGATTGGCTCTCGCATTCCGGCCTCAACTTTTTGGCAAGCGATCATAAATTCTTAGTCGATTATGCGTTTGAGACCGATAACCCTTGCTTATGGATAAGTTTTGCGGCGTTGCATCAGCGGTACCGAAATCATGGAAACAGAGGCCCGGACAGTCTTCGGCGTCATATGCGCGAGCAAGCACTGCAAAAGCAGCCCTTCATGAGAGCCTGGATCAAGACCAACAGGGCAGAAGCTCTGTTTCAGCGAGAGCAACGGATATCGCGGTTGGGCCGTAACCGGAGATTGAACCGCCGTCGTAGGTGCGAAACTGAAACCCGGCTGGCAAACATCGAGTATGTCCGGAACAATCGTGAGATCGTCGAAGGCGGCGAACATTGGGGATATCTAGTTCGCTTTGCCAGATTAGTGCTTGAAGCGCCGTCTCAAATTGAGCATGAGTTCGGTGAAGAAACTATCGTTCGCAATGCACTCAGAAACTGCCTCGATTTCATCACACCGCACGTTCCCGATCTACAGAAGCTCGCGCAACTGCAATGTGCGTCCCAAGGTCTGCACTCTGAGACGATCCTCTACGCGAGTTGTTTAGAGCTTATGCGTGAAAAGGGGAGCCTCGAAGAGGTCGATGTTGGGCTTCTACAGGCGTTAAGAACCAACATCAACATGAGCTACCGAGCAGTCACGAAAGAAGATCGCGAGGCTCTGAAGAATGAAGTTGATCGATTAATTTTCCCAGATACCTCGAGTGCTGAGGAATTCCTCCGGCAGTACGTTGAGCCACAACTGGCGCAACCTGGGTGTTCTCATCCTGAAATTGGCCTCTTACGTTACGATGAAGCGTTCGCCGATTTGCGTGCTGCACTGTCCATTGAATGGCTCCGTCGTTTCCGCGAGCTAGATCCAGGGCCACTCGAAACACTCTTTGAAATCGCGGCCCAACACGGTAGTCGTGAAGAACTGGCGGAAATTATCTCAGAGCGCAGCGCCAATTTTTTGTCCGACTGGCCCGCCACAACACACAGCGAAGACCTCGAACAAAAGCGCGTCTTCTGGTTTTTACGCGCATGGTATTTTCTTGGCGATCCACCCGATGCTTACTGGAACTGGCTCAAAGCCGACAGAAACACCGTGCTGCTGCTCCATGAGCGGTTTGGCAGGATGGCGTTTGGCAATAAATCGTATTGGCCTAGGCTGACCTCGCACATGGTTGAGGAAATTCTAATGGCATTCATTACACACTGGCCCAAGGTTGAACTTCCAAGCCATTGGGGCTCAGAAAGTCCTATAGAGGAAACTGCTTACCGCTACCTAGCTGACGTCATCTGGTCACTGAGTTCAAATGACCCCGATGACTCGATTCTGGTCCTAGACCGCCTCATCGCAAATGCACGGTTCACCGATTTGCACCGAGACCTGAAAAGTATCCGGGCCAGCCAACTCAGAAAGAAGGCGTTGCGGGATTTTGAACCCCCAAAGCCTCAGGACATAGTAAGTCTGCTAGATGATGATGAAGTTGTAACCGTAGAAGGGCTGCGCCAACTTGTTCTGCAAGAACTTCAAAGCTATCAGCAGGCTATCGACGGTGGAGAATTCAACTCAGCCGATGTCTTTTATGAAAAGGGCGAGCGGTTAAACGAGGTGCGATCTACTCTGATCATTTCCGAACGTCTGAGTTTGAAACTCGAGCCCCGAGGTATTTCCATAATCCCCGAGCATCAGTTGAAGAACGCTAAGCGTAGCGACTTTACAGCGACAAAGTTAATTGATGGCAAGAGGCGATTGCTGGTGACAGAGGTGAAAGGACAGTGGCACAGAGAGCTATATACGGCGGCCGCTTCGCAGCTGCGCGAGAGCTACTCAATCCATCCCGCGGCTGAACAGCAAGGCATCTTTCTGGCCATCTGGTTTGGGCCGATGTACCCAGTTGCGGGAGTCAAAAGACACTCTGTGTCAACCGCTGAGGAGCTCAAGCGGTTGATCCAAGCGGATTTGCCTGAAGAGCTGACCGGGACGATAGATATCTTCGTGTTGGATGTATCAAAAAAGCATAACAAGCCGAGAAAACTTGCGGCAGAGCACGCGCTATGATGCTTATCATTAGTTCGCTGGGCTTCTAGGGGGGGGCTAGACGCCCTTCAAAATCCCAAAAGTCTCCACCCATTGATTGGGACCGGCTCATCGCCAAGCGGTGAAGGATGAGCGGATCTTTCCGATTACGCGCTAGGTGTTGTGTTCTTCTACCTAGTCGTATCAAGATTGAGCCACCGAAACAAAAACTTTTGAGTGCAACCATAGAGTTTTGGTCGCGCTGGCAAGAAGATCTGACGAATCGAGATTTTTTGATAGCAGTCGAAAATATACGCCGACAGAGTAGGGCGAAGCACCAATCCTAAGTCGAATATTTCCGAGACCGGATAATGCAAATTACTTCCGAAGATGAACAGCTTATCGACGATGATGAAAATTGGGTCTGTTTCCATTGTATTGATGAGTCGTGCCTGAGTTTCCAAATTCAAATGTGTCCTTCGCATTCATGTAGTTATTGCGGAACATTTGCACCTGCATGGACACTCCAAGCGGTTTCAGAAGCAATATTTGTGGTTTTAGAGGAACATTTTCAGCAGGTCTCGGGTGAGTCACCGTTCTCCAGAGAGATTGGCAACGATGTTGCCTGGACCATAGGCTTTTCAGCCGAAATATCAGACGGGGCCCTGATTGAGGACGTTCGTGAACTGTGTGAGGACATGGCAACTTCCGGGATGGAGTATTATGAGATTTCCGACCCAAGCCCTTATTCACAGGAGTCGGAATATATTGAAACGCCGATTGATACTTATTCTTGGAGTTCAAAATGGAGATATTTTGAAACTATTTTGAAAGAGCAGAGCAGGTTTTTCAATCAGGACGCCAGGAAAATACTCGAAGAAATTTTCGCAGATATCGATATCTTGGTTTCAAACGAGGGCGAGCCTGTCCTAACTCATGCTGGACCAGAGGGTTGGCAGACAAACGTGAAAAATTCCCCAAAAACAGCCGTAAAGGACTGAAATTAATAGCTTATTACACCTTTTTTAGGATGATTGATCAATCTTTGATATAAGTGAAAAAAGGCCGCGCACTAGGGAAGCGCTGAACAAATCGTGATTCCCT
>Ga0307486_1002472_pt1 | contig 12876 bp, 9 predicted proteins | sample CBIW02metaG_FD_203663 | JGI IMG/M metagenome (GOLD analysis project Ga0307486, IMG submission 203663) | Sea-ice brine microbial communities from Beaufort Sea near Barrow, Alaska, United States - CBIW 0.2 | ecosystem: Environmental > Aquatic > Marine > Coastal | place: USA: Alaska | collected... | reverse complement strand
ACTAGTTTTACTTCCGGCACAGCAAAATAGCGATCGTTTAATGGTGCCTGATACAACTGTTGTTAAATTTATATATTACCACCAAACCACAAATAATCGCTCAAACTGCTGCTTGTTTTTCTTTATCCAAATAAGCGGGGATTTTTTCTGAAGGGATAATTCCCCAATACTTTCTTTAATTTCAGGATATGAAACCCAATTTTCACCATTTTTTGGATCTATGGACCAATCTTGTTTTCTTGGCGCTAAAAATTGAAACCTGCCATAATCGGTTTGGGTGAATTCTTCGGAATGTACCCAAAACCCGGTAATACACTCCTTGTTAATATGCTCAAATTTCTTGTTTTCGAGGTTTTTTGGAATAAATAAATTCGCTTTAAAACATACTTCCTGCTGAAGTTTTTCAGGCTTTAAATTCAATTCTGAAAGATAAGGCTCGGTTGCAGCTTTATAGAGAAGTGGAAATTGCTTGAGTTTTAATTTATCGGTTTTCTGAAGCAAAGAATCTTTTCGGTTAGGTCCAATCCAGCGTTCCAGTTCGTGATCAAATGAGGGATCATATATATAGAATTTGCACACCAATTCTATATGAATCTGCCGGTTTTTGACAGTGTCTTCAATTAAAAAATCAATTTCACCCAAGGTTATTTTTTCCCGTTGAATTTGGATGTTTTGAGCGATTAATTGAAATCTGCTTGAATGTGCAAGTGCGAGTTCAAAAAAGCTTTCGGCACGTTTCCCAAGCACAAAATTGGTCAATAAGGAAGGGCTTTCGGTTTTAATAATTTCTTCAGAAAGTATCGGGACTTTGGGAAATTCAAATTGTGGCAGATTGAACAAATCATTTTTAAACCAAAGTGGAGGAGTCGCCAAAAATCCCTGAAATTGAAGTTCTAAACGCTTGTCCATCATTCCTGGGGTTTTTGGTAAATTTAAGGATTCATTTTAATTTTCACCTTTAGTTCCTCAAAATACACTTGTTAAGGAACAAACCAAGGCCGAACAGCTGAAATTTAAAAAAAATGATCTGCTAAAAATCCACGGATTCTGTTTTAATCAAAGCCTGATTAGTAATCTCGAAAATATATGATTTATTTAACTTCCTTAAATTTTAAATCTGCTTTAGATTTTAGATTTTTATGGTAATAACCTAAATGTCAGTAAAATGAAAAAACCAAATAAAAAAGGGGAATTTGAGAACAAGAAATTAAAAGATTTGGAAAGGAACAAAGAAAATGGGCAAGACCAATTTTTAACCACCAATCAGGGGCTTAAAATAAACGATGACCAAAATTCTTTAAAGGCTGGAGAAAGGGGTGCTTCCCTTTTGGAGGATTTTATTTTAAGGGAGAAAATCACCCATTTCGATCACGAGAGAATTCCGGAAAGAATTGTTCACGCCAGAGGTTCTGCTGCTCATGGATATTTTCAGCTATATGAATCTATGGAAAAATATACCAAAGCCGGATTTTTGCAGGATCCTTCGGTTAAAACCCCTGTATTTGTAAGGTTTTCAACGGTAGCTGGTTTTAGGGGTTCCACCGATTTGGCGCGGGATGTAAGGGGGTTTTCGGTCAAATTCTATACTCAGGAAGGAAATTACGATTTGGTTGGAAATAACATGCCAATATTTTTTATTCAGGATGCAATTAAGTTTCCCGATTTAATCCACGCTGTAAAACCGGAACCTCATAATGAAATTCCCCAGGCAGCTTCGGCACATGATACCTTTTGGGATTTTATCTCGCTCATGCCTGAATCCATGCACATGATTATGTGGGCAATGTCTGATAGGGCAATTCCCAGAAGTTTAAGGATGATGGAAGGTTTTGGGGTACATACCTTCAGGTTTGTAAATAATGAGGGCGTTGCCACTTTTGTGAAATTCCATTGGAAACCACTTTTGGGAATGCACAGCGTTTTATGGGATGAAGCTCAAAAAATCTCTGGAGCCGATCCAGATTTTCACCGAAGGGATTTATGGGAAGCCATAGAAAACGGCCATTTTCCCGAATGGGAATTTGGGGTACAACTTATTCCTGAAGCCGATGAGCATAAATTTAATTTCGATTTATTGGATCCTACCAAATTAATCCCAGAAGAAATAGTACCGGTGAGGAAAATAGGTAAAATGACTTTAAACCGCAATCCCGATAATTTCTTTGCAGAAACCGAGCAAGTAGCTTTTCATCCCGGTCACATTGTGCCGGGAATAGATTTTACCAATGATCCCCTTTTGCAGGGAAGGTTGTTTTCCTATACCGATACTCAACTAAAACGATTGGGTGGACCAAATTTCCACGAAATACCTATCAACCGACCGATAGCACCCATGCACAACAATCAGCGTGATGGACATATGAGGCAGGAAATAAATAAAGGCCAGGCCAGTTACCACCCAAATTCATTGGGTAATGGCTGCCCGTTTCAGGCAAAAATAGCGGAAGGTGGTTTTGATTCTTATCCGGAAAAAATTGATGCCAAAAAAATCCGGGAACGCAGCAGGAGTTTTATGGATCATTTTAGCCAGGCGACCTTATTTTTCAATAGTCAATCCCCGGTAGAACAACAACATATAATTGATGCTTTAAAGTTTGAATTAGGGAAAGTTGAAACACTTGCGATTAGGGAACGCATGTTGGGCTTGTTAACTCAGGTAGACGATAAACTGGTAAGGGAAGTAGCCGATGGTTTAGGGCTTAAAGTGCCATCCAAACCTCAAAAACCTATGAATCACGGGGTGCCCGCAGATGCAGAACCGGGAAGCTATGAACCCACCAATATAAAACAGTCGTTAAAAAGTTCCAAAGCCCTCAGCATGATGAATACGGTTTTTGGCAATATTGCAACCAGGCAAGTCGCTTTTTTATGTGCTGATGGGGTAGACGCTTTATCGGTTTCATCAATGAAAAAATCCCTGGAAAAAGAAGGGGCCATGGTCAAGATACTAGCACCGCATGCCGGGGAAATTAAAACTTCAGGGGGTGAAAATATTAAGGTGGATCAGAGCTTTTTAGGAGCAGCATCCGTTTTATTTGACGCATTTTATGTACCGGCCGGGGAAAAAAGCATCAATGCCTTAAAAATGGAACCTAAAGCTCTTCATTTTTTAAATGAAGGCTACAAGCATTGTAAGGCCCTTGCTTTTGATGGTCAAAGTGCGTTATTGGAAGAAACCTTTTTCTGGAAAAAAATTGGCAAGGAGAAACTTGATGGAAATGGGGTGATTTTAAGCGGAACAGGTAATTCTGACCAAACAGGTAATTCTGACCAATTTTCTCAGGATTTTATTAATGCCATAGGAAAACACCGTTTTTGGAACAGGGAAAAATCAGAGCAAGTACCCGTATAAATTTGGGGAAATTGGTAATAAAAATTCCGGAATACTGCAAATAGAATTCCGGAATTTTTAATTTTTATCCTTCTTCCCAAATAAACGTTTAAAAAATCCCTTTTCTTTTTTCCCATTTCGTTTATCTCCTTTTTTCTTTTCTGGATTTGTCAATAAACGTTCAAAAAAACCATCCCTTTTACTTACCTCACAATCCATCATTTCAGCGACTTCAGCGGAGGGCGTTTTAAAACGGGCCTGGGTAATTTCATTAAATTCTTTCTCCTCATTCAATTTTTGCAGGAACAATGCAAAAATTGGTAAAGCAGAATTGGCGCCCTGGCCAATTGCTGTATTCCTGAACCCAATTCTGTGATCATCTGCTCCAACCCAGGTTACGGTGATCAATTTAGGAGTGATCCCTACAAACCATCCGTCTTTATTGGATTGTGTGGTACCTGTTTTTCCGGCAATATCATTTTGCAATTTATAGGTGTTTCTCAATCTTGTTGCCGTTCCTTCATTTACGGTGGCCTTCATCATCTCTATCATTACCTGACGATTAACCTCGGAAATCACACGGGTTTTTGGGATTTCCGGTTTAAATTCAGCTAAAACATTTCCGTTCCCATCTTCAATTTTGGTGATATAATATGGCGTGCTGGGTTTCCCGTTATTCACAAAACTTGTATAGGCTTTTGCGAGTTCCTTTACGTTAAGTTCTGCTGTACCAAGCGCAAGAGAAGGCACTTTGGGCAATTTTGATTCAATTCCCATTTTTTTGGCCTGTTCAATAACTTTATCGATTCCTGTTTCCATCAGGACTTTTACGGCGATGGTATTAATAGAATGACTCAGGGCGGTCTTTAAATTGAAATTCATATAAGGATCATCACTCAAAGAACCGGAATTGGAAGGAGTCCAACCATCTTCATAAGTAACTTCATTTGGCGAAAAATAGGTGCAGGGTTCCATTCCATTTTCAAGGGCAGCGGTGTACACAAAAGGTTTAAAGGTGGAACCAACCTGCCGCTTGCTTTGGGATACATGATCGTATTTAAAATATTCAAAATCTACGCCGCCCACCCAGGCTTTTACTGCTCCTGTAGCGGGTTCTAGGGCTAAGAATCCTGTGTTCAAAAATTTCAGATAATGCGAAATGCTGTCTAAGGTACTAGCATTAACCAGTTCTTGCCCGTCATAATTAAAAAGTTCCATTTCCCGGGTCTCTCTTCCCAGGTTGGCTAAAATTTCATCATCTGAGAGTCCTTCTTTATTGAGCTTTTTATAAATATCGGTGCGCTTAACCGCATCCAGTATAATTTCCTTATTTGTAAGCCATGGAGCCTTATTTCCATAGGAGTTTTCATGGGTTTTCTGCAATGCAGCCATTTGTGTATGAACGGCTTCCTCTGCCAATTCCTGCATTTTAAAATCTAAAGTGGTGTGTATAATTAATCCGTCCCGGTAAATATTAAAAGCTTCTCCGTTCTTTGTTTTTAAAGTGTCCAGAATGCCGCTGACATCCTGCCGCAACTGTTCCCTGAAATATGGAGCCAGGCCCTGATCATGACTGTAATAATGGTAATCCAGCACCAGATCTTTTTGTTTGGCCAACTTTAATTCAGATTCACTTAAAAAATCGTATTTCCTCATCTGAACCAAAACCACATCCCGGCGCAACCGACTTCTTTCGGGAAAAATCCTCGGATTATAATAATGAGAGGCTTTTAACATCCCAACCAAAACAGCCGATTCTACCAAATTGAGTTCCCTGGTATGCTTATCAAAAAACTTCATCGCGGCGCTTTCTATTCCAAAAGTATTATCGCTAAAAGGAACTGTATTGAAGTAAAGGGTTAAAATTTCTTTTTTTGAATAAATGTCTTCCAGGCGTTTTGCAATAATAGATTCCTGAAGTTTATTAACCACAATCCCTAAACCGTGATTTTTCCTTCCGTATAAATTTTTGGCAAGCTGCAGGGTGATCGTGCTGCCGCCGCCCGAAGATTTATCCTGAAGCAAAAGTGTTTTGAAGAAAACCCTGAACAAACTTCTGCTGTCTATTCCGCCGTGCTCAAAAAAGCGAATATCTTCTGTTGCAATTAAAGCATCTATAAGGTGTTGCGGCAGTTGTTCGTAGGCTATTGGCTGGCGGTCAAATATGTAATATTTACCAATTAATTTCCCGTCATTGGAGAGAACCTGGGTAGCTTCACTTTGTTTAAGTTCACTCAATTCCTTTGAAGTAGGAATTTTCCCGAAGAATCCAAAATAAATACTGATATAAAATAAAAGAGGAATGGAAATTAAAATTAATAATCCTCCAATCGCCCATTTTAATTTTGGGGACTTTTTAATTCGTTCTAGCATGGTAGGTTTTAAAGCTTGCAAAGAAACGAATACTTATAAATTTTATAAGGCTGTTTAGATATTTTAACGGTTTTTAAGAAAGTTAAGGATGCAAAAGGGGAGGGAAATAATTAAAAAATAGTCGGTAGCAAACGAGTTACCGACTATTTTTAAGGAAATTCAAATCTTTCTGATTCAGCGGAGATCAAAGTCCGTAACGTCTTCTGTTGTTCCAACAATCTCTTTTGGATTTGACGGAGTTCATAAAATGCCTGCGATGGGTTGAATCTTCATCTTTAATGACATTGTAATTCCTGATGATGTTTTCTAGAGTTGCCATGATATTAAATTTTTAAAGGTTATATCTAATAGACTCCTCATTAATCTTATTGTTACAGTACTATGTATAAAATAGTAGTTTTTTATGAATATTTAACTTTTGATTATTTTCTACTTGAGTTAGGCTATCTTTTTAATTTGAATAAAATTTGGATTGGCGAAATTTACCGGGATTTCCTTAATTTGCAGCATTATGAAAAAAATAGCTATTTTAATAATTCTTGGAGTACTTTTTCTGGTAGCAGTCATTTATATGTCTTTTGATGGCATTGCAACTTTCCGGGCTTTACCGGGTTCTCAATTGGTTGAAATTCATCAAAAATGGGAATTACCGGCTATTCTGAAGGAAATTTCCGGTATAGCAATGATGGAAAATGACAGGATTGCATGTATTCAGGATGAAGAGGGAATAATTTTTATTTATAATTTAAAGACCTCAAAAATAGAGCATCGAATTGAATTTGGAGAACCCGGGGATTATGAAGGAATTGCTTTGGTTGGACCAACAGCCTACATTTTGAGAAGTGACGGAATCATTTTTGAAGTTGAGGACTTTGAAAACAAGCCTGCGCCTGCTAACAAATATACAATTCCGATTAAAGGAAAATATGATTTTGAAGGCTTGTGCTACGATAAGCAAAACAACAGATTGTTGCTCAGCATTAAGGATTTTGATGAGGATGAATTTAAACCCATTTATGCATTCAATTTAAACACAAAACAGTTAGAGCCTGATCCAGTATTTAAAATAGATTTTAACGATCCTGTATTTAATGTCCTGGAATTAAAAAGATCTCATAAAATGCTTCGCCCAACTGAAATTGGGATTCATCCCGTAACAGGAAACATCTATGTTCTGGAAGCCAAAAACCCAAAATTACTGATCCTGAACCCCTCCGGAAAACCTTTAAGACTCTATGTGTTTAAGGAAGAACAATTCAGCCAGGCAGAAGGAATGAGCTTCAGCAAAGAAGGGAAATTATATATTTCAAATGAAGGAAACCAACAACCCGGGAACATTCTTCAAATATTACTTAGTGAAGAGTAAAGAGTAAAGAGTAAAGATAGGAAGGTAATAGGAATTGACTTTGAAAAACAAAACCCCTCTGCGGCCTTTGCGTTTAGACTTTGCGGCCTTTGCGTGAAAATAGGATTGAGATTCTGCATTCAACTTTTAACGTTTAAAATGGAAATAAAAGGGTTCACGCAAAGTGCGCGAAGAAAAAAAACGCAAAGAGCGCAAAGAAAATATGATCGTTTAGGTTACTTTATTAAATTAAATGGAATTTAGAGAAAAGATAAAAAATATTCGTGCATTAGTGGCTTAAAAAATCCAAATAGAAATTGATTCTTCCGTCTTCCGACTTTTCAAAAAATCTACACTTTCTGAAGTTCTTCTGCCACTGCCTGTACTTCATCCAAAACCCTCAAAAGGTTCTCTCCCCATAATTTTGCTATTTCTTCTTCAGTATAACCGCGTTTTACAAGTTCCAAGGTGACATTAAAAGTTTCAGAAGCATCCTGCCAACCTTCAATTCCGCCGCCGCCATCAAAATCGGAGCTTATTCCCACGTGATCAATTCCTATTAATTTCACTATATAATCAATATGATCTGCAAAATCGGCAACGCTCACTGGAGGAACCCTGTTTTTCAAGATTTCAATTTCCGGAGCGGCAGCTTCTTTTACTTTTTCGAAGCCTTCATCATAGGCTTTACGGCTATCTTCACTCAAATTTCTTATGCTGTCACGGGACAATACCTCAAATCCCATTTTATTTCCCCGGTTTTTATAAATTTCAGTTTGAGCTGTATTAAAAGCATTGTGTTTTTCGGTATTGACATAAGAACTGAATGCTACGGTTTGAACCACTCCGCCGTGTTCTTTAAAAAGCAATAAAAGTTCGTCGTCCAGGTTCCTGCTGTGACTGCAAAGCGCCTGGGCCGAAGAGTGGGAGGCGATAAGCGGTGCTTTGGAAAGCTCAAACATTTGTTTGATCGCTTCTTTTGAAGGATGCGAAACATCTATCATCATTCCCAAACGATTCATTTCTGCAACGGCTTTTTTTCCCAGTTCACTTAATCCGTTATGCAGCCAAACATTATCTGCTTCCCCGGTGTTGGAATCGCTCAATTGGCTATGCCCGTTATGTGACAAGGACATATAACGCGCTCCCAGGTTGTAGAATTTTTCTATAATTTTAAGGTCTTCTCCAATTGGATAGGCATTTTCAACGCCAATCATCGCCACTAATTTCCCATCGTTGACCAGTTTTCTGACTTCCTGTGATGACGTTGCTAAACCGATTTTTTCCGGCGCAAATACATTCACCAACTTGTGTATAGCTTCAAACTTGGACATTGCATTTTCGTACGCACTTTTATAGCCTTCAGCATTATGTTCGCCCTGGCCGGTATAAACAATAAACCAGGCCACATCTAAAGACCCGGCTTCCATTTTAGGGAGATTCACCTGGGTGTTTAAATTCATTGTATAATTTAGGGAATCTGTAAAATTGCGAATATTTATATCATTGTGAGTGTCTATTGTAATGACTTTCTCGTGAATAGCTTTAGTTTTTACAAAAAGTGCAGCTTCCGGATTTTGTGCCTGCGCAGCAAAAGTTACAAGTAAAATTACATTGAAAGTTGTTAAGATTTTCATATTTCTGTTGATTCGGATTAAAGTCGGAAATTAAGAATAAAAATTGAGATCTTAGATTAATCTGAAATAAGGTTTGATATTTTGACGTTTTATTGAACTTATAAAATGTATTCGGGAAAATCCTAATTAATCCTTATTCCTTTTTCTGATTTAATTTTAGTGTTGCCAATTTATTGCCGAAAATATTTCAATTGATTTCCAATTTTAACGAATCCAATAGAAATTTCAGCTAAATTTGGTAACCTTTAAAACTTCCAATGGATAAAATAATAGTAGTTACTCATCCTGATAAATGGCATATTCCGGTAGAAAATATTTCAATAGTTTCTTCCCAGGAATATCTTACCAATCCAAAATACGCACAAATTAAAAAGGCCCGTATTTTTAACCTTTGCAAGGATTATTCCTATCAATCTAACGGATATTACGTTTCGCTTTTAGCGGAAGCCAGGGGACATCTTGCGATTCCCACAGTTACAAATTTGGTGGATTTACGGGAACCTAAACTGGTGAAGATCGTATCCGGAGATTTTGATGATCTTATCCAGAAAAGCCTTAAAAACATCAAATCCCAGGAATTTACGCTCAGTATTTATTTTGGTCAGAATGTGGCTCAAAAATATACCGAGTTGAGCGCGATGTTCCATAAAAATTTCCAGATTCCGTTCCTGCGTGTAAAATTCAATTTTACAACAAAATGGAACATTAAAAACATCAGGGCTATTTCAGAATCTGAAATTCCACAAGAACATAAAGAGAGCATGCATTATTTTGCCTCCCAGTATTTTGCAAAAAAAAGATATGATACGCCCAAGCAAAATACCGCCCATTACGATCTTGCCATCTTGGTGCAAACCAATGATCCTGCGCCGCCAAGTAATGCCAAGGCTATAAAGAAATTTGTGGAACTTGCCGAAAAAATGAATTTTTATGTGGAAATTCTTTCCCCAAAAGACCTGTCCAGGCTTTCAGCTTTTGATGCTTTATTCATCAGGCAGAGCACAGAAGTGAATAATGAAGCTTATGCTTTTTCGCGAAAGGCGCAACAGGAAGATATCGCCCTGGTTGATTATCCCGATGCTATTTTAAAATGCTGCAACAAGGTTTATATGGCTGAAGCTTTGCAAAACGGGAATATTCCAACGCCAAAAACCGTGATTGTACATAAGCACAATAAAGATGAAGTTTTAAAGATCACCGGTTTGCCCTGCGTTTTAAAATCCCCGGATTCAACTTTTTCTTTTGGGGTTAAAAAGGCTGAAACTGAAGAAGAATATCAGGAATTGGTTAATATGATGTTAAAAAAATCGGAACTCATTATCGCCCAGGAATTTACTTATTCTGAATATGACTGGCGCATAGGGATCCTGGATGATAAACCTTTTTATGCCTGCCGCTATTATATGGCAAAAGGGCATTGGCAAATTTACAACTGGGATGCAAAAATTAAAGACGATCAGGATGGCAATGCAGATTGCCTTCCCATAGAAGAAGTCCCCAAAGAGATTTTAAGTGTGGCGCTTAAATCGGCTAAATTAATGGGGAAAGGTTTATATGGAATTGATGTGAAAGAGGTAAACGGAAAGCCTTTGGTAATTGAGATTAACGACAATCCCAATATCGATTTTGGGGTTGAAGACCGTTTTTACGGGGATCAGGTTTATATTGACGTTTTATCGGCATTGAAAAACCGTTTGGAAAAAAAGCAACTATGAGTTATCACCTTTTTGAAGTTTACGGGATTGAACTGGAATATATGCTGGTAAGGAGTTCAGACCTCAAAGTTGCGCCAATTGTAGATCAGTTAATGATCGCCAAAAACGGGGCTATCACCTCGGATATCGACAACGGAAAAATTGAATGGAGCAATGAGTTGGTCGCGCACGTGGTTGAACTTAAAACCAACGGCCCAACAGATGATCTGGAAAATTTAGATGAATTGTTTTCCGAAAATATCAGTGAAATAAACAGGCTTTTAGATCCGCTGGATTCGAAATTATGGCCATCAGCTTCTCATCCGCTGATGTATCCCGATACTGAAATGAAGTTGTGGTTACACAATTACAGCAAAATTTACGCACTTTATAACCGCATTTTTGATTGCAGGGGTCACGGTTGGAGCAATGTGCAAAGTATGCACATCAATCTGCCGTTTTTTGACGACACTGAATTTGAAAAACTGCACGCGGCAATCCGAATTATATTGCCGATAATCCCAGCTTTGAGCGCGAGTTCACCAATTTTTGAAGGCGAAAATACCGGGTTTAAAGATGCCCGGCTGAATGTATATAAAACCAATCAGAAAGAAATTCCGGAAATGGCGGGAAAGGTAATCCCCGAGCAGGTTTTTACCAAAAAAGATTATTACCGGGATATTTTTGATCCTATCAACATTGCCATTAAACCGCACGATCTTGAAAATATCCTGGATCATCATTTCCTGAATTCCCGCGGTGCCATTGCCAGGTTTGACAGAAATGCCATAGAGATCAGGGTAATTGACATTCAGGAATGCCCAAAAGCAGATATTGCCGTTGCTATTTTAATTATTGAAGTACTCAAACTATTGGTTAGCGAAGAATTGGTTGCATTAGAGGATCAGAAATCCTGGCATGAAGATGAATTGTTTGCGATTTTTAACGATGTCATTAAAGACGCCGAAACTACAGTGATCACAGATATGGCGTATCTCAATTTATTTGATATTGAAGAGAAATGTACCGCAGGAGAAATATGGAAAAAACTATATAATAGCTTAAAGGAAAATATTTCAGATAAACACCGGAAAACCATCGAATTCCTATTGGAAAACGGCAGTTTGTCCACCAGGATTTTAAAAGCAGTTGGTACAAATTTTTCAGAAGAAAATGTCAAGAAAGTCTATAATAAATTAGGAAATTGTCTTGCCGAAAACAAACTTTTTAAGCCATGAAACTAGTGCTTACCTGTGAACATGGCGGAAATGATATCCCGACAAAATATTTGCCGTTGTTTGCGGATGCTCAGGAAACCCTGAAATCACATCGGGGTTTTGATCTGGGGGCGCTGGATTTGTTTCATCAGCTTTCAAAATTGGCTTATTTCAGCCAATCCAGCACAATTAGTAGATTGCTTATTGAACTTAACCGTTCGCTGGGCCGTCCGAAATTGTTTTCTGAATTTACAAAAGATCTTTCTCAACAAGTAAAACTTGAACTTTTCGACTCCTATTATTTTCCTTACCGAACTGAGGTTGAAAAAAAGATTTCAGAACTTATTGCAAAGGGGGAGGAGATGCTGCATTTATCAGTGCACAGTTTTACACCGGTATGGAAAGGGGAATCCAGGAATGCCGATATAGGTTTGCTTTACGATCCTTCAAAACCCGGGGAAAAGGCCTTTTGTGAAAACTTTAAACGGCAACTTTTACTGCAATCACCTGGTTTAAAAATCAGATATAATTATCCTTATTTGGGTATTGCAGATGGGTTTACCACTTATTTGAGAGAACGGTTCCCGAAGAATTATTCCGGAATAGAGTTGGAAGTTAACCAAAAGTGGGCTTCCCAAAACAAAATGGATCCCGGGTTAAAAGCATCGATTTTTAACGCACTTGAGATTTGCATCAAAAATAACAAAGGCCCGGAAAATTAATTTCTTCGGGGCCTTTGTTTAAATATCTTGAGACTATTTTTTACTAAACTAAAGTAGCAGATAAAGTGATTTCAGCTTTGAGAAGTTTTGAAATTGGACAATTTTTCTTGGCATCGGCGACTATTTCATCAAATTTTGCTTTATCAATATCGGGAACCTCTGCGGTAAGAATTAGATGAGATTTTGTCACAGTACCGTCTTCAAGAGTAATTTCACAGGTTGTCTCAAGTTTTCCCGGAGTAAAATCGGCCTTGGTTAAATTTGCTGAAAGTTGCATCGCAAAACATCCTGCATGTGCTGCACCTATAAGTTCTTCAGGATTTGTACCAATACCTTCTTCAAAACGCGATGAAAATGAATATTGAGAATTTTTCAGAACTCCGCTTTGAGTACTTAAAGTTCCTTTTCCTTCTTTTATTGTACCGTTCCATACGGCTGTACCTTTTCTTTTCATGATTATATATTTTACTTTTTATTCAAGTTGCATAAAGATATAAATCAAAATATTATTATTGGAAGTTTTATAATAACCTTAACCAATAAATATTTCTTCGTGG
>Ga0307486_1002468_pt1 | contig 12888 bp, 9 predicted proteins | sample CBIW02metaG_FD_203663 | JGI IMG/M metagenome (GOLD analysis project Ga0307486, IMG submission 203663) | Sea-ice brine microbial communities from Beaufort Sea near Barrow, Alaska, United States - CBIW 0.2 | ecosystem: Environmental > Aquatic > Marine > Coastal | place: USA: Alaska | collected... | reverse complement strand
TACCGCATGATAATCACCTTGAAATTGCTCAAGGTTTATCCGTGTTTGTAAGTTGCCTTGTGCCAAATCGAGACTGACTATGTCAATGGCATGGAAGGTATTGGCGATGTTTTCCACACTGCTATTGAACTCTTGTTTTAAAGTTGCGAGTTCGCCTTGATAATGACCATTCATCTTGGTCGAAAGTTGACCTTGCGCCAAAGCTTGACTCACTTGTGTAATTTCGCTTGTGGCGGCGACAACCGACTCTAGCAAGCTCTGTATGCTGTATCCCATTTCGGTCAGTTCATTGTTGCCGGATGGAATGGTCCAGGTTTTATAGGTACCATTGTTAGCAATCTCATTAACTTGAGTTTTAATTATCGAAAGCGGACGAGTAATCGACTTAATAAGCAAAGCATTTAAAGCCAACATCACCAGTAAAGCAATCAATCCAGACAGAGTTATTTCATAGGTTTTAGAGTCGCTAAGCTGGCTTAAAGCATCGATTAACCCGAGTGTTTGTTGCTCCGTATTTGTGGCAGCAGTCTGGAGTAATAGGTTTGCACTATTTGCCAGTTCTGTAATGGTCGTGTTGTTTTGCTGGGTAGTTTGCAGAGAATCTTTTAAATCTGAAAACGATTCAACATAGCCTTCCCATCCTGAGGCCAGCTCTGAATAAAGGTCTTGGTTTTCATAATCTGATTCAAAATGGTCACCGAGTTTTTCAAAAATTTCACTTGAGGAATCGCCTAATCCTTTTTCATCAAATGTCGCTTTATAAGATGGATCATTGATTGAAATCATTTTAAGCAGGGCAAACTGAGAAATATCAAGTCGTTCTAATACCTCTTTTAATAAAACCTGATATTCAGGGTCTAAGCCTTCAATAAGAAGTAGTGCTTTGGCACTCATTGCTATTTGCTTAGTACTGGGTTCAATGCCATAAACAAGTGTCTCTTGAATTTGATTTTTTAAGAACACTGAAGAGTTAGCGGCTTTCTTTACATTCGTGAGGACTATATCCAATTCATCCGAAAATTGGTTGCCTTGAGCTTTCGTTTCTATTTCTTTCAAGCTTTGATTGAGTGTTTTTAAGTCATCCATTTTTTGGTTGAATGCTTGACCTGTTTTTTCATCTAAAGTCAGCAGATAATCATTCATTTTTTGTAAAGTATTCGCAAAATGCGTTTGGAACTCAGAAATTTTCTCAGTTTGAGATTTTTGAATCTGCGCTAAAGTCTCTGCACTGCCACGCACCTCTATCAATGCTAGTCTCGCAGAATAAGCTACGGCTAGTAAAAAAGTGATACTGATGAATAGGTTTAACCACAGACGCTTTTGAATAGATAATTTTTCTAGTAAACGAATCATATTGCTCTCATATTGAATAAATTACCTGCCTATATTAACGGGCGTTTATGACAAAAAGATGAAGGTTATAAGATGTTGTTTACCTTATTATTAGGGGAGAGGTGAACATTACGAATGGAATTCGTAGTTCACAATATACTCTGTATTTTATCGTAGGATCGTGTAAACAACCTTTAGAATAAGAAGGCAGAACGAAAGGATTTGAAGTTGAATTTAATTGATAGAATTGATGAAACGACCAGGTCTGGTCGTTTCATCAAAGGGTGAGGTTGATTAAGACAGAGTGTTCACTAAGGCTTTCTTATAGGTTTCACTCTCTTTATCTGCTAGGTACGTTTTTAAGGCTAATGATTTAGAGCGGATATTGAAGGTTAAACGCGCTACATCATCAAAGTGTTTTGCAAAATGTACCAACATGCCTTCCTGTAGGTAGTCAGGCAACTCTTGATAATCCTTGCGATTGTCTTCGGGTAATATTAACTCTTTAATACCAACCCTTTTGGCCGCGATGACCTTTTCTCTAATACCACCCACCGGTAACACGAGACCTGTCAGGCTGAGCTCTCCAGTCATGGCCAGTGGGTTTTTAATGGATTCATTACGTGCTAAAGAGAGTAACGAGGTCGCCATGGTTACACCGGCACTCGGACCGTCTTTCGGGGTTGAACCATCCGGCACATGTAAATGCACAAAAGCTTTATCGAAGAACTCCGGGTCGGCTTTGTATTTATCTAAGTTAGAAGAGATAAAGCTATAAGCGATACCAGCCGATTCCTGCATGACTTCCCCCAACTGGCCCGATAATTTAAAACCACGATTCAAGGTGTGGACACGACTGGCTTCAATGGTGAGAGTGACCCCGCCCATAGAGGTCCATGCTAAGCCGGTAATGGTACCAATTTGTTGATTGATCTTTTCGAGCGCAAAGCGCGGTTGTCCTAACATCTCTTCAAGTTCATTGACATGAATACGTGTCGATTTCATCTCCGTCGTCACAAACTTAACCGCCAGTTTACGTACAAGTTTAGAGAGTTGTTTTTTCAAATTACGCACACCCGATTCACGAGCATAGCCTTCAATGACATGTCGAATCGCGGCGGGCGTAATTTGCACCTGCTCTCGTGTCAACCCTGTATCTTTTAACAGTGCGGGCCACAGGTGATGTTTTGCTATTTTCATCTTCTCTTCAGTGATATAACCCGATAAACGAATGACTTCCATACGATCAAGCAGGGGACCAGGAATCGAGTCTAACGTATTCGCAGTACAGACAAATAAGGCTTTCGACAGGTCAAAGCGCACATCCATAAAGTGGTCCATAAAGTCATGGTTTTGCTCTGGATCTAACACTTCCAATAATGCAGACGCAGGGTCACCGTGGTAAGAAGCACCAATTTTGTCGATTTCGTCCAACATAATCACCGGATTAGCCGTTTCACAATCTTTTAAAGCCTGCATAAACTTACCTGGCATCGCACCAATATAAGTACGACGATGGCCTTTAATTTCAGCCTCATCACGCATGCCTCCGACTGAGAAACGATAGAATTTTCGGCCTAAGGATTCTGCAATTGAACGACCAATCGAGGTTTTACCAACCCCTGGTGGGCCGACCAAGCAAATAATAGAGCCTGATACTTCACCTTTTAATACGCCGACGGCCAAAAATTCTAAAATACGATCTTTTACATCTTCTAAACCATCATGGCCTTTATCCAATACTTTTCGTGCCCGTTTTAGATCCAATTTATCGGTGCTGTATTTTCCCCAGGGTAATTGCGTTAACCAATCCAACCAATTGCGCGCAACATTGTATTCTGGAGATTGCGAGTCAAGGATCTTCAATTTACTCAGCTCTTCATCTGCTTTTTTCTGGGCTTCTGGTGGCAGTGTCAGGGTTTTCATCCGTTCTAGAAAACGATCACTATCCAAGGTTTGGTCATCTTTGACCATACCCAGTTCTTCTTGAATTTCATGCAGTTGTTGGCGTAAGAAAAATTCTCTTTGATGTTCTGAAAGACTCTCTTCAACACGTTCACGAATGCCGAATTGAATTTTAGTAATCTCTATTTCTTGTTTAAACAGCGTCAAGACTTTTTCCATACGCTCGGCTAAATCGAGTGTTTCCAAAATATCTTGCAACTTACTGTTTTCCGCAGACGTCAGACCAGCGGCAAAATCAGCAAGTTGAGAGGGTTCGCTGGCACTATAACGATTCAAAAAATATTTTAGCTCTTCGCTGTATAGCGGGTTTAAAGGCAAGAGCTCTTTAAAGGCATTCATTATGGCTAAACCGTAGGCCTTAAATTCGATATCAGAGCCTTCTTTAAGATCTTGTGGGTAACTGACTTGCGCACGATAGGGGGCGGACTCGTTCACCCAGTTTTCAATTTGAAAGCGTTTGATACCTTCGGCAATCAGCTGAATATAATCTTCTTTAATTTTTGGGTCATGGATTTTAACTAAAGTTCCCATGTGACTGAAATCGTCAGGCGTGGCTTTTTCGTTCTCTTCTCGATCGACATACACCAGACCTATATAACGGCACTTTCTCGAACGAATTGCCTCAAAGGTCTCACTCCAGTTCTGCTTATTCAGTAAAACAGGGAGTTGCTGGCCTGGGAAGAAAGGACGCTCCTTAACGGGTAACAAGAAAATTTCAGAGGGTAAAATAACATCCGCTTTGTCAATATGGCCAAAAACATTCGCAGGCTCACTTACTAAAAGTTGACCTTCTATAGTCGTTTCCATTTGAATCAGTTGATTATTGAGGGCTTCATTTATTTCGATTTTTATGCGAGCTTGCTCCGCTTTATCAACTTCATCCGCTTCGGCATCGAGTTCTTCGATCAACTCATCAATCAGTTCAATCTCCGTTGGACCGACTAGCTCGATAACACTCTCTTTTTTTAGCTCGGATTCTCTGGACTCAGAAGCTGCCAATGCGGCATCGTCTGCTTTAGGTTCCGTTCCAGATGTTTTTCCATCGTGCACGCTTTCATTCGGTGGCGTGTTCGCTGTCACTTCAGGTAATTCGGTTGGCAGATCTTGTGGTTTATCTATTGAATCAGTCATTAGGCAATTTCATCATTATGGATTGGTGATTGTTTGGTTTTGATCTCTTTTTTTCATCTAAAGAGAGGGGATAATACGGTATTATATGTGGTCTGAAGTAATCGTATTCAAGGGTAGATCATGCAAAATAGTGAAATTAAAATTGGGTTTGTCACGGTATCGGATAGAGCGAGCCGCGGAGAGTATGAAGATTTAGGCGGACCCGCCATGCAAGCTTGGATGGCGCTGGCACTAACGAGTGAATGGACCGCGGTTGCCAAGGTCATTGCCGATGAGCAAAACCTGATTGAATCGACCCTTATTGAGATGGCGGATATCGAGGGGTGTAGTTTAATTGTGACAACCGGTGGCACAGGCCCTGCTAAACGCGATGTCACGCCAGAAGCGACCGCCAATGTCTGTGATAAAATTTTAGATGGTTTTGCCGAGCAAATGCGTGCAGTTTCCTTACAATATGTGCCAACGGCAATTCTATCAAGACAAATAGCAGGCACTCGCGGTTCAACTTTAATCATCAACTTACCCGGTAAGCCATCCGCCATCAGTGAATGCCTAGAAGCGGTCTTCCCAGCGGTCCCATACTGTATTGACCTGATTGACGGCAGTTACCTTGAAACGGATGATGAGTTCATTAAAGCATTCAGACCTAAACACGCTATCAAACCTGTACATGCACACAAAAGCCAGCAAGGATAACTCGTTATGACTAATCTTAATTATCAGCACGACGGCCTGGAAAGCATCACAGATTTCGTTCGCTGGGGTGGCTCTATCTTTGCAAAAGCAGAGTTGTATTTTGGTCACGGCACCGACAATGCATTTGATGAATCTAAGGTGCTGGTTTTTTATGCTCTGAATTTGCCGATGATCATTCCTGAAAATTATTGGCTTTCACGTCTGACCACACAAGAAAAACAAGCCGTCACCGAGTTGTTTAGGCGTCGGATTGAAAATAGGAAACCAGCGGCTTACTTAACCGGTGAAGCTTGGTTTGCAGGCATTCGTTTTAAAGTCAATGAATCGACTTTAGTTCCGCGCTCGCCCATTGCCGAGTTGATCAATCAAAAGTATGAGCCTTGGGTGAATCCTGAAACGGTTTCCCATGTATTGGATTTATGTACCGGTAGCGGTTGTATCGGCATTGCCTCATTGCAAGCGTTCCCAAATGCCCAGGTGGATTTGGTTGACATCTCAACGGATGCCTTAGAAGTTGCGCAAGCCAATATCGAACTGTACGGTTTAGAAGACTTTGCTCAAGTCATTGAATCAGACTTGTTCTCAGCGTTACAAGGCAAACAGTATGATTTGATTGTCTCAAATCCTCCGTATGTAGACGTGATAGAGATGGATGCTTTGCCTGCCGAATTTCAACAAGAGCCAAGATTGGGCCTAGAAGCGGGTGCGGATGGTTTAGACCTGGTACGCAGAATTCTAGCCGAAGCGCCTTTGTATCTAAAAGAAGAAGGGGTTCTGATTGTTGAAGTCGGGGTGTCTCAATATTACATGGAGTCGGTTTACCCTGAATTACCCTTATACTGGTTTGAGTTTGAACATGGGGGTGAAGGTGTTTTTGCCATCCAAAAGCATGAGTTGGAACTGTTTCAAGAGTTGCTTGATGCACGAGTGAAGCCGATTTAAGTGTAGTATTTTACTTAGGTTAAGAATGCATCAAAGGATTTAGTCCAAACTTGTATTGTCTGGCAAAGTTATTGCTTAATACTTCGTATTATTCAACCTAAGCAGGTCTTACCCAAATGTATTCGCGTGGATTTAGAATGAACAAGCCCGTTTTATTGTTATTGTCGGCTGCCCTTTGTTTCTCGGGTTCGCTCGTTTTTGCCGCCGATGCTCAGAACGTCACAAAATTGACGCATGAATCAAAGCCTTTATTAGATTTAGGTGCAGAGTTAGATTCGAGCAGGCCAAAGGTCAAAAAGAGTGTTGCTCGTAAAGCGGCGCCTCATGCCCCTGTTGCAAAACAGACCTCTACAGCATCGACTCCCGCTGTTGGCGCGATAGGAAATAATACAATTCACTGGGGTTATACCGGTGCAAGTGGTCCACAGCATTGGGGCGATTTAGCACCTGAAAATATCATGTGTAAGATAGGTAAAAATCAGTCTCCGATTGATCTACGCGATAATGCCGCAATGGGGACCATTGGTCTCCCCCAACTTGATGTTGTCTACCAGAATGTGCCTTTAAAAGTAATTAACAATGGACATACCGTGCAAGTCAATTACCCGCTGGGCAGTTACATTAAAGTCGGTGGACATCGTTATGAATTACTACAGTTTCATTTTCATACCCCAAGTGAACACAAGAAAGAGGGCTTTAACTATCCGATGGAAATGCATTTGGTGCATAAAGACGGCGATGGTCATTTAGCGGTGATGAGTATTTTATTTCAGGAAGGTGAAGAGAATGAAACGTTGGATGCCCTATTAACCAATCTGCCAAGAGACGTCGGAAAGCAGCATGTTCATAAAGATGCCAGTTTAAACCCCGCGGGCTTTATACCCGCTAATACGGATTTCTATAAATACAGCGGCTCTCTGACCACACCACCGTGTTCAGAAGGCGTGTCTTGGATGGTCTTTAAACAGCCGATTCAAGCTTCGGCTGAACAGATTCAGCAGTTGAACGAATTGATGGGAGACAACTCTCGACCTTTTCAAGCCACCAATGCACGTTCGGTGTTAAAGTCTTGGGCGGATCAGTTGCAAGAACCGCCTTTGTATGAGTTTTATTAAATTCATATAAGTTGTTTAGAACACTGCTTAAACTCACCAGGCCTGGTGAGTTTTTTTTGTTTCTGGGGCTCGGTGTTTTTTAGTTGAGAATTTTTACCAGGCCTGGTCATTATTTAAATCTTAACTTCTTGTGAACTTGAGAAGCCTGTTTATTTAAATTACTCATTACCTTTTTTTCTCGTTCGGCTTCACGTGACTGTTTTGCTTGCCCAAAATAGTCATGATAAAAGGGCGCCTCGCTCAATCAATCGGCATTCCCTAAACACATTCACTGAAATCCCAGAACTCGCTCCACTCAGACAGCGGGGATTTTTATACCCTCAAGGGGCACCTCGACCGTTCTTTTCGTTAAGGAAATTGCACGGATTACTTTCAAAGAGGGAGTAGGACGTGTGCGGTTGGCTTGCAGATAAATTCAATGTTCAAAGTTTCCAGGCCTGGCATCTCCTGCGGCTTTACAAAGCCATGTGGGCGTGGGTCGGTTTATGACCAAAAATTCTTTGAATGATCAATGACTACGTTTGAAACCAAAAAGTCATATAACTAACCACTGTTTGTAATGTGCACGTTTTATTCTGTCACCATGCCAAAACGGCGTTGGTCTTCAAATAATGAGTTAACAGAGGTAGGTTATGAGTTATGCAATAAAACGTGGATTGATTTTTTGTGGATTGGATGAGTGTCAGCTGGTAAAAGGGATTGTTATTTTAACGGTAAGTTTTGCAGTGCTTATTTTAGGTGGCACATGGTTAAGTAGCGGTCTACTCGGGTATGATTATTTTGCGATCATGAGCGATATTGCACTCTTAGTTGGTATTGCTTCAGCCTTTCCGTTAGCGTATGCCTCTCTTGTTATTCTGAAGCTCAAAACAAGATAAGAGCCGTTGTAAGCCTCCACTAAGAGAAAAGGGAGGCATTTGTATTTTCGGAATGACAGAATAAGCGTTTTTGAATTCGCTCTGTACGATAAAACGGTCTTTTGAGGTTCCCGGTATTATCGCACCAACGATCATTCTTATCGTTAACTTGCAGGTGTTTCCTCTGGATCTTGTTGTAATAGCTGCTGAAACTTAGGGTTGTCTAGCAACGAGCTGAAGACAGGATCTTCCATCACTTCTTCTGCCATGCCTTCCACATCACTCAGGGCTTTTTCGAGATTGTAAAGCGCTTCATTTGGTTGGTTGAGTAACGCATAGGCGCCCGCCAACTGATAGAAAGCGTGCTTATTTTCGTGCTCAATGAGAAGTGCTTGATTACATAAGTTAATCGCCCATTGCGGCTCATCCATCTCCAAAGCTACATCCGCTTTATACGTCAGCGCTTCGGCATTTCTTGGATCCATCTCTAAAATCTGATCATAAATATTCAGACGATTACTGAGGATTTGTTCCTGCGCCGCTTTTAGCCATAGGCTATGTATGTCTTGATTCTCTGAGATACGTTTTTGCGCACTGTTGATGCCTTTGGTTTTTCGATTCAGTTCTTCTTCAAGTTTTTCGAGTCGCTTTTCGTATTGCGAGATGACCTTGGTGACCTTATTATCGGCCAGGTTAAGGACTTTATCTTTGATTTCACGGATGGAGTTCCAACCGACAAGAAGCAGCATCGAACTGATTCCGGCAATCAAATAGAAGAAGTAGGTCACGGTATCGGTCGCATAGCCTACAGCACGTGTGGTTGCCGTGAGTTCGCGATTGACCACCTCTTTAGTCAAATCAACATGCAAGTCGTTCATATCCACTCGCAGTTGTTTGAGTTCATCCATAACATAACGCTCTATAAAGGGGTTATACATAGGCTCGGTTAAGGTCTCAACATCTTGAGTTTCCTTGTCATGAAATTGCACCGCATAGCTAATTTGCGGCAACAGAGCAAGAATCGTAAAAAGGATTAATGTTCGCATATTGCTTTCCCATGGTCGTGTATTTCGATTAAATTCAAATGTAGAGCTTTAATGGTTTTTTCATAGTCTTTCTCATTGACAAAAAATTGCATTTCCACCTGGCGGATATTCTGATGCATGGCTTCGATATTGATGTCATGAGTAAACAGCGTTTGCACCGATTTTGCCAATAAACCTTTGATACGCATATCACTCCCCATCACTGAAACCAGCGAGACTCTACTGGTGTTGAGAGTGGCGGTCGGTAGTTGCTCTAGCAATTGCGTAGCGAGACGTTTGGCTTTTTTGAGTGAGGTATTCAAGAAAACAGTAATGGTATTGGCGTTAAAGTCTTTCGTGATCACCTGACACTGCAAACGCGCGGACATGTCAATCAGGATTTTTTCATAACGACCTTGCTGACCCATCATCTCTTGGTCAAAAATTTCCAGCGCAATCAAACGCTGCATGCCGGCGATGATTTCCACTTGTGGGGATTCGCTGACATAGTCATCTGTGATGAGCGTACCATGATGTTCTGGTTCAAACGCATTTTTGATACGCAGTGCAATTTTGGCCTGACGCAATCCTTTTGCCGCATGAGGATGAATCGCTTCCATACCAAGGTTTGCGAGCTGGTCAGCAATATCGTAGTTGGTCTTCCCAATAGGGATTGCTTGCGTTTCACCCACTAGCCTAGGGTCGGCGCTGCTGAGGTGATATTCTTTGTGAATGACTGCTTCAGTCGCATTACAAAGTACAGCAATTCGGCTGAAGACCATTTCACTGTATCCACGGTCAAAAGTGTCCATCAAATTTTCACTACAATGCGCATAGCCGGTGACAATCGCTAACTCTTTTGTGAAGTCGATGTCTTTCATATTCTCTGTAATCACTTCATCCAAGGAGTGCTTGGTATCGGCCTGCCAACCCGTTAGGTCTACAAAACGGGTTTTAACGCCTTCATTTTGTAGTAGTTGACTCAAGTTCCAGGCACTGTGTGCCTCACCGATACTGGCCAGCAGTTCGCGTACGGTCAGCAAATGTTCTTCTAATGAAAAATGACCATGGCTACAAAGATCTTGAAGGTGATTTAACAGCTCTTTGGTCTTGACGATGCGCTCATTGATGAAGCCATTCGCTTTATCTAACTGCTGTGCGTCTGTAAACAAGGTCTGGTTGATTTGGTTGAGTTTTTGACCAAGCTTCTGAAAGGCAATAAACCAATCACTTTTACTGTCATTGTGAGCAAAGAGCCCAAACACGCCAGGCTGGCCGGTTTTTTTATGCTCTAACAGGTCATCGGTGATACCGCCATAGGCAGATACAACTAAAACACGGTTGTAGGGGTTGTTTGAATAGAGAACGATATTGTCTCTGACGACAGGGTAGTCACTCATTGAAGTGCCACCGATTTTTTCGATACTTAATGTTCTTAGGTGTGTATTTGACATGCTAATTTGGGTATTTATCTCTGTTGTTTGGCGTTTAAAACGGAACCATTTTGTTCGGTTTTAAACGCAAATAATCGGGATTAGTCTGTTTCAGGTAACAGATATGAACCATCTTTGTCATGGGTTTCACGACCCGTGACCGGCGGATTGAAAACACAAACCATTCTCATACCAACGCCTTTATTGGCCCGCAAAATATGTTGGTCATTGTCATTCAATGCATACACGGTGCCTTCACGGATAGAGTGTACCTTACCGTTTTTTTGTTCAACGATTTCGCCTTGGCCTTCGATGCAATACACCGCCTCAAGATGGTTTTTGTACCAAAGGTGAAGGTCTTCACCTTCTTTGATAAGGGTATCGTGCAGTGAAAAGCCCATACCATCTTTAGCCAGTAATAAGCGACGGCTTGTCCATTGGTCGGCATCTACATCGGCATCTGTGCCGATGACATCATCATAAAGATTCTTAACAATCATTATTTAGCTCCTTTAGTCGTGTTAGGGGTATATGTTTTCAGGACTTTTACAATCGCATTTTCTAAAATATCGAAGCCTTCATTAATCAACTCTTCGGTCATGACCAATGGCCCTAAGAATTTAATGAGGTCGCTCTCAGCTCCGGCGGTTTCGATGACCAGACCATCTTCGAATGCTTGTGAACAGATGGCAGAGGTAATGCTTGGATCTTTGAACTCAGCCCCCCAAATCATACCTAAACCACGTGTTTCATTAATGATTTCTGGAAAACGTGACACTAGCTTTTGCATACGTTGTTCAACCAGTTTGGCTTTTATTTTGACTTCTTTCGAAAAACTGTCATCTGACCAGTAAGTATCAAGTGCGACGGTAGAGGCCACAAACGCCAGGTTATTACCGCGGAACGTACCAGAGTGTTCACCTGCTGTCCATATGTCGAGTTCAGGCTTAAGGAGTACTAACGCCATTGGATGGCCAGCGCCGATTGATTTCGATAAGGTGATGATATCTGGCTTGATACCCGCTCTTTCAAAACTAAAAAAGTCACCTGAACGACCATTTCCAACTTGAATGTCATCCACAATCATTAAAATATCAAAGTCATCACAGATTTGACGCAAGTCTTTTAGCCATTCCTCTCCGGCGACGTTAATTCCACCTTCGGCCTGAACCGTTTCTAAAACAATCGCCGCTGGTAATTCCGTACCACTAGAGTCGTCTTCTAGAATCTTACGCAAATACGCAATCGTATCGACTTTGTCGCCTAAATATTTATGAAAAGGCACTTGAGTGGTATAGCCTGGTACACCATAGCTTTCATCATGATAATACTTGTTACCGGTAATGCTTAAGGAACCCATTGACATGCCATGAAACCCATTAGTAAAGGACATGATTTGCTTACGACCTTTGACTTTACGGGCAATTTTAAGTGCAGCTTCAATCGCACCAGTACCTGTCGGGCCCACAAATTGCAGTTTGTAATCCAAATCACGCGGTTTAAGGATATTGTTGACAAAACTTTCCATGAAATCACGCTTGGCAACAGTTCCCATGTCCAGTGCATGACCGATACCATCGTTTTGCAGATAGCTAATAACGGCGTTATTTATTTTTGGGTTGTTGTGGCCATAGTTTAAAGCACCGGCTCCGGCAAAAAAATCAATATAACGTTTGCCAGATACATCCCAAATCTCAGCCATTTTAGATTTTTCGAAAATGGTTGGGAAAGAACGGATATAGCCACGAACTTCTGATTCATATTTGTTAAAAACTTCAAATGTCATTTGGTGTTCCTTTATAGGGTTTCTTTTATAGAAAGATAAGGTATTAATTTTTGATTGTCAGCCATTTTTAGCGTATAGAGGTCTTCAGCCTCATGATTCTCCTCTCCAAAAAAAGCTTCACTGATGAAGGGAGTGGTCTGCAGTAAAAGGCCATGTGTTTTTGCAAACGAATTAAATAAGCTTTGTGATGCTTTGTTCGATGGACTAATGGTGCATGTAATTTCAGCCATTGCTGAATCTTTAGGCTGGTTTTTTAGGAGCGCGAGCAAAAGAGCCTTAGCCAAACCTCGGCCACGTTGGCTTTCAGCGACAACAACCTGCCATACAAAAAGGGCTTGAGGTTTATCTGGCTGAAAGTATGCGGACAAGAAGCCAATAATCTGTCCATCCTGTTCGGCGACGACACATGTATCTGCAAAATGTGAGGCCTGTAAAAAATACAAGTAGCTCGAATTCAAATCCAAAGGAGGAGAGGATTTTATCAACTGATAAATGGCATAGCCATCTGTCAGGATTGGTTTACGAAAGCTAAGGTCGCTCAGGTTGTTAGAGTCGTTATGCTTGTTTTCGATAATGTTCTCCATAATATGCAATGCTTTTAATACT
>Ga0307486_1002466_pt1 | contig 12891 bp, 12 predicted proteins | sample CBIW02metaG_FD_203663 | JGI IMG/M metagenome (GOLD analysis project Ga0307486, IMG submission 203663) | Sea-ice brine microbial communities from Beaufort Sea near Barrow, Alaska, United States - CBIW 0.2 | ecosystem: Environmental > Aquatic > Marine > Coastal | place: USA: Alaska | collected... | reverse complement strand
CTCGTGTGCCTTGGCAAACTCGTCACTCAGTAGAACCTCATTATCCCTACCGGGTTCAAATAAGCGGCCACTGCGCAGATGGACTTGATTGAGCAGGCCACGACTGTTGTTATCAGGTAAGGAGATTAAATGTCCACTAATAGGGTCGTTAAAGTCGGCCACGTCTAAATTGATATAAGCAAGTACTCGAGTTTCAACTTTGTCAACGCCTGGAATTTTCTCAATGCGGGGCACTAGTGATAAGGGTGCGCGTTTGAGTGTAGCGAAGACATCAGCGAAATGATTGTCTCGGTAGTAATTATCTCGAGTTTTGGTGAGTGAGTCGAGCGTGCTCAGTGACATAATAAAAATAGCGACACCACTGACAATCACCATCGCAATAGCCAAAGCTTGCAAACGCATTGCCCAAAGTTCTCGCCATAATTTTTTGTCGAGCGCATTCATAATGGTTTACCAGCTTAACTGATTAGGTTGAACGCGTTGGGCGTTCACGTGAATATCACTAATCAAACCGTCTGTTAAATGAATGACTCTATTTGCCATTTGCGCAATCCCTGCATTATGAGTGATGACGGCAGTAGTTGTGCCCAAGCTTTCATTCACTCGTTGCAACGCTTCAAGCACCATAATTCCTGTTTGAGAGTCCAAAGCGCCAGTGGGTTCATCGCATAATAATACGTCTGGGTTTTTGGCGATGGCGCGGGCAATCGCAACGCGTTGTTGTTCGCCACCTGAAAGTTGGGCAGGGAAGTGGTCCATGCGATTTCCTAACCCTACTAAAACCAAAGCATCTTCAGGTGTCATGGGTGATTTAGATATTTCGGTCACCACTGCGACATTTTCTCGTGCGGTTAAACTTGGGATAAGATTGTAAAATTGAAAGACAAAACCCACGTGATAACGACGGTATTCAGTTAAAGCATGTTCGTCAGCGAGCGTTAAGTCTTGCTTGCCATAGAGGACTTGACCTGTGGTTGGAGTATCTAAGCCGCCCAGAATATTTAATAAGGTTGATTTTCCACTGCCTGAAGCCCCTAGTAGAACTGTGAACTCGCCACGATAAAGGTTTAAATCAACCCCACGTAGAGCATGCACCTCCACTTCACCCATCTGGTAGGTTTTGGTGACTCCCATGACATGAAATACCACTTCGCCATTCAATTTTTGAGCTATTTTCACTGCGCCTCAGCCATCTTATTAAGCTTCTCCAATAAAAGTATACCAGAGCATTAAGTGTGGGACTTTACCTAATGCATTAAGCATAATCATTAGGAGTAAACGTAAAGTTACGGAACTATGTAGAGAAGAAGGTGTTATGTATATTATACGTAACATTTAAGCTTTATTCTGAATAAGGGTGGTTGTTTATATGAGGATAATTACTTATAATTAATCTGGTTAACTAAATTAATGGTTAGCAAAATCTCACTATTTATGCATTTTGTACCTGAGCACAGTAAATAGTATTTTTACAGGGCAACATAATAGTATTTACTTAAATAAGTTTAGACGCACTCTTAACTTAGAATGGATTGTTGGAGAATCAGAATGAAACATTTAATGCATACTAGCCTGATGACCGCGTTAGTTGGTTTTTCGAGTCTTGCTCTAGCGGCTCCGGCTTCAGTGTTGACGGAAATTGTCAGTCAGAAGACAGATATCACGGTTGCAGGTCAAAGCTATGCGACTACCTTTAATCCAACAAGTTTTTCATTGAGTGATTTTACAGGGTTAGAAGTGTCCTTTGACATACAGGGTGATTATAATTATTATCAAAATGAAAGTTTGAATTTTAAGCTTGATGGCGGTCTGTATGAGTTCACACTGGATCTAAATTCAGCTCAAACGGTTCAGGCAATCAATACGACCTTGATTGGACCTGGGAATTACTATCACTTAACGGGAACGTACAATATTACTGGCAGTGAATGGGATGCTATTGCAGCAGATAATCAACTCAACATTGCTTGGTTTAATGCACCTAATGTCGGGAATATTGAGACTGAGGAAGGTAATAATCCATACTTTAACTCTCAAGGTGATTTCGTTTCTTACTCCATTGCCGGGATTGCCACGGCAGTACCAGAACCTTCTACATATGCCCTTATGTTAACTGGATTAGGATTGGTCGGCTTTATGGCAAGCCGCCGAAGAAAATTTAAATTTAAGCTCTAAAACCTCACTGAAAAAGCCTTTCTTGGTACGCAAGGAGGGCTTTTTGGGTTTAACACTGACGTCGTATTTATTTATCAAATTACGTTGGCTTCTCTCTCGAAATTTATTGCTTTTCCTACTGAAGGTTTATAACCTTTAACCGATATAAATATATATTTAGGGGGGCTAGGCATGATAGGTTTTAGCGCAGAATCTGAAAAGAAAGAGTGAGTATGATGACGCTTAATTAAACTAAATCTGCTTTTAACCTGCTGTGTGAATAATGGACCAAGCGTCCATCTTGACATGACTCTGATCGCTTTTAATCTAGCCAATTGTAGAGAATATAAATTATTCAGGCAGGACTTTAGAGCCGATGACTATTTTAGTTTGGCTGGTAAATTAGACTGGAGTGTTTATGTTTGGAAGATGTGAAGAAAATAGCGGCCTAGTTTTAGAATCATAGTGGTCACGGTTACTCAAAAAAACATCGATATTCTCTGTTTAATTTTTGTGGTTTGAGAGATGTGTATTCTTAATCACTATAATAATCAGTCAGTTGACCATCAATCACAATCTGCCAAGAGTCATTGATTCCATTTAAAGCTTGAGTGTGTACATCTACGTAAATAGTGCTGATATCTCCGCCTGTATCACTGCCATTTGAATCAACCGTTATGATGGTTTTGTCTTCACCTTGAACACTGGTTTCTTCAAAGTTTAAATACTGACCTAAATCATTACCTGTAACAGTGCCTTCTATAAGGTCTGATAAAATAAGAAAGTCATCATCGAATGCATAATGCGTGATGCACGTGGTGCCGCCGAGGATCAACGTTAGGTCAATGATTTCGATTTCACTTTCACTGGTCGGATAAAGTACACCAAAGAAATCCGCAGAATCCGTGCCGACAATTTCTTTATCACATAAGGGTTCAATGGGAGGTTGAGTTGGAGGTTCAATGGGGGGTTGAGTAGGGGGTTCAGTGGGGGGTTGAAGAGGAGGTTCAATGATGGCGTCTGGCTCTACAGAAGTTGGATTTTGAGTTTCTGCTAAAACAGCTGGAGTCGTTGCAGTCTCAAAACCGCTTGTGACGTCACCCTCTAGTCCCAAGCGATCTACTATGTTTAATGGACCTGCGTTGGCACTTGAATTGGGTGTTGCTTCACCTCCGGCGGCTGTTGCTTCAAGGTCTTCAAAGTTACCTTGCAAAACGGCAAGTTGTAATGCTTTAATATCAATGGCACCTTCGGTCGCTGAATCAGTCATAGCAGCTGTGCCAGTGACATCTTCATTGAGTGTCATTTTCATGTCACGACCCAATGCCAGCAAATCACCGTTAGTCAGGTTAATTGTGATGTTACCGTCAGGTGAGGTCATGATGACATCATCAGCAAATACTTTATCGCCTAGTTTTAAAGTCGTTACAACACCTGTGATTGGATTTTTAACTTGAACCATTCCTGTGATGGTAGCGACTTTTCCAGCAAGAGTAGCCATTCCATTTCTCCATTGACTAAAAAGTTATTTGTTTAATGACTTACATTATACGTATTTTTACAGTCATAAGGTTGGGTTTAAAAAAATTTTTATCAAAAATAGTGAAGTCTACTTTTTACCTCAGTGGGAAAGGTTTTCGGTGTCCAGTTGCTTAAAGGGTGTGGAGAGTTGATATTGTATTTAAAACAACCGTCGCGAGGATTTCTCAACGATCTTGACGGTCGTTGGATAAGGCTTTTTGTGAAAGAATAGACGTTATCTTAATTCTCTAGAATAGAGTGTGATCTGTTATTTGTTTATTTATCATGTCTTTGATTAAACACGGTTTTTATTAAAAAAACAATGAATTTCAGCCGCGCATTTTATCTAAACCTATCTCTTTTTATTGAAAAGCGTACAATGAAATTTAGATATTAAATTATCTTTAACACTATTTTTTGGGTTATCAAGTCATTGATAATAAGTTAAATAAACGATTATTATGGAGAGCAGATTATGAAATCAGTATGGATTCTTGTGGCAGATAGTAGTCAGGCACGTATTTTTAGTGCACAAAATTCACAGGCAGATTTGATAGAAATTGAGACATTAATACACCCAGAAGGGCGCTTGCACGATCAAGATCTGGAAAGTGATTCACCGGGCAAAATCAGTGGACCCCAAGGAGCAGGTGGACATGCTTATAGCGATGAAAACTCCCCTAAAGAGCAAGAAGAGATTAATTTTGCCCTCCGCGTTGCGCATCATCTGTCCGATGAATTAAATCAAAATAAATTTGACCGACTTTACATGGTCGCTGCCCCGTCTTTTTTGGGAGATTTACGCAATGCCCTTTCGAGTCGAGTCGAAAAGCATGTTGCTTTCAGTTTAGGTAAAAATATCGTGATGTTATCCCCGGAAGAGATTAGGACCCATTTGCCGCTGTCACTCGCTTCCTAACAAGCGTACTGTGTGATTAGACACAAAAAAACCGCGAGTGAGTCAGCGGTTTTTTGGGTTTCTAAAGTGTTTATTTAAGCTGGCTTTAAAAAATCTAAGCTTTCTTTAGAAAGGCTGAAATGAGTACGATTTGTGTTCCATTAACTTTGCCTTCAATATGCAAAGGATTGTCAGTTAGGTGAATGCCTCTGACCACCGTGCCACGTTTTGCAGTAAAGTTAGCACCTTTAACGACTAAATCTTTAATCAGTGTGACATTATCACCTTCTTGAAGAGTCGTACCATTACTGTCTTTAGTTGGTTCGTTGTCATGATCCGACTCTGCAACTAAACCCGCGTCCGCCCAAGTTTTAGCTTCATCATCTAGATACATCATATCTAATAAGTCTTGGGGCCACCCTTCACTACGTAGGCTGTGCAACAAACGGTACGACATAACTTGTACGGCAGGAACGATAGACCACATACTGTCATTCAAACAACGCCAGTGGTTTGAATCCATCTTTGCTGAGTCTTCAATTTGGCTTTTGCAAGTGATACAGACTAGAATTGCTTGTTCAGCTGAACCATCAGAAGGTGTTACTTCCATTACGCTCAAGTCGTCTTTTGCGCCACAAAGCTCGCACTTGCTACCACTACGGGTTTGTAAAGTTTCTTCAATGCTCATAATTGTTTACTCATTTTATGCAGGTTATTGGTCGATACTGGAAACCTTTAGTACGTTAGAATCAACCTTTAAATTTTGTGTGCATATTATGCCTTCTTTACAGACAAAAATCAGCATAAGTTCGGTTCTTGTTGGGCTTTTTATGGATGGGTTATGCACTTAATACATAAATCTAAAAGCATTTTTAAATGGAACGGGCTTGGTTAATAGATTTAGACAGAGTTATGCTGGTTTTTGGCTTTTGTTTTGTCCATTCAACGGTTAGAATTTGGATAAGAAAGTTAATAGTTTTGGATGCATTAAAGAGTGCTTGGATAATGGTTGTTTAAAATTGAATAGTACATACGATTTATCAATAGATTATTTTGCTGTCCTTGGTGTGCATTATGGTGCCTGTGAGAAGACGGTCAAGATGATGTATCGTAAAATGGCGCGACGTTATCATCCTGATGTATCAACCATTCACGATGCTCAGAAAAAATTTCAAGATATTTCTGCCGCGTATGAAATTTTAAAAAAACATCGTGATGCGTATTGTCTCGATCATGAACGTCATAAAAAGAGTGTTTCAACTCATCGAAGTCAAGCAAAATCGCAAGCCGGTTCCAGGGCGAACAAAGCTAGTTATACCGAACCACCCGCGAGCTCAAGTCCTCACTCAGAGGGTAGACAGAAGTCTGAAGATTACTCTGGGCAAACTTACCGAGCACAAAAACCAATAAATGGTAAAGACCGAGTTATTGTTTACCCTTTGACGTTGCGGTATGCGATTCGTTTACTAAAATTAGGTACTTTTTATATTCCCGGCTTAAAAGTCAAAATGAAATTCACCCGTGAAGCGTTTGATGGCAAAACCTTTCGTTTAGAGGGAAAAGGGTATAGCGGTGTATTTGGCGGTAAAAAGGGTGATTTTCTAGTACGCTTTAATATTAAGCTTGATAGTGTTCGATTTCATTTAAAAGCAGGTGATATTTATGGCGAATTTTCAGTGCCTACAGGTCTTTTACAAGAGGGTAAGAAAGTAGAGCTTGAGTCACCAAGTGGTCGGTTGAATTTGACGGTACCGATCTCTTACTCCCCCAACGATTATATTAAAGTACCGGCCATGGGCTTGCCTGCAGATGCGATGATCGCCGCCGGTGATTTCTATGCCCGTTTGGTGACGGCGTAATTGGTTGTCTAAATGATGGTGTTTCTAATGTTGGCCACTTTGACTTAATAGGTATAACGGGTACCGTCAGAGAGTACGCTGCTTGAAAAATCTCTGCTAGCCTATATAAATAGAGAGATGATATTTAACACGATGTCTTTATTGTGGAGTCACCCATCGAAGCTTCTTTTAGGGTCTGTTTTAGAAAGAGCTCTACAGCAAAATAAATTTAACATAAATAAATATATAATTATTAAAATAGAAAGGTTTTGAATGCCCCATTCACATGAACATGACGACGGTAATTTACTGTTAGAAACGACTAAACCCAAAGTGGAACTTCCAAAACGCTACCAAGTCGTTTTATTAAATGATGATTACACTCCTATGGATTTTGTAGTGAATGTCTTACAGCGGTTTTTTGGTTTAGATGAACAGAAAGCAGGCATGATTATGTTGGCTGTTCACCGCGATGGTAAAGGTGTTTGTGGAGTCTTTAGTCGCGAAATAGCTGAGATGAAAGTACAACAAGTAAATAGTTATTCTCGTGAAAGTAAACATCCATTGATGTGTCAGTTGGAGGTCGCTTAATATGTTGAGTAAAGAACTACAAATGACATTGAGCAATGCATTTAGTGTTGCGCATGAGTATGAGCATGAATTCGTCACGTTAGAGCATCTTTTATTAGAGTTATTGGGTGTCCCTTTGGTTCAAGAAGTTATTGTTGCCTGTGGTGCTGAAATATCCGTGATTGAAGAGAGTCTTGAACGCTTTCTCGAGTCTGAGATGATCAGTCGTAAACCGGATGAACTACAGCCAACCATGAGTTTTCAGCGTGTGATTGAGCGAGCGATCTATCTGGTGCAGTCGAATGGCTACCCAGAGGTCACTCCCGTCCACGTACTGGCTTCTCTATATGCCGAACAAGATTCTCAAGCGGTTTATTTATTAGAAAGTAATGGCGTAGAGCGAGTAGATGTCTTGAGTTATTTGTCACACGGCGTCATTGCCTCAGAGGCAGATGACTTTTTATCATCCACCCCGGATGCTGGAGGGGGCGCAGAACTTGGTGAAGATTCAGAAGCTAAACAATCGCCTTTAGAGGCTTATACAACGAATTTGAATGCCGAGGTAGAATTGGGTCGAATTGATCCGATTATCGGTCGTGAATGGGAATTGAATCGTACTTTAGAGATATTGAGTCGTCGTCGAAAAAATAATCCTTTATTAGTCGGTGAGCCAGGTGTAGGAAAAACGGCCGTTGCCGAAGGTTTAGCTTATCAAATTGTGCATAACCAAGTACCGGATCTGTTAAGCGATGCGGTAGTCTATAGTTTGGATATGGGGGCTTTATTAGCCGGTACGCGTTATCGCGGTGATTTTGAAAAACGTTTTAAAGCTTTGTTAAATGCATTAGAAACGCAGTCACATGCTATTTTGTTTATTGATGAAATTCATACGGTGATTGGAGCTGGTGCTGTACAAGGCGGCGCTATGGACGCTTCTAATTTGATGAAGCCTGCTTTGTCGTCCGGAAAAATTCGCTGCATGGGTGCCACAACTTATGAAGAGTTTAGAGGGGTGTTTGAGAAAGATCGTGCCCTGGCTCGTCGTTTTCAAAAGGTCGATGTCAAAGAACCATCCATTCAAGAAACCTTTGATATCCTCAAGGGTCTTAAAACCAAGTACGAAGAGCACCATCATGTTAAATATACTCTACCAGCTCTTAAAGAAGCCGTCGCACTGTCAGCACGTTATTTAACAGATAGACATCTGCCTGATAAAGCGATTGATGTGATTGATGAAGCAGGTGCTAAACAAGCATTGGCGATTGTCAGTAAGCGTAAAAAACAGATTGGCGTGCCTGAAATACAGCAGGTCATTGCCAGTATTGCACGTATCCCTGTCGCGCAGATTACTCAAAAAGAAAAAGATAAATTACATGATTTGGGCGATAACCTTAAACGGGTTGTTTTTGGCCAGGATTATGCGGTTGATCAATTAACGTCTGCAATTAGATTGTCACGTTCAGGATTGTCTGACCCTAATAAACCGACGGGTTCATTCCTGTTTTCAGGGCCGACAGGGGTCGGTAAAACCGAGCTGACACAACAGTTGGCCAAACACCTTGGTGTGGAAATGTTACGTTTTGATATGTCGGAATATATGGAGCGTCATACTGTGTCACGTTTGATTGGCGCGCCACCAGGTTATGTAGGTTATGACCAAGGTGGTTTATTAACCGAAGCGGTCAATAAGCATCCTCATGCAGTTGTCCTGTTGGATGAAATTGAAAAAGCCCATCCAGATGTGTTCAATATTTTATTGCAAGTCATGGATCACGGTACCTTAACGGATAATAATGGTCGCAAGGCGGACTTTAGAAATGTCATCTTAATTATGACCTCTAACGTGGGTGCAGAGCAGATGGCTCGCGCTAGTATGGGCTTCTCGGTACAAGATCATACGCTGGATTTTGATGCAGAGTTGAAAAAAGTATTTACCCCTGAGTTCCGTAACCGTTTAGATGGGGTGGTGCAATTTAATCGCCTCACTGCGGCTTCCATGGGCTCTGTCGTTAATAAGTTTATTTATGGACTAGAGAATGCATTAGCAGAGAAAAAAGTGACTTTAAAAGTCACTGATCGCGCGCGTTCTTGGCTGGCTAAAAATGGCTATGATCCTTTGATGGGTGCAAGACCTATGGCGCGCCTAATTCAAGAAAAGGTGAAGCAGCCTCTGGCCGATAAATTACTGTTTGGTGATTTACAGAAGGGCGGTGAAATTGTGGTGGATTGTGAAGAGGATGCCTTAATCTTTAATAAGGTGTAGTCACTTGTTTGCTCATAATTAACCACTAGATTGTTGTTAGCCCAGTCATGATTTATGACTGGGTTTTTTTATGCCTGTCGTGTAGATCACCGACCTAATAGCCATCCATGAAACAGCATGATTAAGGAAGTAACGATCTGTTTCTGTTAACTTGATTGACGGCTGGTGAATTGCTCTTTCGTTGCTAAATGAAATTCCTAATTAGGGTTCGGTGGTCCTTTTTTAAAGTGTGTATATAGACCCTTTTATAAGATAGAATGTAAGTATCTTAAGTGTGTTAAATAGGTTTTTTATGGGAAAAATATTTAAGGATAATCGACTGTCTTGTTTGTACATTATTGACGGTTCAGAGTTGATTGAAGAGCTCAAACTTCATTTAGCAGCACAATTTCAAGATTACAAAATTGCTAAGAGTGGGGCAGAGGCTGAAAAAATTTGTGTCATTGAACAGCCGCATATAATCTTATTTGGGACAAATCACCTTATCAATTCAAGTGAGATTTATCTGGATCTAATGGTCAAACATAAAGATTTAGAGTTTCATCGATCCATCCTTATGGTGAAAGCTGAAGATGCAGCAGAAGCTGCGAAGTTGTGCACTGATCGGGTATTTAATGATTATATTATTGTTAAGCCTTTATATGATAAAGAGGTGTTTAATTCAGTTATTCGCCGTTGTATAGAAGTGATTGCCGAGCATGGTAGCTTGGAAGAGTTATCAGATGTCGAGCTAGAGCTCAGAAATGTACAAATAAATGGTCTTGAAAACCATAAAGCAGAAACTCTTTTACAGAATAAAACACGGACGACTCAACAACAGTTTAAAACTGAAATGTCCAGTGATATTGACGACTTCACAGGTAAAGTGATCCACGATCTTGATGATGGCAAAGATGCACAACACATAAAAAAGTCCATTACCAATCTCTCTGAAAAGCTGCACCACTCTCTCGAAAGAGGTGATAAGGATATGAACTCGGCACTGAGTGAGTGGGAAAAACTTTCTGCCATCACCCAGAAACAACTTAATTCAGGGTTATCCTCTGCGATTAAGGCCACAAAAGTACAAAGAACGATTCTTATTATTGAAGACGATGAGTTTTATTTAAATGTATTGGCAGCGGGTCTTGAAACAGAAGGATATTGTATTAAAAAAACGTTAACAGGTAAACTTGGCCTTGAAATGATTAATCAAATTCGTCCGGATTTGATTATTTTGGATTGGAACTTGCCAGATATCATGGGTTCTTTTGTTTTAAAAACCATTAAAAGTAGTATTAAATTTTGCCATATTCCCGTTATTGTCTTAACAGGACACAGTCAAGTTTCAATTATCAAAGAGGCTATGGCTTTAGGCGCTTCTGATTTTATCGTAAAACCTTCGGACAAAAAGCAGATGCTAAATAAAATTCAACAAGCTATTTTTGGTAAAAGCACCACTCATGCAGGGCCAGCCTAGTGTTAAGCAGAGTGTTTAAACGTAAGGAAAAAATCATAGCTTTTATCTTCTTTATTTCTATTGGTAGCGCATTAGCTTTAATTGAATATCAATTATTTACTACGGTCGAAGAAAAAACCGTTGAGTCTGAAGTTAGACAAAAATCAGATGTGAGAAAGTCGGTCATTATTAATGCGTTTCAGAATCAAATTATTGATTTAGGCACATTACTCGTACAGTTGAAGCAGAAAAATGATTTAGTATTGGAAGATGAATTTAAACAATTTTTGCATCAAACACACTCTTACACTAAAGCATTGCAGGATGTTTTAATTTTAAATTATAAAGTGGAGCAGGATCATCCAAAAAATCAGGTAATGAGTGAAGGTCAATTGCAAGCACACTATTTTCATGAACATTTTTTTAATCGTGCCACGCCACTTAAAAAGGATGTCGGCCCCAGTAAATCTACAGATTATGAAAGAGCTCACAGTAAATGGTTTGAAAAGTTTAAAAACCCTGTTTTATTACAGAAATTACAGCTTGCTAAAGAAAGTGGAAAAATACAGTTTTATATAGAACATTTAACCCCTCCGATAACGTCAGATCAATCGAGTGTCTTCAAAGTTATTATGCCAATCTACTGGTCTCAAGATAATGAGTTTAAACAAGTTATTGACCCGGAAGATTTCACAGGTTTTGTGATTTTAACCGTTAATTTAGGCGAGTTGGTATTGGATGCTTTGAACAAGTATATTAAAACCCCAGGTGGCTTACATATTTTTATTTATGATCAAGACATTACACCCGAGAATCTTATTGCTTATCATGGTAGTCGAGCCGTCCCCGGGATAGCAGATACAGTCTTGGATGAAGCGATTTTAAGAAAAGAGTCCTTGTTGGAGTTTTCGGATGCGGAATACTTTGTTTCAGAGGTTCAGCTCTTTGAACAGAAATGGAAGTTTGTCTTTATTAATTCTGAAATGGGTTTTATTTCAAAACGAACATTTATTCCATTAATTGCCAGTGGTTTGACTCTTCTATTTACCTTGTTAATGACGGGTTATCTTGTATTTTCAATTCGTGCTAAAAATAAGTTGAAACAACAAGTAAAAGAACAGATTGATGTCGTTAAAGATAAAGAAGCTCGGGTTCGTGGAATTGTGGATACTGTTGCTGATGGAATTATAACGATTAGTAAAGATGGCATTATTGATTCAGTTAATCCAGCAGTTGAAATGCTATTTGGGTATCGATCAGAGGAAATGATAGGCCATAATATCAGCATGCTAATGCCATTATCTTATGAAGGAGCGGATCTTTTTTTGAAATATCAGGAGGAGTTGGCTAAGGAACAAAGCAGTGGTATTGAGAAGAGTGTAAATGGCCGACGCAAGGATGGCTCTATTTTTGCAATGGATTTAGTGGTTGGTAAAATGCGAATCTCTGGGAAAACCATGTTCACAGGCATTATTAAAGATATTACTAAACGCAAGTTGGCGGAAGAAGCTCTCCTAAAAGCGAAAAATTCTGCAGAGCTGGCCAATAGAGCAAAATCCGAATTTTTATCGAGTATGAGTCATGAGTTGAGAACACCCTTAAATGCTATTTTAGGGTATTCTCAAATGATTAAATATGACAAAAGTTTGCCTAAAAGTATCACTAACAATATTTCTGAAATACACCTAGCAGGAGAGCATCTGTTAAATCTAATTAACGATGTATTAGATTTAGCAACGATTGAGACTGGTAATATAGAGCTTCATCTAGAGTGGTGTAATATTGATACAGCCATCCGTCAAGCGAGTTCCTTAGTGAAACCCTTGGCGGATAAACATGGTATTTTATTGGAGTTTAATAACCGCGATTCAGAAAGATGTGTCTATGTTGATAAACGTCGTTTAAAACAAATAATTTTAAATCTGATCTCGAATGCTATTAAATATAACCGCAAAAATGGTTATATTGAAGTGTTCTGTGAAGTAGATGATTCAGAGATGCTTACTTTAGCCGTAAGAGACACTGGTTTAGGAATCTCTGAAGAACGTCAAAAACAATTATTTACACCCTTTAATCGTTTAGGAGCTGAGTCGAGTGACATTGAGGGCAGTGGAATAGGTTTAATCATCACCAAAAATCTGATAGAGGCAATGGGTGGGACGCTAGGTTTAGACACAAAGTTAGGGTTTGGATCGACCTTTAAGGTATC
>Ga0307486_1002465_pt1 | contig 12892 bp, 13 predicted proteins | sample CBIW02metaG_FD_203663 | JGI IMG/M metagenome (GOLD analysis project Ga0307486, IMG submission 203663) | Sea-ice brine microbial communities from Beaufort Sea near Barrow, Alaska, United States - CBIW 0.2 | ecosystem: Environmental > Aquatic > Marine > Coastal | place: USA: Alaska | collected... | reverse complement strand
TGTGGTAAAACAAAAATAATCAACTTTTTTATCTATCCCCTTCGGGGGGGTTCTTTTTCGGCTACGCCTTCAAAGAAACCCCCCGAAGGGGATGAAATGCCATTAACAATGTGGTGAAACTTTACATGTAGGAATGGAAGCAGTTAAGATTGCCTGTTTATTAAAATTTGGAATTTCACAATTTAAATCAGTCTAATCATGAACATTACAAATCAATCAATCATCGGTGAACTTGTAGCTTTGGACTATCGCTTTGCCCCTGTGTTTCAAAAACATAAAATTGACTTTTGCTGCCAAGGCAACAGAACTATTGAGGATGCCTGTGAGAAGAAAAATGTTTCCCCATCAGCATTAATTACCGAACTCGAGGCTGGAACTACTTCTCAGGGTAGTGGCGGTGTTGATTTCAATTCTTGGCCGTTGGATCTGTTGGCTGATTATATTGAGAAGAAACATCATAGATATGTGGATACACGAATAACGGAGATCAAACCAATGCTAGATAAGATCGTCAAGGTGCACGGAGCCAATCAACCTGAGCTTTTTGAAATCCAGAAGTTATTCTTGGAGTCGGCCGGAGAACTTACTGCTCACATGAAGAAGGAGGAATTTGTGTTATTTCCTTTTATGAGAAAGTTGGTGGCAGCTTCGAGTGGAGAAAAGCAACTTGGTCAGGCTCATTTTGGAACGGTTGCAAATCCAGTGGCAATGATGATGGATGATCACGCTGTGGAAGGAGAGCGATTTAGAAAAATTGCAGAATTGTCCGATGATTATACTCCTCCCAAAGGTGGTTGTACCACATATATGGTTACCTTCTCATTGCTAAAGGAATTTGAGCAAGACTTACATTTACATATTCACCTTGAAAATAATATCTTATTTCCCAAAGCAGTTGAACTTGAAAAAACATTAGTTTATGCCTAAGCCAATAAAGAGACATTCTTCTCTTCAGCCTTTAAGCCGTGATCATCATCACGGCTTATTGTTCTGCTGGAAAATCAGGGCTGGAATCAAGCGCCATATTGAAATAGAGAGATTGAAAAATCATATAATATGGTTTTGGAATACTCATCTAATAGCTCATTTCTCTGAAGAAGAGGAGGTGGTTTTTCCAATTCTTGAAGCTGATCATCCACTCGTTCAAAAAGCATTGGAAGATCATAAGCAACTCAAATCTCTTTTTAATGCAGACTCCTTCAGTGCCCATTCTCTCGATGAGCTTCAACGGAAATTAGAAGAGCATATTCGTTTTGAAGAGAGGATACTTTTCAATGAAATTCAAGAGCAAGCTAGTCCTGAGCAACTGAAATTGGTCGAGACACACAATGAATCCGGTGGCGAAGAGGGAGAATATGAAGATGATTATTGGACCTGGGATAAGGGAAATTAATTTGAAATAGAGGAATGTTTCTAAATATTTTCACTTTTTTTCAGTCGATAGTTAACCAAAATTGAAATAGTACGTACATTAGGTGTCTACTCTACTTATTGTTTTCGAATATAATTTATATACTAAAAGGTTGTTCAATCCACTTTTACATATTGCATCTCATCCATCGGCTAATGCATCTGCAGTCAGTCTATGTGAGAGTCTGCACACTGCAAAGAACAAAGCTTTTATTTCATAGCCCTCAGTAACTATTACATTTACTTAAGTAGGGCAATTCTCCAGATACTTTGATCACTCTTCTACCCACGGAATTTCCTGTTGGGTTATACCCATTAGATTTAAAAGGATATGAAACCTATTCTCACAAAAACAGACTACACTATAATCAAGGAGTTGATTATCAATACTCCTCCTCATCTCCGAACTAAAGAAATTTCTTTGCTAGCCAAGGAAATTGAAAGCGCTAAGAAGGTGCCTGATTCAAAAATTGAGGATAATGTGATCCGAATAAATTCTTCTTTTGAAGTTGAAGATGTGGATACTGGACAGTTGTTGAATTACCAATTGACTTTACCAAAAGATGCAAATGTATCGGATAAGAAAGTTTCCTTGCTCTCACCACTTGGCGTGGCTCTGATCGGCTTTCAATCAGGAATGCAGATTGAATGGCTACTCCCTGGTGGATTGAAAAAGCTAAAAATTAGAGAGGTGAAAACTCCCATACTTGAAAAGTAAAAAAAGGCTATCTGATCAATCAGGTAGCCTTTTTTTATAGTTAAATATTAAATCTTAAATGTCCAATTACGGGTATCATCGATCTCACCATATTTTATTCCATCCAATTCTGTCAATACTCTATTGGAAAATGACTCTGAGCTAATATCAGGGAGGGTGTAATCAACCCCATTTAAATTTATCTTTTGGATGTGTGCAATCGTAGCTGCAGTTCCGGTTCCAAAAGCCTCTTCAAATGATCCATCAATTAGTGCGGTCTCTAATTCACTTACAGTTAAAAATCTTTCCTCTAAAGGGTCATTCCAATCCGAAGCAAGCTGAATTACCGAATTTCTGGTGATTCCTTTTAGGATGGTACTCCAAGTTGTTGGTGCGGTGATTAGAATACCGTTAATTTTAAACATGACATTCATAGTGCCACTTTCTTCAATCTTACTATGTGTGCGTCCATCCGTCCAAAGCAGCTGATCATAACCAGCTTTTTGAGCTTCTCGGGCGGGGTAAAGAGACGCAGCGTAATTCCCAGCAGTCTTTGCTGCTCCAGTTCCACCTTCATTTGCTCTTGTGAAAGTAGTTTCTACTTTTACGCTTAATGGTTTGCTGTAATAATTGCCAACTGGGCAAGTTAAAATGATAAAGGAATACGTGTCAGAAGGTTTGACTCCAATGTAGTCATCGGTAGCAAACATAAAAGGTCTAATATAAAGAGAGGAGCCTTTATCATTTGGCACCCAATCTTTATCCAACTCAACTAAGTGTGTTAACCCTTCCATAAAAATCTCTTCAGGAAGATGTGGCATACACATCCTTTCAGCGGATTTGTTAAGTCTTTTTAAGTTGGCGTCAGGTCGGAAAACGATGATTTCCCCATCCTTTCCTCTATAGGCCTTGAGCCCTTCGAAAATAGATTGTCCATAATGAAGGGTTGCATTCGCAGGATTAAGACTGAGTGGTGCGTATGGCACTATTCTCAAATCAGTCCATTCTCCATTTTTATAGTCAGCCACGAACATATGATCGGAGATGGTACGTCCAAATGATAAATTTGAAAAGTCAGTGTCAGATATTTTTGAGTGATCAACTTTTGTAACCGGTATGGCAAGCGATGTCTTCATTGGGTTTAACTTTATTCTGGAATTCCAGAGTGATTGATGTTAAATTCTTGGTTTCCAGGTTACTTCATCTACAGTTAGTTCTTGAGCCATTTTTCTCCCAAGGACAAAAAGAAAGTCTGAAAGCCTGTTTAAATATTGAATCACCAGTTCATTGACTTCCTCTGATGCAGCTAAATATACAGTAATTCTTTCGGCCCTTCTGCAGACAGTTCTCGCAAGATGACAAAATGACACAGATTGATGGCCTCCTGGTAAAATAAATGAACTGAGCATAGGAAGAGAGGCATCCATTTTATCCATTTCATTTTCTAAAAGCTCTATGTCCTGAAGATGTAAATCCGGCTTCTTTATATTTTTTTTACCACTCTGAGTCGCCAAATCTGAACCTATTGTAAATAATCTATCTTGGATTTCTTTCAAAAGATCGGCCCTTGAGGCGTTCACTTCTTGATCTCGGAGTAAACCCAGGTATGAATTTAATTCATCCACAGTACCATACGCATTAATCCTCGCGTCTGACTTTGGAACTCTGGCTCCTCCCAAAAGTGAGGTCAGTCCTTTATCTCCGGTTTTTGTATAAATTTTCATCTTTAGTCATATCTTTTCTACGGAGACAAAAATAAGAATCTATTTTATAATAAAATGCTAATTAGGTATGCATTGCTTCTCCTCTAGTAGGATTTTCGTTGACTTCGTCAGTTTCTACCAATCCGTCCCGTAGTCTGACCACTCTATGGGCATAATGTGCAATGTCATCTTCGTGAGTTACCATGATAATTGTATTGCCATTGGAGTGTAGCTCGTGAAATAACTCCATAATACCATAAGACGTTTTAGAATCTAAGTTACCTGTAGGCTCATCAGCTAAAATAATACTTGGGGTATTTACCAATGCTCGTGCTATCGCCACTCGCTGTCTCTGTCCACCAGAAAGTTCGTTGGGACGGTGTTTGGTACGATCACCCAAACCTACATTATCTAACGCCTGCCAGGCAATCTGCTCTCTGTCAGATTTACTCATTCCTGCATATACCAGCGGAAGTGCTACATTTTCCAGACAGCTAGCCCTTGGAAGTAGGTTGAATGTTTGGAATACAAATCCTATTTCCTTATTTCTGATTTCTGCGAGCTCATTTTCGGTCATATCTGATACGTCCTTATTATTGAGTATGTAAGTTCCTGACGTAGGAGTATCCAGACAACCTATAATATTCATCAAGGTTGACTTGCCTGATCCTGAGGGACCCATGAAAGCTACATACTCGCCCTTGTTGACGGAAATAGAAACTGATTTCAAAGCCTGAATAATTTCAGACCCCATTTTATAAGTTTTGTTGATTTCGTGGGTTTCTATAATCTTGGTCATATCAGAAAATTTTGATCAATTTAATATTTTGTATGGAAAAATTATTTTTTATCTATACTAAACAACGTTAATGGATTTTCAATTGTTGGACATGTTGAGTTTATCAACTTCGGTTTTACTTATTCTTCTTAAAAGAGTAGCCTGGGCATCATCTGCGTATGAATCTAATCCAATCTGCCTGGCTTTCTCAATTTTCCTCCACCAAAGAATTGGATCTGGGTTGAATTCTGAAGCTGAATTCAGTAATTCATATTGAATTAGCTCGTCATTCTCTCTCATCATTTCACTGATAATCAATGGAGTAAGGTATGGATTAGCGCTCAGGTTTTCGCTGGCTTTGATCCAATTCGCCAAGTGTTTAATTGCAGTAGAGTCGGAAAGATCCGGACTGGTTGCAAACTCGCTTAACTCCTCATTTTCTCCGATTCTTGATGATATATATTCCGCTAATTCTTTGATATTTTTTGACTCTAATCCATGTGCTTTAGTGGAAATAAGTCGAATGGCCATGTCCGTTTTTAGAGCATTCTCTGGAAATGAGCGCCATTCCACCCATAGACTTTGAGGAGTTTTACTGATAAATGTGCTGATAATCTGAAGGTAGCTTCTTATTTCTTCATCCGCTGTCTTCGTATAGTCCGGCAATTCAACCTTATAAACTTCTCTAATTTCAGCTGCTTTTTCTGGCATTCCAGCTAATCCAAAAATAGTCCAATGATGCGTGTCAAATGCTTGAAATCCTTTTTCTTCAGCAGCGATCAAATCAATTGCAGCCTTTTGAAAATCTAGATTTTTGGTGAAAATGGAGGCTGAAAGTTGTAGGTAATATCCGGCGTTGTCTGGATTTCTGAATGCCAATCCGTTAAGATTTTTTAGAGCCTCAGCTACTCTTCCAGCAGCAAGACTTCTTATTACCTCTGTCTCTTGCAAGTTCATGCTATAGCTCTGCATGGCACGACTATCTGCAAGACTATCCAACATGTTAAGGTCGGCTGTAGGATCATCTAAGTTGATCTCCGAAAGAGAATTTCTCAATGCAGCATTGAGCAGCATTGGAGAGTCTTCACTGGAAACTTGGTTTTTCAACGATTTTAAAAGCGATTGTTCAGGAATATTCCCCAAATAATTAGAAGCCGCTAATTGATTAATTTCTCCAATTATTCCATTAATAGGAAAAGTGGGTTGCTGAGGATTTCCAAGCTTAGTAGTAAGCGCAATTTGATTGGAGAGTAAAATTTGATCGGTACTAGAAGAGGAGTTTAATAATGCCAAGGCTTTATCTCCTTTGTTCATCTTTACATAAAGAAGACTTAGGTTATTTACAAGTTCAACTTTTCCCGGATAAAGCTCTAGGCCTCGCTCCAGATAATAAACTGCTTCGAAGATTTTATTTTCACGATGCAGACGGTCTGCCAGTAATAGAATATTATCAACTTGAGGTACTTCTGCAAAACTTTCTTCCAAATGTTGCTTAGCAAGTGTGGGTTGATTCAATTCGTAAAGTAAGTGGATTAATGTATTTTTTGCTTTTGCATTTTTACGATAACGACTCCAGGCGCTTTGGTAGAAAATACTTGCTTCCAATTTTTGCTGAGTTTGATAATAGTAATCGGCTACAATATTGGTAGTCATCGAGTTGACCTGGATGCCCAATATTCCACCTGCAAAGGTTGTTATTACTAACATGGCTATTAATCCACCGATTCGAATATGATAATAGACCAAGGAATGTGGTTTAAATAGAATCTTATCGACTGATTTGCCAGAGTCCATTATTGACAGGAAGTTGGCAAAAACATATACTGAGAAAAAGATAGAAAAACCCATCTGTGAGTAAACCAACAGATGTTTCATAAACTCCTCTGCGGGTTGATTACCGGAGATTTTAAGTTTCCATACCAACCAGAATGCTATTCCCAATCCCAGTAGATGGAGCAAATGGATTAGATTTGATGAAGCAACTAACTGGTCAGTTTGGTTGGTTTTCTCTTTTATCGCTATCCAACCGAAAATCCCCATCGGAATCAACAGATAAAATGGCGAAAAGACAGGGAAGGGCAAATCCTGTTCACCCGTCAGAGCCAAAAGAATAAAAATCAGTGTAGCGATGTATACTATGGTGATCAGCGCAAACTGAATAGAGATCTTCAGATTGAGGTTTTGATTCACTCTAGCCATGACTATATAAGTCCCTGAAAGGACAGAGTGACCGTTCCAAAAAATCCAAGCCATCGATAGACCCAAACCTAGTATCATACTGTGTTCGGCTAGGTAGATTTCCGGGCGCACCACAGTACTTAAGTGGATAAGTGCGTAAAGAGAGAGTGCCAAAGAACTGTTAATTAAAAGCCATCTAAAAAGTAGGGAAAGATTTTGTCCCCAAATGTGGAGTAAAATTAAAGGGATTATGGATCCGCCAAGCAGGATAATAAGTGGATAATTGGTGTTTAAGCCATTAATATTTAGTCCGTTAAGGTTACTGAAAGTCAATAACAGTATCCAAACTATTCCGCCAAGTATAAAGTAAACTTTTTTGAATGCTGTCAGAATGGTTAATACCGTTCCTGCCGAAAGAATTATTATTAATCCAAATACGAGAGATTGAGTAATCTTTAATTCAGTTGGAATAGACTTGTATTCCTGGAAAACAATATAATTATCTACTTTGATGGGAAAGGAAATAGGGCCAATCTTTACCCAATCAAAAGGAATGGTAATCGTATCCAAAAAATAGGAAGTAGAAATGTTGACATAGGGTGGGGTGTCGGTAATTAAATAATACAGTGCAAAAAACCCTCCTGAAATACAAAATAGGATGGCTATAAAGTTTGGGATGGAGGTGTTTTTTAAGTTAATTTTCTTCAGCATTACTGCATTACCTTCGGTACTCGGAAATAATTCTCATCTTTTTTCGGAGCATTTTTCATTCCTGATTCATGAGATAACTGATGATCTACTTTGTCTTCGCGCATCACATTTAATTCCGAAGACATGGTCGTGAGAGGTTCCACACCTTGGGTATCAACTTCATTTAGCTTTTCAGCCCAGTTCAAGATTTGACTCATCTCTTTTGACATTTTTTCAGCGCTTGCTTCGTCGAATTCCAATCTTGCCAAATGGGCTATTTTCTTGATAGAATCTATATCTATTTTCATAGTTTTTTGTGATCATGGTTTAATTGCTGCTGAATAATCTGAAAGCATTTTTCTTTCAGCGTATTTTCAGTATCGTTCACTTGAGCAGAGATGGCATGATGCAAGACCAATTTAGCTTGTCGCCAATGAAGCAACAATCTACCGTCGTCTGGCAAAATTAGATGATTAAAGGATAAAGTGACAGGGATGATCGGGATTTGTTTTTCCAAAGCCAATCTAAAAGCTCCGTTTTTGAACGGGATCATTGCGGGTGGGGATTGAGTGAAAATTCCTCCCTCGGGAAATAAAATAACCGAACTGCCAGAGTCCAATGCTACACTCACACGTTTCATTGTTTCTGCTCTGCTTCTAAGATTGTCGCGATTTACTGTGATGTGGAGATTTCTAAAATAGTATCCGAAAAGAGGAATGTTCATTAGGGATGCTTTTCCTACGAAGAGCACATCACCGGGCATAAATCCCATCATAGGAATGTCCAAATAGCTAAAGTGATTAGCTAGAAAAATGTAAGGTTTTTCTTTTTCTATCCTTGCTTCAGTTTTAATCTTTACAGGAAGAAAAATCAGTATAAAGTACAATCTAGACCAGAAACGATTTATTTTTCGACCATATTTTTTCCATCCAGGCACCCAGATACAGACTAAGATAATTGGCAAAAAAAGCAGAAAGCTAACCATAAACATCAACCCTGCATAACCCGAGTATATTCTAGCCAAAATAGTATTCATGCAAGGCAATTTGATTTTTCAGTAAAACAATAACTACAAAGCATAATGATAAAGAGAAAAAGTAATCCCTTTAAAAGGGAGTAAATTCTGTTAGGCTACAAATTGCTTTACTCTGAGTGAGGTGCCTTCTGTGGAGATGACAACGATTGGTTCGCCTTGATCTATAAACTCACCTCTAGAGGAAGCATCGTAAAGGTCTCCATCTATTTCAATTCTTCCACTAGGTCTGAGTCTAGAATGTACTACCCCAACCTTCCCTAATAGTGTGTCTGAATAAAAGCTGGAGGTATATCCATCACTACGCTGCTGAGTGGTGGCAAGTGAAATAGCTTTGAAAGCGCTCCATTGATTTACTTTCGGAGTGAGCCAAAAGATCAATCCTACGGCAGCTATTGCAGCTAAGATCACCGTTAGTAATGCCCCAAATAAATCTGCTGCCGGTACAAAATCAAAATTGAAGTTTTGATTGGGCAGCATACCGAGGACTAATCCTGCGAGAATACAGACGATTCCCATCACTCCAAACACACCAAATCCAGGAATGACAAAAAGCTCCACAGCCAAGAGTACTACACCAACAATAAACACTATGATCTCCCAGTTTTCTGCTAATCCATTGAGGTAGTAAGGGGTGAAATATAGTAGCACAGCAATCATAGAAGCAAGAATAGGAAATCCTATTCCAGGGGTCTGAAGTTCAAAATAAATCCCACCAATAATGATCAGAATCAAAAACCCACTGATGGCAGGGCTGAGAAAGAAACTGATAATATTTTCTGTTTGCCCTGGCTCATATTGAATCACAGTGGCATCTCCCATACCTTGAGCTTCTAATATTTCATTGATGGATTTATACTGACCCTCGCAAAATCCATATTTCTCAGCCTCGGAGACAGAGAAGGTAATGACAGATCCAGCTTTCGAAACACCAGGGACTTCGATTTTCTCATCTACCATCGCTTCTGCTATTTTTGGGTCTCTACCGTTGGCTTCAGCGGTACTACGCATCATGGACCTCATATACGATTGATATTTGTCCGGTGCTGCTGCTCCATCTGTGCCATTAACCACTGTAGCGGCTCCTATGCTCGCGCCCGGCGCCATGTAGATGCTGTCAGAGGCAATAGAAATTAACGCCCCTGCAGATGCTGCATCTTTGTTGATAAAGACATATATGGGGATTACAGACTCTAAAATCATCGTACGGATTTCGTCGGCATCTGTCACCGCTCCTCCATAGGTATCCATATCTATGATGATCAGATCAACGTCTTCCTCCCCGGCTCTTTCCAGCGCTAATTTGACACGGCGAGTCATACCAGGATCGATGTCAGAATCTATTTTAAATGTCAGTACTTTTTTAGTGGAGTCTGAAGTAGTCTGACTCTGAACGTGAAAGCTGCTGAACAAGAGCATACTTAGAATAAGACTGAAATACATTTTCATAGGAAAAGGCGAATTAAGAAGCTAAAAGATACGAAATACCAACTGATTCTTTTTGAAAAGCGGTTTGAGAATCTTCTAATTGCAAAGTGAGTCAAAATCTGGGCATTCTTTTCTAGCATAATTCTTGCGCTTTCTGGCAAAGGAAATTAATCTTGTATTTCTTATTCGTTTACCCCCAATTATCCCTATCACATGAGTAATAGAACACAGTTTATCTGGTCATTTGTTTTTATAACTATCCTAACCACTTCATTTTCATTTGCTTCTAGTCTTTCAGCCAAAGACTCAGTAGGAGTGCAGCGCATCGGTGATCAATCGTTCATCCTTCACCAAGTAGAACCTAAAGAGACTCTTTTTGGAATTTCAAGAAAATATCAGTCTCCAGTCAGTGAGATCGTTAACGCTAATCCTCTTCTGAAGCAAGGTCTGAAAATTGGGCAAACCATTAAAGTGCCTTTTATTTCTAAATCTGAATTGCCCAAAGGCGCTGTACTTCATAATGTAGCACCTGGAGAAACTCTTTTTTCTATCTCTAAAAAATATGGCGTTGACGTACAAGGTGTTATGAAGACCAATGAGCTCAAAGGAAATGATCTTAGTGTGGGGCAATCATTAATAATAACTCCAGCTACCCCAGCGGCTGAGACTCCAAAAGCTGCCCCCATGGAAGCTGCAATAAGTACTGCTCGGGTAGCAGCGACTAAATCAGCACCGAATAAAGCTGAGTCAAGAGCTGGAAAAGAAAAAGTTGATAATAAGAAGGCAAAGGAAGAGTCTAAAATTGAGCAAGCAAAAGCAGAAAATGCTCCAGCTCCGAAAATCAGCTCTAATTCAGCTCCCTTAGTGCCTGGACAATGGCGATCTCATACCGTTAGTGTAGGTGAAACCCTATTCTCAATCGCAAGTCAATATAATTCCCGTGTGGAAGATATTATTACTTGGAATGCATTGACTTCTAATAATTTACAGCAAGGGCAGACATTGAAAGTTGGTCGTGGAGAGGCGGAAGAATCAAAAGTGCCAATCGTAGGAGATCCTAAAGTAGTATCCAGTGTGGATGAAATGATGGTCACACCAACTGAAGAAAATACTTCGGGGGGGTTCAAAAATATTAAAGAAAATGGTCAGGCAGAATTGATAGAGGGAACCGGAGGACATAAGAAGTATTTGGTGCTACACAGAACTGCCCCAGTGGGGACTATCATGAGGGTGAAAAATGAAGAAAATGATGTGACTATATTTGCCAGAGTGGTAGGAACTTTACCTCAAACCGGAGATAACAGTAAGCTGGTAATTAAGCTTTCTCAAGCAGCTTTCGATCAGTTGAAAGCAGTGAATGGTAGATTTCCGGTAGAGATTATGTATTGATTGCCACTACAACTTAAAACTAGTGAGCCGTCAGAAATGGCGGTCTTTTTTTTATCAAAGTTGGGATTAGGATAGATCTAATGAGTGAATATTGCTTTCTACAGATTCGAAAGGTAATTTTGCCAAGATTGTAAGAATTATGAATAAAGCCCAGCTCATCTTTCACCATATTTTTAGATTCATTTGGAATTTGATATTTATCGTTTCCTATCCAATCCTTGCTAGTTTCGGGATTCTATTTATCGGAGTGACTTATTTATTTTCCTTGCTTTCAAAATTCTTGGCAAGGCTTAGACCGGAAGGAAACAAAGTAATTTTGAAAGAATCAGAATGGGAGAATTTGCCTCATTCTAATAATTTATTTGAAGCCAAACTTGTCAAACATATTGTCTTTGGTCCTTCAGGATACCAGCTCAGGAGAAAAGATGGTGTGCCTTCGATAGTGTCTGATTTTGTTTTTGGTCAAAAAGTGAGACTGCTGGAGGGAAATTTTATTTTAGAGAAATGGAATAGTACTGATCCCAAAGAGCTTCCTGACTTTGATATTTGTCTCTATAATCCTGATGAAGACTCTATTAGATCACTGACCAATATTAAATGCTTTGATTGGCATGTCTCAGATATTGAAGATAATATCCTGTTTTTCAAATGGTTTGATGGTACTCAGGGTGGAGAAGTGAAGGTGGGGCTCTAATGAAGGATTTGAAAGAGTTTTTAGATGAAAAAGTACTAGAATATAACCGGCCAAACTTCATCACCTTAGATCCTATTTCTATCCCACATCAATTCTCCAAAAAGGAAGATATTGAGATAAGCGGATTTTTTGCTGCAATATTAGCATGGGGCCAACGCAAAACTATTATCAATAAGTGTAGGCAATTATTTGAAATGATGGATAATGAGCCGCATGAATTTCTACTCCATCACCAAGAGAAGGATCTAAAACCTTTTCTAAGTTTTAAGCATCGAACTTTTAACGATATCGATACGCTTTATTTCATCCATTTCTTAAGCTGGTTTTATTCCCGACATTCCTCCTTAGAAGAAGGTTTTCTACTTGGACAATCCAACTCACAGGATAGTATGTTTGCTATTTTGTCACAATTTCAGGAATTCTTTTTCTCTCTGCCTGACGCTCCTCATCGAACAAAAAAGCATATTGCCACACCTCAACGAAAAGCCGCCTGTAAACGAATAAACATGTATTTGCGCTGGATGGTCAGGAAAGACGATAAAGGTGTTGACTTTGGGATTTGGAGTAAGATTTCTCCTTCACAACTCATTTGCCCATGCGATCTGCACGTGGATAGGGTGGGGAGAAAATTAGGATTGATCACCCGAAAGCAGACAGACTGGATCACAGCTATTGAACTCACAGAAAAACTTCGGGAATTTGATCCGGTAGATCCTGTCAAATATGATTTCGCTTTGTTTGGATTAGGAGTGGAAGAAAAGTTTTAGTAACTACTCAGGTACTAACTGAGAGATATGAGTAAGGTTCTGCAATATATTTTCAGACTTTTTGATGAGGGTATCTACTACAGATCTGATTACACAGAAGTCATCTGCTCCCCTTATGGATTTAA
>Ga0307486_1002463_pt1 | contig 12896 bp, 8 predicted proteins | sample CBIW02metaG_FD_203663 | JGI IMG/M metagenome (GOLD analysis project Ga0307486, IMG submission 203663) | Sea-ice brine microbial communities from Beaufort Sea near Barrow, Alaska, United States - CBIW 0.2 | ecosystem: Environmental > Aquatic > Marine > Coastal | place: USA: Alaska | collected... | reverse complement strand
ATTTTCAATCCTTCGATAATAGAAGATTTAGATCAAACCTATTTGAAACCAGGGGAAAAGAGAGTGATTATTTCCTTTCGGGCTACCGGAGAAGGCCATGTTTCCTCATTGGTATTTAGAAGAGCAATCCTGGACAATAATAATGACTTAATAATTAGCCGGATTGGTGAAAACATCGATGTGCCGGTGATCTCCCATAAAAAATTATACAATAAGGAACGATTTTCTAAAAGGATGAAGGAAATGAATATTCCTGAGGAATATTCGAAAAATATCATGAGTGGCCTCCCGGATGAATTCGAATATCATTTATTGAAAAGTGAAGTAGAGAGAGTTTTGCATAATAGCGACTTATCTTCAGTTAATCAAATTGCACTTGAAGAGATGACCTGGCTTGTAGATTCGTTCTACGATATTAAATTCCACAAAGATTACGATCTTACTGAACGGGTGATTTTCCCTATCTCAGATGCTGAAAAGAGTGGGATAGAAGATGCGAGGTTTGTACATTTTACCGATGATGATAATAGTGTTAAAATTTTCGCAACCTATACAGCTTATAATGGCACACATATCCTTCCCAAGCTGATCTCTACAGAAGATTTTTATACGTTCAGGGTAATGCCGATGCATGGAAATGGTGCAAGAGATAAGAATTTGGCGTTATTTCCAAGAAAGATCAAAGGAAAATATGCTATGCTTGCAAGGGTGGATGGTGTAAATAATTATATCATGTTTTCAGACAGAACAACGCTTTGGAATAATCCTAAAATTATCCAACAACCTAAATATCCCTGGGAGTTTACCCAAATAGGGAATTGCGGATCCCCCTTATGGACAGAAGAAGGCTGGTTAGTTATCACTCATGGAGTTGGAACCATGCGCCGATATTGCATAGGTGCTTCCTTGTTTGATCTGGATGATCCTTCAAAAGAAATAGGCCGTCTTGAAGAACCGCTGCTCACACCAATGGAACACGAAAGGGAAGGCTATGTACCCAATGTGGTTTATTCCTGCGGATCGCTTATCCATAACAACAATCTTATTCTACCCTATGCCGTATCAGATTATTCTTCTACGTACGGTGTTGTAGATATGACTGAATTACTGGATTCGCTAAAAAGATCGAAAAAGGCCTAAAGTATTGGTATGGGAAGACAAAACTTTTACATCCGATACTGATCCCTATTAAAGGGAGGATTTCCTCATGTCCTCAAAATAGGGCGTACTTTTTTCTTCAACACACTCAGCGGCATAAAGGTATAAGGCAGCACTCCAGGTTTGTCAAAACCTGCAGAACAAGCAGCATAGAACTTTGCCATAATACGTTCTATAATAGACGCAACAATCAAAAACGGATTAAATGTGCCGGAAGCCTTGGCTCTTATACTAAATTTGATCTTCAAACCACAGACTGATCAGTTACAACAAAAAATCTCCGCCATTACGACGGAGATTTTTTTACAAATTTTAATACTGAATTATTTTATAATTTCTGAATTTGAGATTGAACCTCAGCTTTGGTACCTCTGAAGGTTTTTTCTTCAACATTGGTTTTTCCGTTTTCTGTGGTGGTTATCGTAACTTTTGCAACGGTTTCTTCCCCTTCCAAAGACATAATTACCTGAACTTCCTTTGAAATTGCTTGTTCTTCGATCTCGCTCATTTCAATAATAGCGGCACCTTCAGGAGCAACCGGAACATTCTCTACGGCTTGTCCCCCCAAAATTGGAGCAAGCACCAAGCCTATCAAACAGGTAAGTTTGATCAGGATGTTCATAGAGGGACCTGAAGTGTCTTTAAACGGATCTCCAACTGTATCTCCGGTTACGGCTGCTTTGTGAGCCTCAGAGCCTTTGTAAGTCAATTCACCGTTAATAATTACACCGGCTTCAAATGATTTTTTGGCATTATCCCAGGCACCACCTGCATTGTTTTGAAATATTGCCCAAAGAACACCACTCACGGTTACTCCGGCCATATAACCTCCAAGCATTTCGGCGATCAACAAACTATCATATCCAAAAAGCATCGGCACAAGTGCGATTGCAATAGGGAAACCTATGGTCAACAATCCAGGCAAGCGCATTTCTTTCAAAGCGGCTTCAGTAGAAATTGCGACACATTTATCGTATTCCGGTTTTCCCGTACCTTCCATTATCCCGGGGATATCCCTGAACTGACGGCGTACTTCCTCTACCATTTTCATGGCTGCTTTCCCTACGGATTTCATAGCCAAGGCTGAAAATACCACTGGTACCATTCCTCCCACAAACAACATCGCCAATACAGGAGCTTTAAAGATATTGATCCCGTCTATCCCGGTTAAGGTAACATAAGCGGCAAAAAGTGCCAGGGAAGTCAATGCTGCAGAAGCGATCGCAAAACCCTTTCCTGTTGCAGCAGTAGTGTTTCCAACAGAATCCAAAATATCCGTTCGCTCCCGAACTTCACTTGGCAATTCACTCATTTCGGCAATTCCACCGGCATTGTCGGAAATAGGTCCAAAAGCATCAATAGCCAATTGCATAGCTGTAGTAGCCATCATTGCTGAAGCGGCCAAAGCTACCCCATAAAATCCTGCGAAAGCATAAGAAGCGACGATTGCACTTGCAAAAAGCAAGATCGAGGCGAATGTAGAGATCATTCCTGTAGCCAAACCTGCTATTATATTGGTTCCCGCTCCGGTACTAGAATTTTGAACAATAGACATCACCGGTTTTTTACCCAATCCTGTATAATATTCGGTTACTGCAGATATAAGTCCACCTACTCCAAGTCCTACCAAGGTTGCATAAAATACCCGCATAGAAGAAATGGTATTAAGCTCATAACCTTCTGCCCCACCTATAAAAAAGCGCATGGTCATGGTGTTTTCAGGTAACATCCATCTTACCAAAAAGAAACAGACAACTGCTACCAAAGCTATAGAAACCCAGTTTCCAATATTCAAAGCTTTTTGAACCTCAGCTTCTTTTGCATTCTTATTGGTTATTTTCACAAGGAAAGTTCCAATAATAGAGATGATGATCCCAACACCGGCAATTGACATTGGCAACAGGATTGGCCCAATTCCGCCAAAGCCTTCGTTAACAATATTGCCGCCCATGTCCCGAATGACATAATTTCCCAGTACCATAGCTGCTAATACCGTAGCTACGTAACTTCCAAATAAATCGGCACCCATTCCGGCAACATCCCCAACGTTATCACCCACATTATCGGCGATAGTTGCAGGGTTACGCGGATCGTCTTCAGGAATCCCGGCTTCAACTTTTCCTACCAAATCCGCACCAACATCGGCGGCTTTGGTATAAATACCTCCACCCACACGGGCAAAAAGTGCTATAGATTCAGCTCCAAGGGAAAATCCTGCCAGGGTTTCCAAAACAATGGTCATCTGTTCTGTATTGGTCCATACTCCACCCATAAAATAATGGAAAAAGAATATAAAGAAAGAGGTAAGTCCAAGTACCGCCAAACCTGCTACTCCAAGTCCCATCACTGTTCCTCCTGAAAAGGAAACTTTTAAAGCCTGGGGCAAACTGGTACGGGCTGCCTGGGTAGTACGTACATTGGTTTTTGTGGCGATTTTCATCCCCATATTTCCGGCAAGCGCAGAAAAAACCGCACCAAAAATAAAAGCCACCACGATAAGCCAGTGGGTTGTGGGAACTATAAAAGAGACTGCCGCCAAAGCAACACTGGCGATAATCACGAAATATGTTAACAACTTATATTCGGCATTAAGGAAGGCGAGTGCCCCTTCATAGATATGTGAGGCAATTTCATGCATCTTTCCGTCTCCGGCATCCTGTTTTAAAACCCAGGATCTTTTGACCCACATAAACCCGAGCCCAACCAATGCCAGAATAGCCGGCATATAAATCATCATTGATTCCATAGTAAATTGTTAATGTTTAGTTAATGGAGTAAATGTAGTAAATCAATGATAATTAAAAAAGCAATAACCTTTTAAGATTATTGCTTTTAATTTTTGAAAATAAGGATGAAAATTTCAGGTTAAATTCCAAACCTGTTTTTGTCTCCCTCGTAATTTTCATATCGATCTATACACTGTTGTATGATTATTCTTGCTTCAGCTAAATCACCCCAACCCCCAACATCTACTTTCTTTTTTTCAAGGTCTTTATATACCTTGAAAAAATGTTCGATTTCTTTTAACAAGTGGCCGTTCAATTCATAAAGATCATTGATTTTGTTCCATACGGGATCCGACACCGGGACACAAATAATTTTTTCGTCAGGTCCTTTTTCATCCGCCATATGGAATACTCCAATAGGCTTTACTTCCATGACAATCCCGGGAAAAGTAGGTTCAGTAACCAACACAAGCACATCCAGCGGATCGCTATCCAGCGCCAGGGTATTTGGTATAAAACCGTAATCTGCAGGATACATCATGGAAGAAAAAATCATCCGGTCATACCGGACTTTCTTCAATTTAAAATCATATTCATACTTGTTTCTACTCCCTTTTGGGATCTCTATCAATACATCAAAAGTCTCAGACATTTTTCTTTATTTTTTATTCAATTTCAAGGCAGCGAATATAATGATTTTCAACTGCATAAACCGCATTTAAAAATGGAAACCAAAAGCGGCGGTTACTCCAAAGGACCGGGCATCGGGATTATCGAAATAATTTCCGCGATAATGAGCATCTATCCTTATAAATTTAAAAATATTCCCCACTCCCACACTATATTCATAATAAGGCTGGTTATCTGGTGCTATCAGCGGCAAACCCGACGCATCCAAATTTTTGTTTTCTTCGGAAATTTCTCCCCACACTCCTCTTATTCCAATTATTTCCCGAAGATTGAGGTCACGAAGTAAAGGGATCCTCGATAAGAACCTGCCATTAAAATTGTGTTCAAAATGCACCGCTACATAAGTATCGGTTACAAATTCGTAGAAATTCAACAAAGGAAAGGTGTTGTAAAGCGCAAAATATGTTTGGTTGCCCGGCACTACGCTCAGCAATCCCAGGGGCACTTCCCCAAATATTTTACCGGCCTCAATACTGGCATTGGCTTTCCCAAATCCTCCAATAAGGAAAGGTTGATCGTAAAAAAACTGGACTTTTTTATAATCGAAATCACTGTTTAACACATCTTTCATTCCAAGGCTGTAATTCAGGAACAAGGTAGGAAAATCGCCCTCGTTCACGGTGTTCCGCTCAACCCCAAAACCCGATGTCTCTTTTCCGGGAGAATAAGTGAAAATGGTTGAAATTTCAGTTTGATTTATTTCTGAGGCTGTTTGGGTGCGTGCTTCATCTATATAATAATCCAGGCTAAAGGTGGGAGAGGCCGGTTTTAAAATTCTATATGAAGCCCCAACCCGGACATTAAAATTATGGAACGGCTCAATTTCCAAAGCCAATATCGACAGGTTGATCGAACTCAATTTATCGTTATCACCTACATTTATAAGAGATGAGGAAGCTAAACTCCTTCCAAGTATATCTGTGGAATTTGTAAGGCTCGCGCCCAACTGTTCCACATCGCGACGGTTGCCTCCGGAAATGGTCAATCTGGACTTTTTCTCCAGCAATACCTTACCCGAAATTCCGTATTTGAACTTTTGGTCCTTCAGCCCATAAGCACCATAGCCTTCGATTCGCCAGGAATCGTTAAAGCCAAAATAGGTACGGCCTCCGCCCCGTAATCGAAAGCCTTCCACTTCGTTATAACCAAAGACAGAATAAACAGGGCCGTAATCCCACCCTTTAAATTCCATATATCCCGTGGCTAAAGTCTGGGTGAGGTTAAAAATCCTTTGAAAAGCTTTTACCGTTTGAAGGGTATCTATCATTTTATAAACCCCGCGTTGATTTTCACTAAGGGGTTCCATCCTGTTTTTGGTCCAAAATTCATCGTCGCGGTTGTACACCGGTTCCTGAAATTCTATCACCTTTTGGTCGTAATAATCATCAGGGCGCTTAAGGTTAAATTTGTAATTATCATACAGGACCGTTCGTTTTCCATAAATTCCCCGGGCGTCTTCCTTTTTTTGAAAGGAAAAATCGGCCATAAAAAAGTCCCTTTTCATCAGGAAAATCGAATCGTTCAGGACTTCGAATTCCTGTTCAATATAAACCCCTTTAACCCAGTTAACATTGGCGTCATCGGCCATTCCCATTTTAATTTTGGCAATGGCAAAGGTGGTATCGTTTACCCAAAAATCGCCTTTAAAGGTCAATTCGTTCTTTCTTCGGGGATAATAAACAATGTTGTAACACCATTTGTTTCCTATAAAGGCAGTATCGGCAAGCACATAATTGTAATTGTCGATCCCTGTGGTGGAAAGCGGACTTATAAAACTTTTGTCAAAAAATTTCAGATAATTGTCATATACATCCACTTCCCTGTAGATATCCTTTATTCCGGAAATGAGGGTTTGGTTGTTATTGAACCCGGAGTTTTTATTTCCAACCAGATCTTCCCTTTTTTTACCCGTCAAATTATCGCCCGATACTTGCATCACCGATTCATTGATGAAAATGGGCAAATAGGTTTTTCCTGTGACCCTATTGGTATCAAGGTTCTCAAAAATGAATTCCATTCCATTAAAAACCCGGCTTTTCATTAAACTGCTGTCAATTCTATTCAGGTCAAATTCCAGTTTTTCGTATTTTCGGTATTGATACTGATCGAATTCTTTAACCCCGTTTTGCCTCCGGTTTTTCCAAATTTTTCTGAGGATATCCAGAGCGGGATTATTTTTTTTGGAGGTTTTTCCCTGATAGATCACCACTTCAGATAAAGATTCTGTCTCTTCCTTTAAAATTACTTTTAAATCAAGGTTATTGCCTTTGTTCAAAGGATAAACAAGGGGTTTATATCCTACATAGGAAAATTCAACTGAATCGTAATTTTTATCTGATATTAAATAAAATTTTCCATCTTCAGTAGTAGTTGTTCCTTCAGTTGAATTTAGAAAAATCACATTGGCAAAAGGCACAGAGAGGCCATTTTCATCTACTAAAATACCACTGACCCTGGTTTGTGACCAGGCCGAAAGTGAAATTAAAAAGACAGTAAAAAAAAGAATTTGTTTCATCTATGAACAAATATGAACAAAAAAAGCTTCATATATATATGAAGCTTTAATAGTAAGTTGAACAGTTTATTTGTAAAGTACTTTTTTTACGGCTTTAACAACATCATCGCTATTTGGTAACCATTCCTTAAGCAATTCCGGTGAATAAGGCGCGGGAGTATCGGCTGTATTTATTTTAATGATCGGTGCATCCAGGTAATCAAATGCATGCATTTGAACGTGATAGGTTATTTCGGTCGATACGTTTCCAAAAGGCCAGGCTTCTTCCAAAATCACCAAACGGTTGGTTTTTTTAACCGATTTTAAGATCGTCTCATAATCCAATGGTTTCACGGTTCGCAAATCGATGATCTCGCAGGAAATATTTTCTTTTTCCAATTGATCGGCCGCTTTGTAGGCTTCCTTGATAATTTTTCCAAAGGAAACTATAGTGACATCGGTTCCTTCCCGTTTTATATCGGCTACTCCAATTGGAATGGTGTATTCTTCTTCCGGCACTTCTCCTTTATCGCCATACATTTGCTCACTCTCCATAAAAATTACAGGATCGTTATCGCGAATAGCCGATTTTAAAAGTCCTTTGGCATCATAAGGATTTGATGGAACAACTACTTTTAATCCGGGACAATTTGCAAACCAGCTCTCAAAAGCTTGCGAGTGGGTTGCTCCCAACTGACCTGCAGAACCGGTTGGCCCACGAAAAACGATTGGAATATTAAATTGCCCACCGCTCATTTGGCGCAATTTGGCCGCATTATTTATTATTTGATCTATCCCTACCAAAGCAAAGTTAAAGGTCATATATTCAACAATTGGCCTGTTGCCTATCATAGCGCTCCCAATTGCAATTCCTGAAAAACCAAGTTCTGAGATTGGCGTGTCAATAACCCGTTCCGGTCCAAATTCATCCAACATGCCTTTTGAAGCTTTGTAAGCTCCATTATATTCGGCAACCTCTTCTCCCATTAGGTAAACGCTCTCATCTTTGCGCATCTCCTCGCTCATTGCCTGTTGGATAGCTTCTCTAAATTGAATTGTCTTCATTATATAGTAATATGTTATTATCTAATTCCAAAATGCAAAAATAGCAATTCGGGAAAGTTTATACTACTACTTCACAATAAAATATTCATTATGCATGCATAGTAAATATTTTGTAAAATTGTTTATCTTCGTAAACAGTAATGTGAAATATATTAAAAAGACTTTATAGATGAAAATATTAGTGTGTATAAGCCACGTACCGGACACTACCTCAAAAATCAATTTTACCGATAACAACACGAAATTTGATACCAATGGGGTGCAATTTGTGATCAACCCAAACGACGAATTTGGTCTTACCCGAGCCATGTGGTTTAAGGAAAAACAAGGTGCCACCGTTGACGTAGTAAACGTAGGTGGACCGGAAACAGAACCAACCCTTCGCAAAGCATTGGCCATAGGTGCCGACAGTGCCATACGGGTAAATACTCCCGCAACCGATGGTTTCCAGGTCGCCAAACAATTGGCCAAAGTTGCAAAGGATGGGGAATATGATCTTATTATTGCAGGCAGGGAATCTTTAGACTATAACGGAGGAATGGTGCCAGGAATGTTGGCCGCGTTGCTCAACGCAAATTTTGTAAATACCTGTATTGGTCTTGAAGTTGAAGGTGAGAAAGCCACGGCCATTCGCGAAATCGATGGAGGTAAGGAAACCCTAACCACATCATTTCCATTGGTTATTGGAACACAAAAAGGACTCGTAGAAGAAAGTGATTTGCGAATCCCCAATATGAGGGGAATTATGCAGGCAAGAAAAAAACCATTAAATGTTGTTGAACCTGTAGAGACAACTATCCAGACATCTATCGAGAAATTTGAAAAACCGGCTCCAAGAGGCGCGATCAAATTAATTGATGCTGATAATTTAGACGAATTGATCAATTTGCTCCACAACGAGGCGAAAGTGATCTAACAAGAGACAAATTAATCTCTAGTCTTATAAAGAATCATAAATAAATTAAAACCTCACAGGTTTTAAAAACAGAAATAAAAAAATATAAAGATGTCAGTATTAGTATATACAGAATCAGAAGAAGGAAAATTCAAAAAAGCGTCTTTGGAAGTTGCTTCTTATGCCAAAGAAGTCTCTCAAATACTTCAAACCACAGTTACCGCAGTCACTTTTAATATCAAAGATGCTTCGGAACTAAAAAATTACGGGGTAGACAAAGTGTTGAATATAACCAATGAAAAATTGGGGAATTTCAATGCAGAAGCTTACGCTGATGTTTTAAAGCAGGCTGCTGAAAAGGAAGGATCCAAGGTTGTGATTTTAAGTCAATCGGCCAACAGTAAATATCTGGCGCCGCTTCTGGCTGTTCATTTAAATGCCGGTTATGCTTCCAATGTTGTGGGCTTACCTGAAAGTGCCGATCCTTTTACAGTGAAACGATCCGCTTTTACCAATAAAGCCTTCAGTCATACAAAAATTGACACCGATATCAAGATTATCGGTTTATCAAATAATTCCTTCGGATTAAAAGAAAATCAAGGCAATGCAACTGTTGAAGAATTTGGTCCAACTTTATCTGAAGCAGATTTTTCAGTAAAAGTCATCAATGTTGATAAGGCAAAAGACAAAGTCACCATAGCTGATGCCGATATTGTGGTTTCAGGCGGTCGTGGTCTTAAAGGCCCTGAAAACTGGGGGATGGTCGAAGATCTTGCCGATACATTAGGAGCGGCTTTGGCCTGTTCTAAACCGGTGAGCGATATGGGTTGGAGGCCTCACAGCGAACACGTGGGACAAACCGGAAAACCGGTAGCTTCAAATTTGTATATCGCTATAGGAATTTCAGGTGCAATCCAGCATTTGGCAGGTGTAAATGCCTCAAAGGTGAAAGTTGTGATCAATAATGACCCCGAAGCTCCTTTTTTCAAGGCTGCAGACTACGGTGTTGTAGGTGATGCCTTTGAAATTGTGCCAAAATTAACGGAAAAACTAAAAGAATTTAAAGCTAAAAACGCATAATTTTTTTAACTTGCAAGTCATTACTGGGCTGTCTGAATTTGGTAAAATAACTTTATCCGGACAAGCCCTTTTAATTTATTGATATATGAGTTTAGTACGCCTTACGATTAAAGGAATATCTTATAGTCAAACACAAAATGGCGCCTATGCACTCATTCTAAGTGAGGTGGATGGTGAAAGAAAATTGCCTATTGTAATTGGTGCTTTTGAAGCCCAATCCATTGCTATTGCTCTGGAAAAGGAAATCAAACCCCCACGGCCATTGACCCATGATCTATTCAAAAATTTTTGCGACAGGTTTGAAATTGTTGTAAAACAAGTAATCATTCATAAACTGGTAGACGGGGTATTTTATTCAAGCCTTATTTGCGAAAGGGACAAAATTGAAGAAATTATTGATGCCAGGACCAGCGATGCCATAGCTTTGGCTTTGCGGTTTAATGCGCCAATATTTACTTATAAAAATATTTTGGACAAAGCCGGGATCTTTTTAAAAGGTGAACCGGGTGCTGAGGAACTTTCCACCAAGGAAGATGTTGAGATTACCGATATATTTACTGAAAACAAAGAAACGGAAGGAGCCAATTATAAAAACTTGTCTTTAAACGAACTTGAAACCTTGCTCTCGCAAGCAGTTAAAAATGAAGATTACGAGAAAGCCGCCAGAATTAGAGATGAGATTTCAAAACGCAACTAAGTTTTTTTTTGTAAATGACGAAATATTGGTATTGCCTGTTCTTTTTTTTATTCGGAATTTTTGCTGTCCATTCTCAAAATCTATCAAAGGACTGGAGCTTTCAGTCAGCTGAAAAGTCCGGCGAAATTCAAAACGATTTTTCCCCTGAAGATATATTATCATTAACCGATGGCCATTTCGAGATCAAATCGGCCAGCGATGATACAATCAAATCCCAGGGCGATTACCTTTACCAAAATAACCTTTTGGTGTTTTTCTACAATCCACCCAACGATACTATCCGGAAATTCCGAATTTCGGAAATCAGTGATAGTTCTCTTGTTTTTTCAGACAATTACAACACCTACAAATTTAAGGAAAGTCCTCAACTCCTGGAAGAGGTTATTCCCGTACAAGCCGCAAAACAAATTATTCCCAGTGCCGGATTTTCCTTCAGCAGCCTCTGGCGCGGTCTATTGGGAATGCTGGCATTGCTGCTTATCGCCTACTTTTTTAGCAGCAATAAAAAAGCCATCAACTGGAAAACGGTTTTAATAGGTCTTGCAGCACAAATGCTACTTGCAATTGGGGTTTTAAAAATAACCTTCATCAAGAATATCTTCGAATTTGTTGGGAAGATATTTGTGCTAATCCTCGATTTCACCCGTGCTGGAAGTGAGTTTTTATTGGGGGGAATGATGAACATTGAGAGTTTCGGTTTTATTTTCCTGTTCCAGGTATTGCCAACCATCATCTTCTTTTCAGCACTCACTTCGGTGCTGTTTTACCTGGGGGTTATCCAGGTAATTGTAAAAGGTATGGCCTGGGTTTTATCCAAACTGATGGGAATTTCCGGAGCAGAAAGTTTAAGCGTTGCCGGAAATATATTTTTAGGACAAACCGAAGCACCTTTAATGATCAAGGCCTATCTGGAACGCATGAACCGTTCTGAAATATTGCTGGTAATGATCGGTGGGATGGCCACGGTGGCCGGAGGGGTTTTGGCTGCTTATATAGGTTTCCTGGGCGGTGACGACCCCGCATTACGCCTGCAATTTGCAAAACACCTGCTCGCGGCCTCGGTGATGGCAGCACCGGGAGCCATAGTTATTTCCAAAATATTATTGCCGCAAGAGGAACCTGTCAACACCAATGCAGAGGTTTCTTCGGAAAAAATCGGGTCCAATATCCTGGATGCCATAGCAAACGGGACTACCGAAGGATTGAAACTCGCTGCCAATGTAGCAGCTATGTTATTGGTTTTTATAGCCTTTATAGCCATGATCAATTACATTCTTGGCTGGCTTGGCGGTATTACCACTCTAAATTCAGTAATGGCCGAATATACCCCCTATTCAAAAATCTCCATCGAATCTGTTTTAGGGATTATTTTTGCCCCGCTTATGTGGCTTATTGGAGTTGCGAAAGAAGATATGATGCTGATGGGACAATTGCTGGGAATAAAACTCGCCGCCAGTGAATTTGTGGGCTATATTCAATTGGCCGAATTAAAAAACCCTTTAAACGCCTTGAGCTTAAATTACGAAAAGTCGATTATCATGGCCACCTATATGCTGTGCGGCTTCGCTAATTTTGCTTCAATAGGAATTCAAATTGGCGGAATTGGTTCGCTCGCGCCCGGAAAACGAAAAACCCTTTCTGAATTCGGAATGAAAGCCCTTTTAGGAGGAACAATCGCTTCCCTGCTATCTGCAACTATCGCGGGGATGCTTATCGGGTAAAAATTATTTTTGCCTTTAATTATTATCAATAATTTCATCGATTCAGGTTCAAATTAAACTTCAATTCCATATTTTAGCATTAATCAAATTTGACATTTGAACAATCAAGATGCTAATTTAAATCAGGATCTGCTCCAAAAAAGCAACCAATAAAGTGTTATGAAACAATATCACGATCTATTAAAACACGTTTTAGAGAACGGAATTCAAAAGGGCGACCGCACCGGTACAGGCACCAAAAGTGTATTTGGATACCAGATGAGGTTTGACCTTAACGAAGGTTTTCCAATGGTTACCACCAAAAAACTCCATTTAAAATCTATTATTCACGAACTGCTCTGGTTTTTAAACGGCGATACCAATATTAAAT
>Ga0307486_1002462_pt1 | contig 12900 bp, 9 predicted proteins | sample CBIW02metaG_FD_203663 | JGI IMG/M metagenome (GOLD analysis project Ga0307486, IMG submission 203663) | Sea-ice brine microbial communities from Beaufort Sea near Barrow, Alaska, United States - CBIW 0.2 | ecosystem: Environmental > Aquatic > Marine > Coastal | place: USA: Alaska | collected... | reverse complement strand
ACCAATTTTGGGAATTACTTAAGAATGTTTGTGATTTAGGATTAGTGGGGCATTAATTGACCTGTGTTTTTCGTCCAGAGAAGCCGAATTTATGAAAATGGTTGTTTTGGTGCGAACAATTCCATAATCGTTGTGGGCATGGCCAAAAATGTGATGTTTTATTTTTAAATCCCGAATTTGTTTGGCCAATATTTCGCAGCCAATATGTTGTTTGTTGTCCAATTCATCCAGGATTCCATAAGGCGGCCCATGGGTGATCAAAAAATCGGTATTTTGGGGAATTTTGTTCCAGTGTTGAGAAATTTTGCTGCCCCGGGTTTTATTAAATGCCCAGTCCCCATTTCCGGGAGTATAAGGCGAACCCCAAAAGTTCACGTTGTCAATACTGATGCCGCTATCCATTAAATAATTGATCTGGTTTGGGATTATTTCATCTAAACGATCCTTGTTTTTTTCCAAATAAAAATCGTGATTCCCAGCGATCAGGATTTTGTGTTTGTGGGGAAGCTTTAAAAACCATGCTAAAAAGTGGAAGGTTTCTGCTTTGGATCCGGTTTCGGTAAAATCTCCCGCGTGAATAATCACATCACCTTCCGGAACATCCAATATCCCGTGTTTGTTATGCGTATCGGAAATACAAATAATTTTCATCAAGCCTCAATTTACAACATGTCTTCACATTAAATGAGAATATTAAATTCTTAAAAAAAAATCCGATGAAGGTCGTTCATCGGATTTTCCAGTCAAACTGATTTTTTCTCAAAAACATCAGAAAATTCAACTTCCTTTTATCGAACTACTTTCATTTTCCTGTTCGGTAGAAACATAATCCTTGTCTTCAGGCAATAATGTATTGGTAATTTTTGTCACCGCAAAGGCAATGATAATTGCAGAAAAAGCGAAAAACAGGAATTTGACCAGTAAACTATCCGATATGATTAAACTGTAAAAGCCCAAAAATAACTCAATGGCTAATATTCCTATCTTTAAAACTAATTTCCCTATCATTATTTCTTTAATTACACTCTCTGGATTATATTGCAAATATATTGCCTAAAGTTATTAGTTTTTCAAAAAATTTCATTTTGATTTAAATTTAACGCAGACATTATCTAAGATTTTAGGTAATTAATTCTTAAAGCTGTTTATAGGTTAATGATGGAGTGGTAAATTTGGTCATAAATAAACGAAAATTTGAAAAAGCACCTAACTAAATTTAGCATTGTTTTAATTGCATTGGTATGTTTTGTAGGTCTGGTTTTAATTCTTGATTTTTATCTGAAAAAGGAACTTAAAAATGGTATAGGACATCAACTTTCAAAAGCCTATGTAGATTATGATGAACTCCAGGTCAGCATTATTAAGGATCAGGTAACTTTTACCGAACCTACATGGAAAGTCGGGAAATATTCCATTCACACAGATAAGATCCTCATTAAAGACCTTAGTTATCTTGATTATTTTTTTAATAAAAAAATTGTAATTGGTGGAATTGATATCAGCAATCCACAGGTGATTTTCAGTGAAAATGATTCGGTTCAGGACAGTTCGATCAAAAATAAAAATTTGCATTTTGAAAAGGATATTGTTGTCAAAAAAATCAATGTGAACGGTGGGTATCTTATATTAAAGAAAAACGAGCCTGTTTCCAATAAGTTCTACTTTTCGATTAAGGAGCTTCATTTTCATGAGATCCATATCAATTCAAGTACCTTAAAAGGAACTTTGCCTTTTGAATATGAGAGTGGGGAAATTGAAAGCGATTCTATTTTTTATGAAATGGATGAAGCTCATAACATCATTCTAAAGAATTTAAAACTAAAAGACAGGGACCTTGTAGTCAAAGGCTTCGAAATCATCCCTAAATACAGCAAAAACGAATTTGATCGCAGGAGTCCTATGGAGAAAGATAGGTTTGAGCTTGGGTTAAATTCAGTTGAAATAAACGGCCTGAACTGGGCGGTTAAAAATGACAGCCTTTATCTACTTGCCCCTGTCATCCATATTTCGGGTGCCGATTTAAAGGTGTACCGAAATAAATTATTGCCGGACGATACCAGTATTAAGCCGCTTTTTAGTGAAATTATAAGGGAATTGGCTGTTAAAATAAAATTTGATTCAATTTTTATTGACAGTTCGCAAGTGGAATACGAGGAGAAGGTGATGGAATCCGGTCCTCCTGGAAAAGTTGGTTTTTATAACCTGCGGGTAGAAGCTGTGAACATTACAAATATAGGAATGGCGTCAAACAATTTTGGTAAAACAAAGATTCAGGTTGAAACCCGTTTTATGGACGAAGCGCCACTTAGTTTAAACTGGGAATTTGATGTGCGCAATATTGATGACGATTTTAAGGCTTCCGGAAAATTGGGAAGTATTTCGGCCGGAGCAATGAATTCCTTTGTAAAACCAACAATAAATGTTGTTGTAGAAGGGGAGATAGAATCCCTGTTTTTCAATTTTCAGGGAAATAAATATAAGGCAAACGGCGATATGCGCCTTAAATATAATAATTTCAAGGTGGAAGTGCTCAAAAAGGATGGAACCGGAAAGAACAAATTTCTTTCCGGCCTTGCAAACCTCTTTGTTAAAAAGGAAGCCAACTCAAAAAAATTGGAAAAAAAGGGAGTAGAGGCTGTTAGGGACAGAACGAAATCTTTTTGGAATTTTCTCTGGTTGTTTATCCGAAACGGGGCATTAAAAAGTTTTCTTTAAATTTTAAAGGTTACAATTGGCATGTTGGCATGATTGACCAGGTCTTCACTAATGCTTCCGTTAAAGAAATGATCCAAACCTTTACGGCCGTGAGTGCTTATGCCAATCAATTCAGCATTAATGCTAGTTGCAAAATTCAGTATACCATTTTCTACTGTTACGTCATTGTAAATATTCAAGGTGAAATTTTTCAGGTTTTCTCCCCTTACAAAATCCTCCAAATATTTTTGTGCCTCTTCTTCGATCACAAAATTATTTGCAGTATTAATGTAGACCAAATGCAAGGTGGCATCTATTTTTTCGGCAAATTTTTTCACCTTGCTTAGGGTATGTTTGTTTTTCAGTTTGCAGTCGGTTGCGAAAACAAGGTTGTTTACCACGAAATTGGGACGGTCATTTTTGATGATCATGACAGGAATGGTGGAATTTCTGACCACTTCTTCGGCATTGGAGCCAATAAATATTTCTTTTAAACCGGTTGCCCCGTGAGAACCCATGATGATAATATCACAGTTGTGTTTTTGGCTGATCTCCATGATCCCCTCGAACGCCTGATGAAATTCCACTGTTTCATGAACTTTTATTCCCTCGAGATAATCCTGGGACATCAATTCTTTAAAACGTTTTTTAGCCAATTTCATAAAAAAGAGGGCTTCGGGCAGGTCGTTAGTATTGCTACCGCTCACCGGATCTATAATGCCTAAAGGGAGTTCCAGCATATGGAGCAGGAAGATCTCGCCATCAAACCTCCGTGCCATTTGAACTGCAACTTTAAGTGCGTTTTCGGCATTTGGGGAAAAATCGGTTGGAACAAGGATTTTTTTCATGGTCAATGCTTAAAAATGATTGAATTTTTAAATCTACAAATAATATTTCATTTGGCATCAGCTTTTAATTCTTCAAAAATTTTGTTATATTTGCACCGTTGAATCTAAAAAATACAGCGAGGGGACGAAAAGTCCCCTCTTTTTATAATCATTATGTTGCAGGAGCGAGTAGAAAATTTGTTGGAGGAAGCCTTTCAAGAATATAATTCCTTATTTTTAATATCCCTTAATATAAGCGATCAAAACCATATTATTATAGTGATAGATGGTGATCAGGGTGTATCGGTAAACGATTGTATAGCGGTGAGCCGTAAAATTGAAAATAATTTAGACAGGGAGGAAGAAGATTTTTCTTTGGAGGTTGCCTCATCCGGGGTTTCAGAACCTTTAAAATTACCACGACAATACCAAAAAAATATCGGAAGAAAACTGGAAGTCAATACAAAAACAGATAAATTTGTAGGGAATTTGACCGATGTGAATGAGGAGGGAATTGTATTGTCCTGGAAAGCAAAGGAACCTAAGCCAATTGGAAAAGGCAAGGTCACTGTAGATAAAGAAGCTAAGATAGCATTTCAAGAAATTGAAAAAGCTAAAGTTGTGATAACATTTTAATAACGAACTGATATGGAAAATATCGCCTTAATTGAGTCTTTTTCAGAATTTAAAGACGATAAGTTGATAGATCGGGTAACCTTAATGGCGATCCTGGAGGATGTATTTAGAAGTGCTTTGAAGAAAAAGTATGGTGAAGATGACAACTTTGATATTATTGTAAACCCTGACAAAGGGGATTTAGAAATCTGGAGGAACAGGATTGTTGTTGCCGATGGCGAGGTTGAAGATCCAAACCAGGAAATTTCACTTTCCCAGGCACGGAAAATAGAACCTGATTTTGAAGTAGGCGAAGATGTTTCTGAAGAAGTAAAATTGATGGATCTTGGCCGTAGGGCTATTTTGGCATTGCGTCAAAATTTGATAGCGAAGATCCATGAACATGACAACACCAACATCTTTAAGCAATTTAAAGAATTGGAAGGTGAGATTTATACCGCTGAAGTACACCATATTCGTCACCGCGTAATTATTTTACTTGATGATGATGGGAATGAAATAATTTTGCCAAAGGACCGTCAAATCCCAACCGATTTTTTCCGTAAAGGGGAAAGTGTGAGAGGGGTAATTGAAAGTGTGGAATTAAAAGGGAACAAGCCGCAAATAATTATGTCGCGTACTGCCCCTGTTTTCCTCGAAAAGCTTTTTGAACAGGAGATCCCCGAAGTTTTTGACGGACTTATAACCGTTAAAAAAGTGGTGCGTATTCCGGGAGAAAAAGCAAAAGTAGCTGTAGATTCTTACGATGACAGGATTGATCCGGTTGGGGCCTGTGTTGGGATGAAAGGATCGAGAATTCACGGGATTGTTCGTGAATTGGGCAATGAAAATATAGATGTTATCAACTATACCAGCAACGATCAGTTATTTATTACCAGGGCATTGAGTCCTGCAAAAATAGTTTCCATCAAGCTGGATGAAGCAAATAAACGTGCCGAGGTAATGCTTAAGCCTGAAGAGGTTTCTAAAGCAATTGGGCGTGGAGGTCTTAACATCAGGCTTGCAAGTCAACTTACCGGATATGAAATAGACGTTTTCAGGGATGGTGGAGATGAAGATGTGGAATTGAGAGAATTTGCCGATGAGATTGAGGATTGGGTAATTGCCGAATTCGCTAAAATTGGTCTTGATACCGCAAAAAGTATATTAGAACAAGATGTAGATGACCTGATTCGCAGGACCGATTTGGAAGAAGAAACTATTCGGGAAGTAATTAGGGTGTTGAAGGAAGAATTTGAATGATATATGTTTGTTATAAACATACAATAATAATTTAAGAGGTTAATTTAGAGGGCGATTTATGGCTGAAGAAAAGACAATGCGATTAAACAAGGTACTACGCGAATTCAATATTTCGCTAGATCGTGCTGTGGAATATTTAAATTCCAAAGGTCACGAAATAGAAGCGCGTCCTACCACGAAAATTACAGAAGAAGTTTACCACGTGCTTTTAAACGAATTTAGTACCGATAAAAGTAAAAAAGTGGCTTCCAAAGAAGTTGGGGAAGAAAAACGCAAGGAGAAGGAAGAACTGCGTGTTGCTCGTGAAAAGGAATTAGAGGAGAAGAAAAAAGTAGAGCAAAAACAGCAGGAAAGCATTAGTGCCAGGATTAAGCTTGAAGGTCCAAAACAGGTTGGAAAAATCGATTTAGATAAGAAATCTGAGGAAAAACCTAAAGTAGTTGAAAAGGAAAAAGAAACACCTGTACAACCTGTTGCAGAAATAGCTCCAGAGAAAGTAGAGACGCCTAAGGTTATTGAGCCGGTAGCCGAAACACCTAAAACAGAAGAGCCTAAAGCTGTTGAGCCTAAGGAAGAGCAACCTAAGGAAAAGGCACCTAAGGTCCGAGAGCCTGAGGTGGTTAGTCCTAAAACCGAAGCGCCCAAGCTCGTTGAAAAAACCGAAAAACCTCTTGAAGCGGAAATCACTTCAAAAGAAACTGTTATAAAAGAAGAGAAAAAAACTGAGAAAACTGATTCACCAGTAGCACCTCAGGCTGAGGAAGCTCCAGGGGAGGGGGAAGAAGAAACGGTTGAAAAAGAACCGGGTTCAGATACTCTAAAAACGAACTATACAAAACTAAACGGTCCTCAATTTACAGGAGAAAAAATTGATCTTTCCCAGTTTAAAAAACCGGTTAAAAAGAAAGATGAGAAAAAAACAGCAGCCGAAAGTGCAAAAGACAAAAATAAAAAACGACGTCGCAGAATAACCAAAGATGCTAAACCTGCTCCGTCAACTACACCAAGCACCCCGTATAAAGGAGGAAAAGGAGTAAAAAGACCGGTGAGGCCAGCTATCGCTAAAGAAGAGCCTAGCGAAGAAGCAGTTCAAAAACAAGTAAGGGAAACCTTAGAAAAACTTCAGGGTAAATCCGGAAAAGGAAAAGGAGCGAAATACAGAAGAGATAAAAGAGACCACCACCGCCAAAAAACGGAAGACGATTTGGCACAACTGGAATCTGATAGCAAAGTGCTTAAGGTAACGGAATTTGTTACCGTAAGTGAGATTGCGACCATGATGGATGTTCCGGTCACAAAAATTATATCAACCTGTATGTCACTAGGAATGATGGTGACCATGAACCAACGTCTTGATGCAGAAACCCTGTCTATAGTTGCAGAGGAGTTTGACTATGAAATAGAATTTGTTTCTGCAGATATTGAAGAAACCATAGAAACGGAAGAAGATCGTCCGGAGGATTTAAAATCCCGGGCACCAATAGTAACGGTGATGGGTCACGTAGATCACGGTAAAACTTCCTTATTGGACTATATTCGAAAAGAAAATGTTATCGCCGGTGAAAGTGGTGGAATCACCCAACACATTGGCGCTTATGGAGTAGAACTGGAAGGTGGACAAAAAATAAGTTTCCTTGATACTCCAGGGCACGAAGCCTTTACCGCAATGCGGGCAAGGGGTGCTCAGGTTACCGATATAGCTATTATTGTTATTGCAGCAGATGATGATGTGATGCCGCAAACAAAAGAAGCAATTTCCCATGCCCAGGCGGCAGGAGTGCCAATTGTGTTTGCAATTAACAAGATAGACTTACCTAATTCGAATCCTGAAAAAATAAAAGAACAACTGGCTGGAATGAACCTCCTTGTTGAAGATTGGGGAGGAAAAATTCAGTCCCACGATATTTCGGCTAAAACCGGACTTGGAATAAAAGATCTTTTGGAAAAAGTATTGCTTGAAGCTGAAATTCTGGAACTTACTGCCAATCCGGACAAACCGGCAAAAGGAACCGTAGTTGAAGCATTTTTAGGCAAAGGACGCGGATATGTTGCCACTGTTCTGGTTCAGGAAGGATCTGTGAAAATTGGAGATTATATATTGGCGGGTAGACATACCGGTAAGGTTAAAGCAATGCAGGATGAACGTGGAAAAGATGTAAAAGTTGCAGGACCATCAACTCCTGTTTCTATTTTAGGTCTGGACGGAGCGCCACAGGCTGGCGATAAGTTTAGGGTGATGTTGGATGAGCGCGAGGCAAAAGATATCGCTTCAAGACGTACCCAATTGCAAAGGGAACAATCTGTAAGGACTCAACGACATATTACCTTGGATGAAATTGGTCGCCGAATTGCATTAGGTGAATTTAAAGAGATCAATATTATCCTGAAAGGTGATGTGGATGGATCTGTTGAAGCATTGACAGATAGTTTCCAAAAACTTTCTACAGAAGAAATACAAGTCAATATTATCCATAAAGGAGTTGGACCTATAACCGAGAGTGATGTTCTCCTGGCTTCGGCTTCCGATGCAGTAATTATTGGATTTAATGTGCGTCCGGCAGGTAATGCGAGACAGTTGGCAGATAAAGAGGAAATTGATGTTAGGACTTATTCAATTATCTACGATGCCATCAACGATCTAAAAGATGCGATGGAAGGTATGTTGACGCCTGAGATGAAAGAGGAGATTACCGGTACTGCCGAGATCAGGGAGACTTTCAAAATATCTAAAATTGGAACCATTGCGGGTTGTATGGTAACTTCCGGAAAAATAATCAAGAATAACGGTATCCGATTGATAAGGGATGGAATAGTAATTCACACCGGCGAACTCTCATCTTTAAAACGATTTAAAGATGACGCTAAAGAAGTCGCAAAAGGATATGATTGTGGTATGCAAGTCAAAAACTATAATGATATTAAAGAAGGTGATATAATAGAAGGATATCAAGAAGTTGCTGTGAAGAAGAAAATGAAAAGATAGCAAATGGAGCTAATAATAAAAAAAAGGTTGTACCGGTTTATTTCGGTACAACCTTTTTTTTATGCGGTCATTTAGCCCTTTTGCGGCTTCGGGATAAAGGCTGCGGGATAATCGCTCTTAATCTTTAGAAGAGCTCTGTCTGCTTCTAGCCGGTTTCGGAAATTACCGATCCAAACCTTGTAGTTAGGAGTTTCATATATAATTTCAGATGTCCAGGTGTCATATTTGGAACGGAACGTCTTGATTATTTCGCTCGCGGTATTGTTATCTCCATAATACAACTGTATTTTATAACGTTCCCCAAATTTTCCGGTCCTGGTCATTTCAGAATTCAATACATTCAATTCAGGTATTATTTCATTTTGCTGAATATTGACCCGGGCGTTTTGCGCCGTGCTGATTTGATTTATTCCCAGGAGAAAAATTCCCATTAAAAAACAATCTTTAACTTTCAATAATTTCATATAAAAAAGGTTTGGTGTAAAAGTAAAACTTAATAACTCATGCATGGGCAAGTTTATTATTTAGAGTAAGTCTAAATTAACACATAACACAACCGACCATTTCTAAAATCGAGTTTAATTGTTACTTTTGTCGCTGAATTTTTTGGGTACGCCAATATATTTTTATCTTAGTAGATATAAAATATCGTGCCAAAAATAAGAAGCTAATTCAACTTAAAATATGAAAAAGGTGAAATTCCGCCATTCAACCTCACGCTTTCTGTTTTTATCAGGAGTATTTTTGCTTTCATTTTCCGCTCTTTCTTTCTCTCAGGAGAAACAAGCTTCACCAAATGCGGGGCAGCCTTCTGCAGAGGTTACTGATGCTCCGGGGTCAGCTCTAGGTGATCCTGCAAACGGGAAATCTTTGTTTAATTCGCTTTGTGCAGCTTGCCATAAGCCTTATTCTAAATCTATTGGACCGGCATTAAACGGTGTGACCGAAAGGCGAAGTACAGAGTGGATAAAATCATGGGTTCATAATTCCTCGGCTGTTATTGCCTCAGGAGATGCAGCAGCAGTTAAGATTTTTGGAGAATTCAACAAAATGCCGATGCCTGCATTTCCGCAATTATCGGATGCTGAAATTGGAGATATCCTGGCTTATGTTGAAACGCCTAAGCCAGAACCAATAGTAGCTGCAGGTCCTGTAGCACAAGATGGTGCCGCGACTTCCGGGGTTGGGGTGTCAAGTAATATTATTCTTGGGGTTTTAGCATTTGTGCTATTAATGCTTTTGGTAATATTATTTCTTGTCAATAGGACACTCACAAAATTTGCTGTTGCAAGCGGAGTGGAATTACCTGAAAAACACAAAAGAACTCCCATCTGGAAATCTTTTGTACAAAATCAATTTTTGGTACTGGTCACTTCAATAATTTTATTGCTTGTCAGTGCTTATTTTGTATATGGTTTTCTTATGCAGGTTGGGGTAGATCAGGGATATGAGCCTATTCAACCTATTCATTTTTCTCATTTAGTTCACGCTGGAGATAATCAAGTCGATTGTAAATATTGCCACTCTGCAGCCAGGACTTCCAAACAATCCGGTATTCCTTCATTGAATGTATGTATGAACTGCCATAAGTCTATTGGGGAAGTAGCAGCGGCAACAGCAACCGAAGAATACTCAAAAGAATATTACGATAAGGAAATTTCCAAGTTATATGATGCAGTAGGTTGGGATCCTGCTACACTCACTTATTCAGGGGTAACCAAACCGGTAAAGTGGGTGAGAATTCACAATCTGCCGTCCTTTGCATACTTTAATCACTCACAGCACGTGTCTGTAGCAGGCGTTGCTTGTCAAACCTGTCACGGTCCTGTTCAAGAAATGGAAATTGTAGCTCAAAACGCGCCGTTGACAATGGGTTGGTGTATAAATTGTCACCGTAAAACTAATGTGAATATGGCTGGCAATGATTATTACCAAAAGATCCACGAAGAGCTGTCTAAAAAATATGGGGTTGAAGATTTGACTGCCGCCCAATTAGGTGGATTGGAATGTGCAAAATGCCACTATTAATAAAATAAATGTATTTCCTGCAAACGCGGGTATTTAATTACGTAGTTAATATCTAAATATATATGTCATCAAACAAGAAATACTGGAAAAGTGTTGAAGAACTGGATGAAAACAGTTCGATTGTTGAGAGACTCCAGCAAAAAGAATTCGTGGATGAAATTCCAACTGATGAATTTCTGGGGGATAAGGAATCCCTGAGTAATTCAGGGACTACCCGACGCGATTTCTTGAAATATGTTGGTTTTACAACTGCAGCAGCTTCTCTTGCCGCCTGTGAGGGGCCGGTAATTAAATCTATTCCTTATGTGGTACAACCCGAAAGGATCGTGCCGGGAGTAGCAAACTATTATGCATCCACAATTGCCGATGGATTTGATTTCGCGAGTGTTTTGGTTAAAACCCGTGAAGGACGTCCTATTAAAATTGAAAATAATATTCTTTCCACTTCAAAGGCAGGAGTAAATGCCAGGGTTCATGCATCAGTGCTTTCCCTATATGATGGAAAGCGCCTAAAACGCCCGATGGCAAACGGACAAAACGTTTCCTGGGAAGATTTTCACAAGCAGGTTGGCAATGCATTAAATACTGTTCAGGGAGAAACAGTTCTTTTGACACAAACTTTTGCCAGTCCATCTACAAAAAGGTTGATTGATGAGTTTTCAGCGAAATTTGGAAATGTACGCCATGTGGTGTACGACACGGTTTCTGAAGATGCTGCCCTAAATGCTTTTGAAGCCAAATTTGGAACAAGGGCTTTAGCTAATTACGATTTCTCTAAAGCGGAAACTATAGTTTCTATTGGTGCCGATTTCTTAGGGGATTGGAACGGTGGTGGTTTTGATGCTGGATACGCAAAAAGTCGGATTCCTGAAAATGGGAAAATGTCACGACATATCCAGTTTGAAGCAAATATGACCCTGACCGGTGCAAATGCCGATAAACGAATTCCTGTTAAGCCGTCTCAGCAAAAAGCTGTGTTGGCAGCTTTATATGGTTATATAGCCGGAGGTGCTTCAACAAGTAATCTTCCGGGAAATATAGATGATGCCGTGATTAAAGCGGTTAATCAATTGAGAAAAGCTGGAAGTAAAGCTGGAAGTAAAGCTGTAGTAGTAACAGGTCTGCCAGATACCGATGCACAATTATTAGTCTTGGCTATCAACCAGACATTGGGAAGCCAGGTGATGGATACCGATAATCCACGTATGATCCGTCAGGGGAGTGCTCAGGCCGTTTCAAAATTGGTTCAGGATATTAAGAATGGAAGTGTGGGAGCTTTATTGATTGCCGGGGTAAATCCTGCATATAGCTTGCCCAATTCCAAAGAATTTATTGAGGCTCTTAAAGGTGTTGATGTTTCCATAGCCTTTTCAATGAAGGAAGATGAAACTGCAAAACTCTGTAAATTTATTGCCGCCACTCCGCATTATTTAGAAAGCTGGGGAGATGTTCAATTCACTAAAAACAATTTCAGCTTAATGCAGCCTAGCATCAGGCCGTTGTTTGATACCAGGCAATTTCAGGATTGTTTATTGAAATGGAACGGAAACAGTACCACATATTACGATTATATAAAAGAAACATGGAACGGATCTCTAGGGGTTGGTTCTTGGAATGATGCTCTTCACGATGGAATTTTTGAAGGAGCTGTTCCCGGTGTTACTGCTGTACCTACTTCCGAAACTGCTACAGCGATAAATAACAGTACTTCAGCCCAAAACCTTATTAGTCAGGCAGGAGAAACCAAAGGATTTGAGCTTATTCTCTACACCAAAGTTTCTATGGGAGATGGACAACAAGCCAATAACCCATGGTTGCAGGAAATGCCGGATCCTATTACAAGATCTTCCTGGGATAACTATGTTATGGTTTCCAAAGCCGATGCAGAGGCTCTCGGTTTAATAAATGAGAACGTGGCAAATGGTGCGCTTAACGGAAGTTATGTCAACCTGAAAATGGATGGCGTAGTTGTCGAAAATGTACCTGTTATTATCCAACCAGGACAAGCTAAAGGATCCCTTGGGCTTGCATTGGGATACGGAAAAAAAGAAGGAATAAAAGAAGAAATGCAGGTAGGTGTAAATGCCTTCCCACTTTATAAAGATTTTAAATCGGTTCAAAACGTTTCTCTGGAGAAAGCTTCAGGAATGCACGAATTTGCCTGTGTTCAATTGCAAAACACATTGATGGGCCGTGGCGATATCATCAAGGAAACTACCCTGGAAGTTTTTAATACTAAAGAGGTAGAGGAATGGAACAAGGTTCCTGAAGTTTCCTTAAATCATATGGAAACTCCCGTGACTTCTCCGGAAGTGGACCTTTGGCAATCATTTGACCAGGGAGTAGGACACCACTTTAATTTGTCTATAGATTTAAATGCCTGTACGGGATGTGGAGCCTGTATTATTGCCTGTCATTCTGAAAACAATGTACCGGTAGTGGGTAAAGAGGAAATTAGAAAATCACGTGATATGCACTGGTTGCGTATAG
>Ga0307486_1002461_pt1 | contig 12900 bp, 11 predicted proteins | sample CBIW02metaG_FD_203663 | JGI IMG/M metagenome (GOLD analysis project Ga0307486, IMG submission 203663) | Sea-ice brine microbial communities from Beaufort Sea near Barrow, Alaska, United States - CBIW 0.2 | ecosystem: Environmental > Aquatic > Marine > Coastal | place: USA: Alaska | collected... | reverse complement strand
GATCAGCACACCGCCTTCCACCTTGGCTTTGTCTCGGGGCTTTCGAACCCTCGTAGGGACCACGGCCACGCCGTAATGGGCGGCCATGTCCTGGTAGGTCGGGTTGAGGTCTGGCTCGTAGCGGTGAGCTTTTGTGACACCGGACCGGAGGTTGTCGGGCACCACTAATTCGGGAAGCATTTCGCGGGCTGCGCTAGTGTCCTGTCCGGGTAATTCGTGCATCTTCCGCGACGCCCTTCCATTCCCATGAATTTCCCAGTCCGTGCTTGCCCGTTTCGCGGACAAGCACGCCAATGCCTTACCCTTCCTGACTTAGACTCATTCTGCGTCTTTTGTAATCCAAGATAAAACATGCCCTTGCATTATGAATCTGGCTCTGTATCTTAAGAACAGATTTCCACATAAAGTGGCTATTTGCGACTAATTTGAGTTTTGTCGAATCACAGCCGTTCGCACCAATTTGATGAGCCAGGATCTGGCAGGCAGTACGTCTGGGCCGAATATAAATATAATAAAGTGAATAGGTTGAATTGCTATGGGTAGTTATATACTGCGCCGTCTTCTGGCGTTGATCCCGACCCTGTTGATCGCCAGCGTTATCGTGTTCAGCGTTGTGCGGCTGGTGCCGGGGAATGTCCTCGATCTCATGCTCAGTCAGAACGACTACTCCTCCAGCAGCCGTGACACCAGGGGTGCGCTGGAAGAGGCACTCGGTCTCGACCAGCCGCTGTACATCCAGTACCTCGACTGGATGGGCGACATCCTCCTACGCGGCGATATGGGCAATTCGCTCTGGCGGAACACGCCCGTTATCGAGGAGATCGGCGCCCGGTTACCGGTGACCCTGGAACTCGGGATACTGTCGTTGCTCATCGCCCTGGCCATTGCCATACCGGTGGGCATCTATTCCGCCGTCCGTCAGGAGACGATGGGCGATCACATCGGTCGCAGCTTTTCCATCATCGCCCTGGCGGTTCCCAACTTCTGGCTGGGTACCATGGTGGTGATACTGCCGGCCATGTGGTGGGGCTGGTCGCCCCCCAACAGAATCGAACCTTTCTTTGAAGCTCCCCTGGAAAACCTGAAAGTCTTCCTGCTGCCGAGCCTGATCCTGGGCGCGTCGCTTTCCGCGGTCATCATGCGGATGACCCGAACGATGATGCTGGAAGTCCTGCGCCAGGATTACGTCCGCACGGCCTGGGCCAAAGGCGTGCCGGAGCGCACCGTCGTCCTGCGCCACGGCGTGAAAAACGCGATGATCCCTGTCCTCACTTTAGTCGGTGTCCTGGTTCCCATTCTTTTCGGCGGTACCGTCATTATCGAGCAGATATTCCGCCTGCCCGGCATTGGCCAACTGCTGCTGGATTCGGTCAATTCCCGCGATTACCCGATCATCACGGGCATCTTTTTGGTCTCCGGCGTCATGGTGATGACGGTGAACCTGCTTATCGACCTCTGTTACGGGCTACTCGATCCGAAAATGCGCTACTGATGGGTAATGCCCCTGACAACTCGCCTGTAAAAAACAAAACGTTTCCGGACCAACCGTACAGCGTCTTGGTTCGCACACAACACGGAGCCCCATTGCATGCATGAAGCACTGGTTCAAAACACCCCGGCGGCCGCACCGGCCCGGCGACGCGGTAAACGATTCGAGTTCATGGGCAGGCTGTTTCGCGAACGGCCCCTCGGCGCAGTGGGGGCCATGATTTGTCTGCTGTTGCTGCTGACGGGCGTTTTTGCCGATGTCATTGCGCCCGCGGGTTACAACGCTATTAATCCGATCGACCGGTTGCAGGCGCCCTCCGCCGAATACTGGTTCGGCACCGACCAGATCGGCCGCGACGTTTTCAGTCGTATCGTTCACGGCGCCCAGCTCTCGGTCATTGTCGCCTTCGCCGCCACCACGCTCTCCATCTTTATTTCCGTCGTGATAGGGGTTACCAGCAGTTATTTCGGCGGCCGCTTCGATATGTACACCCAGCGCCTGGTGGACGGCTGGATGTGTTTCCCGGATCTTATTCTGCTTATCGTGGCGGTTTCCGTTCTGGGGCCGGGCATCTGGCAGGTGATATTGATTCTCGGGTTGTTGTTCGGTATCGCCGGCTCGCGGATTGTGCGCAGCGCCGGGCTCAGCGCCAAGGAAAACGTCTTTGTCCACGCTGCCCGCTCCATGGGCGCTTCCACCTTGCGTATCCTGTTGCGCCACATCCTTCCCAACGTAATGGCGCCGATCATCGTGCTCTATACCACGCGCCTGGCAGCGGTGATTCTGGCCGAGTCCGGATTGAGTTTTCTCGGGCTGGGTATTCCGCCACCGACGCCCAGTTGGGGCGGGATGCTGAGCCTCGACGGTCGCAGTTACATGTTCCAGGCGCCATGGCTGGCCATCATTCCGGGGGTCGCCCTGACCCTTGCGGTGTTCGGGATCAACATGTTCGGCGATGCCCTGCGCGACCTGCTCGATCCCCGCATGCGCGGCGGTGGCGGCCGTTACGTCGCCCAGGTCCGGCGCAAGCCGAAAGCCGAACCTGCGCCGGTAAACGCCCAGCCCACGTCATCGACTGAGGTTTAAACATGTCCGAATCCAATCTGGCCGTTGACACCACGTCTGATCCGGCAACGCTCGATTCAACGGCGCTCGCGCCCGATAAGGCAAACCCATTGTTGCGGGTGAGCAACCTCAAGACCGTGTTCCGGCAGGGCGACAGTACCGTCAACGCGGTCAATGGCGTCAGCTTCGACGTTCGCCGGGGCGAGACCCTGGCAATCGTCGGTGAGAGCGGGTCCGGCAAGAGCGTCACCGCCATGTCGATCCTGCGGCTTATTCCCAGCCCGCCCGGCGAGATTACCGAGGGTGAGATCGAGTTCGACGGGCGGGATTTACTGGGGATGAGCGACGAGGAAATCCGCCGGATTCGCGGCAACGAAATTGCCATGATCTTCCAGGAACCGATGACCTCGCTGAACCCGGTGCTCAGCGTAAAACGGCAGTTGTCGGAGCCGATGGAAGTGCACCGCAAGGTCGCGCGCAAAGGCGTACTTAAACGCTGCATAGACCTCTTGCGGCAGGTGCGGATTTCCGACCCGGAAAGCCGGGTAAACGCCTACCCCCACCAGTTTTCGGGCGGCATGCGCCAGCGCGTGATGATCGCCATGGGACTGGCCTGCGAGCCACGCCTGATCATCGCCGACGAGCCGACGACCGCGCTGGACGTCACGGTACAGGCGCAGATTTTGGAGTTGCTCAAGGATCTGACCCGTGAGCACGGCTCATCGATGATTCTCATCACCCACGATCTTGGTGTGGTGGCGCGCTACGCGGACCGCATAAACGTTATGTACGCGGGGAAAATTGTCGAGCGAGGCACCGCGCTGGAGATTTTCGGCAATCCCCGGCATCCCTACACCCTGGGTTTGATGGAATCCATGCCGAGCCTGAACGCCGAGACCGGCACCCGCTTGCGGCCGATCGAAGGCCAGCCGCCGGATTTGTCCGACCCACCGCCCGGCTGCCCGTTTCATCCGCGCTGCCGGTTTGCGGTTGAGCGGTGTAAACAGGAGATGCCGCCGCTGGAGCAACTGTCGGAAGAACACTGGAAAGCCTGCTGGGTGGAGGATCTCAATGCAAAACGCCAATCCTAAGGCAAATGCGCTTCTGGAAGTCAACGATCTGAAAGTTCACTTCGATTTGCCCCGGCGCCTGCTCAGCCGGGACCCCGCGGGCACCGTCAAGGCGGTCGACGGGGTCAGCTTTTCGGTACAGCGCGGCGAAACCCTGGGGGTGGTCGGCGAGAGCGGCTGCGGCAAGTCGACCACCGGCCTGGCCGTGTTGAGAATGGTCGATATCAGTGGCGGCAGCGTCATCCTCGACGGTCAGGACATTACCACGGTCAAGGGCGAGCCCCTGCGACTGTTGCGGCGCAAGATGCAAATGATCTACCAGGACCCGTTCGGCGCCCTCGACCCGCGCATGCGTGTACTCGACATCATTGGCGAGCCGTTGCTGGTCCACAAACTGGTTCGCAACAAGGCGGAGTACCGCAAGGAAGTGCTCGAGGTCATGGACCTGGTTGGTTTGAACCCGAAGATGGCCGAGCGCTATCCCCATGAGTTTTCCGGCGGCCAGCGCCAGCGCATCGGTATCGCCCGGGCCCTGGCGGCGCGGCCGGAGCTTATCATTTGTGACGAGCCGGTGTCGGCGCTCGACGTGTCGATCCAGGCCCAGATCATCAACCTGCTGGAAGACCTGCAGAAGAAACTGGGGCTGACCTATCTGTTCATCGCCCACGACCTTGCCGTGGTAAGGCATATCTGCGACCGCGTCATGGTGATGTACCTCGGGCATGTGGTCGAGATCGCGGACAGCGAGGAACTCTACAAAAACCCCCAGCATCCCTATACCCAGGCGTTGCTGGCGGCCATTCCGATTCCCGACCCACGCGCCGAGGTGCAGCGCGCGGTCGAACCCACGTTAAAAGGCGAGGTGCCCAGCCCGGTCAATCCGCCCAGCGGCTGTCCCTTTCACCCGCGCTGCAAGCACGCCAGCGAAGTGTGCAAGCAACAGGCGCCCCAACTGGCCGCAACGGGAGATCGGCACGCGGTCTCCTGTCATCTGTACTAGCCGGTCGACGCCGGTCCGGAAACCAGGGTCTCGGCCCAGGTTTGATGCAAGGTTTACACGAGGGGGGCAACCCGCTCGGAAGAGTATGTCATCGCACCGGCGATGACAGTCAACCCAAAAGCGAGAAAAGGAACGCGCATGAAAACCGTTACCAAAACAAGAAGCGGGTTGCTGAAACTGGCGATGGCGGTAGGTCTCGCCGGAACCTTCAGTGGAACCGTAGCTGCGCAAGAGGCGCCACAACCGGGAGGCACGCTCAATGTGATCAGCATCTATCACACCCTGGATGCGGTCACTTGGGACACCACCAAATGGAACTGGAAGGCGAACCACGACATGCTGTTCATGGATCAGCTGCTCATGGGGGACCTGGACAAAGGCCCACGCGGCAGTGATGAAAACAACTTCGTGGCCCAGGCGTACATTGCGCCCGAGCACTACCGCGGCGACCTGGCGGAGAGCTGGGAAGTTAAAGAAGACCCGCTGAGAATCGTCTTCAACCTCCGCGAAGAGGTTTACTGGCCCGCCAAGGAAGGAGTCATGGAGCGGCGCAAGTTCGTCGCCGAGGATGTCGTCAACCATTTCGAGGTGATGGCCGAAAGCGACCGTTACATTCCCACCTACTGGGACTTTATCGACCGCTGGGAGGCGAAGGACGAGCATACCGTGGTCGCGCATCTCAACACGTTCAACGCCAACTGGGGCTACCTGATTGCCTGGGGCTATTACAGCGGGATCATGCCTCCCGAGTGGCACGCGCTGGGCGAGAGCGAACGCGCCGATTGGCACAATGCCGTGGGCACGGGCGCGTACCAGTTGGTGGATGTGCAAAACGGCCGCCAACAGGTCTACGAAGACAACGAAGAATTCTGGGGCACCACCGAAATCGATGGCGAGTCGTACGATCTGCCCTTCACCGATCGGTTGATTTATCACATCGTCAAGGATGAATTGAGCGCGATTTCCATGCTTCGTAGCGGCCGCGCTGATATCAATGAAAGCGTGCGCTGGCAGTTTGTCGAGGAGTTGAAGCAGACAGCGCCCGAGTTGAATTTCAACAAGGTCCTGAAAACCGAGGGAACCTTTATCGCCCTGCGAATGGACAAGCCACCCTTCGACGACGTACGCGTTCGGCGTGCCATGAACCTGGCGGTCGACCAGAAAGCCATCCAGGCTTCGCTGCTCAACGGCGAAGGCGCGCTTCTCAACTACCCGTTCTCGCAGCGCTGGGACGAACTCTACGTGCCGATCGAGGAACTCGCGCCCGCCGGACAGGCGCTATTCGACCACGACACCGAAAAAGCCAAGGAACTGTTGGCCGAAGCCGGCTACGCAGAGGGTTTGGACTTCACGCTGCAAGTCTGCTCCTGCGATCCCTACCACGTGGATATGGTCGCGATGTTGCAAGCCTATTACCAGATGGCCGGGATTAACATGACCATCGATACGCTGGAGTATGGCGCCTTCCGGTCACAAATGCGCAACGACAACCAGGCCGTGGCTTACCTGATGGACAACGGCGAGGGCAACCCCTTCTCGGTGCTGCGCAAAAGTTATCGCACAGACCAGACCTGGAACCCCTCTTTTATGGCCGACGAAGCGTTCGACCAGAAATGGACAGCCGCACTCCAGCAAATGGACGAAGCCAAACAAAACCAGATGCTGAAGGAGATGAACCGCTACATTATAGAAGAGGCGGTGCCACAGGTTTGGTTGCCGACCCAGTCTTTCTACGTCGCCTGGTGGCCCTGGGTTAAAAACTACCACGGTGAACTCCGGGTGGGCGCGGTGCGGCCCGGGCCAATCTATGCCGAAACCTGGATCGACGAAGAGCTGAAAGAGGAAATGGGGTATTGATCGCGCCTAAACGTTGAAAAGCGCTGAGCGGACACAATGTCCGTTCGGCTTTTCGCGATACGGCTTGTGGCCGCACTTTTACCGTTACGGTAATGTGCGCCCGCGATTGGGCTCAGGACTTGGAGTGGTTTTCGCAATATCCGGGCGCGATTTACTGGGTACACTTTCAAAACTAAAAATAAGGGATCCGGTCAGCATGGCCCGAAATCAAGCCGAGACTCCACTGACGCTTGCCCTCACCACCAAAGGCGTGCGGGCAACCCCGCTTGATGTGTTCAAGCTGGCACGCAAACGCTGGCTCCGTAGCGAACGCCTCAACCTCAACAATATTGCGGATGAAATCGGCATCAATCGCGCGACCCTCTTCCGCTGGGTGGGCACCAAAGAGCTGCTGCTTGCCGAGATCATCTGGTCGGTTTACGAGCCCACGCTCGAGCAGGCAAAAGTCCATGCCAAAGCCCTTGTTAAAGGTGAAGGCCCCAAATACATTGCCGAAGTCTGCCGCTACACCATGACAGCGGTCCTGAACTCCAAACCCTTGCAAAAGTTCGTGCAGGAAGACCCTCAGTTCGCGCTACGCATTCTGACGTCGACCCGACTGCTCCAAGAGCGCCGTCTGGAAGCGTTCCGGATACTGCTCGAAGATCAGGTCCAAAAAGGCTACCTGTCCCCTCCACTGGCGATTGAGAGCCTGGCGTTGCTGCTTATCCGCATGAACGAGTCGTTCGTTTACAGCGACCTGATCGTCGGTCGGGAACCGGCAATCGACGAAGCCTGTAAGGCCATCTGCATCCTCGCAGGCGGGACCCCGCCCGCAAAAGAAAGCGCCTAACCCCTCGTCCCACGACAACTGCTCCAAGCGCCATGTAGCCGGAGATTTATCTTCGGAGCGGGCCCCAGGCCAGCCGCTCGAACGTGGATCCCCGCATTCGCGAGGATGACGGGCCAAGTGGGCACGCTGATGATAGACCACCACCCACTGTAATCGCTTGCGCAGCCACCCACTCCGTTGTCATTCCCGCGGCCCACACCGTCGTCATTGCCGCAAAGGCGGGAATCCATGTTGAACAAAGCACCGGGTCGAAATGGATCCCCGCGTTCGCGAGGATGACGCAAGCCCACCGTCGGTGCCGATCAGCATAAACTGAACCAGTTCCCGCACCGTCTCCTGCTCCCGCAATAAATCGACAGCCTGCGCCTTGCATGGAAGCGTCTGAATAAGACTGCAACAACCCACAAGGATGGACTTCGGAATACGGCAGAATTAACATTGCGCCTCTGTGAAGAATCAGTAACAACTCAAGGAACGAGACCATGCCTGAAATTCTTTTCGCCAGAAACGTATCCTCTCCCCGCACCCTGGTCGGTGATGATCCCGAGACGCTCGACGCCCTTCTTACCTGTAACGGTCTGCAACTCAATGATCTCCTGGCGCCCGGAAATGCCTATTCCCCGGACCTTGCAGACCCACAAACGCCCGCCGTCGTGAGAAGCATCAACGCCATCCCCCAAGCGCATCGCACAAGCCTTGCGCGCACCGCCGAAGCAATGGGCGACGAAACCCATCGTCTCGTCGCCTTCTTCGAGAGCAACCTATCCCCGGGGGCAATGGAAAAGACCAATGCCTTGGTCGGGGCCGGCACCTCGGCTCCGGCATCGGGCAGCGACGCCTCCAGGCGGAGACCCGGGCGCGAACCGCCTACACGGCGATGGGTGCGGCGTATCGGATCGAACTGGATCGGCTCGCCCCGGAAGTCTACCGAAACACCAATCGCGGCAGTGCGTTGAACAACGCTGACCGTGGAATTACCCTGGCGAAGCGCAATCCCCATGCCGGTCCGGACCCCGTCTTAATGTTGCCGATACGTTCCAGGCGAGCCGGATGGGCGCCTTCGCCAAATCTCTCAACCATTTGGGACGGGCGGCGGTGGTCGTGGACGCCGGACTGCGAGCCAGGAATGTCCATGCTACCTCCCAGGAAGGGGGTGACTGGCTGCGGGAGAGCGTTGTGCAGATGACAGGGTTTGGGTTTGCAGGTGCTGCGGGCGGGATGACTGGCAAGGCAGTCGTTACCGGTGGCTCCGTTTTTGCGGCTAAGGCGGGCTGAAGGCAAGCTTGCGGCAGCCGACAGCCGGCATCCTTCCTCAACCAAACAGCTTCAGCTCGCTGACCTGGCTCCTGAGAGATTTCTTGAGCACTTTGCCGACCCCGCTGCGCGGCAAGGCTTCGACGAACATGATCGTGCGCGGCGTCTTGTATTTGGCCAGCTTTGCCTGGCAGTACTCTATCAACTCCGCCTCCTGCACATCCGCGCCTTCCTTAAGCACCACAAAGGCCACAACCTCCTCGCCCATCTGCGAAGACGGCGCGCCGATGACCGCCGCCTCACCCACTGCCGGATGACCGCTGAGTATTTCCTCGATATCGCGCGGATAAATGTTGAAGCCGCCGCGGATAATCAGATCCTTTTTGCGGTCGACGATAAACAGGTATCCGTCTTCGTCCATCCTGGCGATATCGCCGGTATAGAGCCAACCATCCCGGATGGCGGCGCGGGTGGCTTCCTCGTTCTTGAAATAGCCGGGCGAAATGTTCTCACCCCGTACAATCAACTCACCCGCGTCTCCTACACGCAAATCGGCCCCGGTTTCATCCACGATACGGATCTCCACACCGGGAAAAGCCCGCCCCACGGAGCCGGGCTTGATCGCCTCGCCCCGGCGGTGGGCGGAAACCGTAGGTGCCGCTTCGGAGAGCCCGTAGCCCTCATAAACGTCGGCGGAAAATTTAGCCTTGAACGCTTCTATGACGGTCACCGGCAGTGGCGCAGAGCCCGACCCCACCGCCTCGAGGCTCGAAAGGTCATACTCGCCGGAGGCCGGGTCCATTACCATGTTGTAGATCATGGCGGGCACCGCGGCAAAGCGCCGTATCCGGTGCGCCTCGATGATTTGACAGAGCGCCCGGAGCTCGTATTTCGGCAAAACCACAACCGAATCGCCCCGCAGGTACAATATATTTGCCGAGGTGAACCCATAGATGTGCGCAAGCGGCAATACGCCGATGGTGGTTTCCCGTTCTACGTCGGGGGTGAGTGAGACCGACGCCGCTGCGTTGCTGTACAGATTGCGATGGGTCAGCATCACCCCTTTGGGTCGCCCGGTCGTGCCGGACGTATAGAGGATAACGGCGACGTCCTCCGCCTGAAGCGCGGGCCCGGTGAATTCCGCCGGCGCATCAGCCAATGCACGGTGCAGATCGTGCACCCTCGCCTGATCGGTATTTTCCTGGCCACCGTCTGTATCGGCGACGAGGATCAGCGGCTTCTGCTCTACAGCCTCTGTTGCCTGCAGGACACCGGATAGAATGGAGGATGCGGTAATAATCGCCTTCGCCTGCGAGTCCGCGGCGATGAAGCCAATCTCGCTCGGATGCAGTAGGTGCATCACGGGTATCACGATACCGCCAGCCCGCATGACCGCCTGATAAGCGAAGAAAACCTCGGGCATGTTCGGCATACACACCAGCACCCGATCGCCTTTTTTCAACCCCTGCTCGATCAGCACGGAGGCCAGCTTGTTGGCGTATTCAAGAAGATCCCGATTGGTGAAGACGGACTCGCCGTAATAGATAAACGGGTACTCGCCGAAACGCGCCAGGTTCTGTTCCGGTAACTGCGTCAGAATCATCGCTGTTCCTCCTGCGTTGCTGTTGTTCTTGTCGGGAACTAGGGTTTATCGCATGCTTCGCCGCATGATCCAAGCGGGAATCAAGGCGATTACAAACACGAACGCAAGCATCAGGAAGCTATCCCTGAAGCTCTGCGCGTAGGCTTGAGCATGAATGATCTTGCCCAGAAAACGGAGCGATTCGGGCACCAGCTGGTCGGGGCTCAGGCCGATGGTCGGGCCCAGTTCCTGCCAGCGCCGGAGCAACTCGGTGGTGACCGTGTTGCCGGCAGTCTGGGTATCGGTGAGGCTGCTGGCGTGCTGAGCGGTGCGCCGATCCAGGGCCAGCGATAGGAGATTAACGCCAATCGCCCCACCCAGCTGGCGTGAAAAATTTACCGCGCCCGCGCCCTGACTGACCAGTTGCAATGGCAAGACCCGCAGGGAGCCGGTGCTGATGGAGGGCAGACCGAGGCCCAACCCAATGCGGCCCACAGCGACCCAAAGCACCATGACCCAGGGCAACGTGTTGACGTCGGCGACGCTCAAGGCGTAACAGGACAGCGCGATCAGCAAGGTCCCGGCACTGATAATCGCCGGCGCGGGCAGCCTGTCGCTCAGATGACCCGCCAGGGGGAAAATCAGTGCCATGGCCAGGCCTGCCGGCATTAACAAAAAGCCGGCGTCGGTCGCCGTGAAACCCTGGATCTGCTGCACAAATAACGGAATGAGGTAGGTCGATCCAAACAGTCCCGCACCGTAGCAGAAACCGATAGCCGATCCGGCCGCAAACGCGGGAATGGCAAAAATCCGGACATTCAGTAATGGCTGGGACGTCAGCAACTCCCAGGCGATAAACGCAATGCCTGCCAACAGCGCGACGAGGAACAGCCCGCCAATCGGCAACGCATCCCAGCCGAGCCGCTGGCCGTTGGAAAGAGCCCACAGCAAACTTCCCAAAAAAGCGCACAACAGTCCGAACCCGAGCCAGTCAAAGCGGAATTTTTCCGTGGCCAGGTCGCGCCCGGGGGCGAAGAAGAGCGCAAACACGATACTTAGCAGACAGGTGGGCAGCGGCATGAAGAAAACCGCCCGCCAGCTAAACCAATCCACCAGAACGCCACCGACAGCCGGGCCAATCGCCGGTCCAAGAATCACGCCCAATCCATAAATGCCCATACCCAGCCCCCGTTGTCGTGGGGGAAAGACCTGGAAAATGACCGTCATCGCCAGTGGCTGAATAATGCCCGCCATAGCTCCCTGCAGCATGCGCGAAATGATGATCACGTCTTCATTCGGGCTCATGCCGCCAAGGATGGCGGCCAGCATGAAGGCCACCATCGCGCCGATATAGGCGGCCTTCATGCCGAAGGTATGCAAGGCCCAGGCACTGAGCAACATGAAGGCCGCCATCGCTGCCAGGAATCCGGTCGACAGCCACTGCGCCTTGGCCTGGTCAATGCCGAAATTGCCCATAATATCGGGGATGGCGACGTTGACGATGGTTGTCGCCAGGGTCATCGACAAGGTGCCCAACATGGCTGTCCCGGTCGCCAGCCATTTATAGGCCGGGCCGTACTGCTTGAACAGGACCTCAGTCGACGACATCGATGCTGACCTCGACCATCATACCCGGACGCAGGCGATGGTCGGCGCTATCAGAACCAGGGGGATTTTCGAGGGCGATGCGTAACGGAATGCGCTGGGTCGTCTTGGTAAAGTTACCGCTGGGGTTGGGGCTGGGTAACAGCGCGAACTCACTGGTGGCGGCGGAGCCGATCCGCTCAACCCGCCCGCTGAAGCCGGTTCCCGGGTAGGCGTCCACCGCGATGCTGACATGCTGGCCTTGAACGACTTTCGCAAGCGCGGTTTCCTTGACGTTAGCTTCAATCCAGATGTCTTCGACGGCGTGGACCATAAGCAGGTTCTGCCCTGGCTGAACATACTCTCCCGCGTCAATGAAGGTTCGGGCGACCACACCGGTAATGGGGCTGCGGATGTGACGGTCCTCAACATCCAGCTGCCGCCGGCGGTATTTCGCCGAGAGCTCTTGCAGGCGCGCATCCACCGCGTCCAGTTGCCGGGCGAGGACTTTCTGCTTGAGCTTCTGTGCCTCGGCATCCGCCAACACGGCCTGAGCCGAGGCCCGTTCGGCTTCCCCAAGCCGCAACGCGACCCGGGCATTGTCCGTGAGGTAGCGAAGGTTCGCCAGTTGCTGCGCCGAGACCATGGCGTTTGTCATGCCCTGCAAACGCGTCAGGTCTTCGTTGGCCTTTGTCAGCGACAGAGCCTGCTGTTCTACCAGAACCGTCGCCGTATCCAGTTCCTTCTGCGCCATAATCACCCGGTTGTCGTCGACGGCAACCATCAGGTTGAGCTCCGCCTCGATCTGCGCGCGTTCTCCCTTCAGTGCCTGCCGGCCGGCTTCCAGCACATCCAGTTCGAGCCTGGCGGCGGTGCTGTTCACTTCGGCAAGAACCTGCCCTTTCTCGACCTGGTCGCCCTCCATCACCTGGAGCTGCGACACCCAGCCCGGAAGACGCGACGCGACGGAGACCATGTCGGTGGTAACGCGGGCATCCACTACATGCACGTGGGTTAAACGGTAGTGCAACCATTGCCCGACCCAAAAAACCAGCCCAGCGACCAGGATCAGCACCAAAATGACTTTAATGGCCAAACCGTGCTGATTCGGGATGCGCCCATCCGTTTTACTCATTCAACGCCTCGATTAGTGTGGGATAGACGTGC
>Ga0307486_1002460_pt1 | contig 12905 bp, 14 predicted proteins | sample CBIW02metaG_FD_203663 | JGI IMG/M metagenome (GOLD analysis project Ga0307486, IMG submission 203663) | Sea-ice brine microbial communities from Beaufort Sea near Barrow, Alaska, United States - CBIW 0.2 | ecosystem: Environmental > Aquatic > Marine > Coastal | place: USA: Alaska | collected... | reverse complement strand
CTCTCGTGACCGCCGCCCACCTCTTCATCACCCAGTTACGGCTCACCCGCCCAAAAGCGGTTGGGGCAGGCTGAGCCTCTACGGCATCCTCAGAGAACTCCAACGAGTCCTCGCCGTATATCTCGGAAACTGTCCCCACTGCCGACAACGAGCACCAACCTAACTAAGTACTACTAGGAGGTGCTCTTCTCCGCCGGTGATGTACCGCGACGAAGCAGCACCGAAGCACTCACAACACCGCCCAGGCAGAGCACCAGCGCACCCGTAGCCGTTACAGCAGCAATCGGACGCCGAGACGCTGCTAAGGCCGCATAGGGGCACTGAGCGCTTTGCTGAAGGTCGGGCTCAGCCAGCAAAATCGTGCCGCAGACCGTGCCGGCAGCCGTAACCAGCGGACTGTAAGCGAGAATGCCGGACAGGACCACCAGGCTGACGCCGACGAGGGTGCACAGAATGGTCAGCGAATAGACAGGCCGCAGCGACTTCATCAAGGCGGAACCTCCTCAGCGCGCCACGGACACCGACAGCGCCAATCGTATCGACAAACACGATCGCGCCCGCCGCGCTCCAGGAGGACTAGCCGACGAATCGAATATCAAGCACGCTGTCAGGCAATGTCGAATCTTCGATGCCAGTGAGAGCAGCAGCCTCACGAACACTCACACCCGCAACCTCATGTCCATCTTCGACCAGCGGTGCGATGACATCCGACAACGCGTTGCTGTAACCGAACGGACGACGAGGCACCGGGAACGGCGCACTGGACTGAGTCTTCTTATGGTCAGCCCACAAGCTGTCATCAGCGAAATCCTCCATGAACCGGTCGTAACGACCCTGCTCCTCAGCAAGCCCCCAAGCGGATTCAATCTGGTTGTACAACTCGCTCCGGCGGCTGGCAAGAACATTTAGCGCTTCACGCTGCTGCTCGAACACAATGCGGTCCGTCACGTCTGCGGCAAGAACAGTTTCATCCGACCACACGACACATTCACAGTGCGCTGAACCGAAGTAATTGACAGTGTGCGGTGACTGCCAAACCTGGGGCCCACTACGGTCCCCAAACGGACTCGACAGGCTCCAGCTATGTGACTGCGGCGTTCGGCGACCGAGCTCACGAGTTGACACCTGGCCAACACCGCCAGCAACAGTCACCGTGAAAGTCATATAGCCCTGACGGAATTCCAAACGACCATCGCTGGAATCAATTACGGACTTGAAATACGCCGTGACTTGAACCCGGTCATACTTCCCATCTTCGCGATACTTCAGAACTGCAACCTCACGGCCAGCCAACGCAGCGCAAACATTCTCAAGCACAGACTCGATCGCGTTATCAGTCAGATGATGGCGAGCCACCGGATTCAACTTCCAGCTCTCCCACTCGGGGCCAGCCTGCCAGATAGTCCATTTCGCAACCTGAGCGCGGGTGAGAGTTTTCCAGTCGGTGCTGGTGCGGAACTTACCGCGCGGTGTGAATTCATGGATGCGCACCCAAATGTTGTCGGCAGCAGCCGCAGTGGGGAAACGTCGCTCCATCGCCTCAACGGCAACGATGTCGTTGGTGCGGGCTGCAATGACCATCGCGTTCGGAACCGCCAAACGGACAGCCTCAAACACAGACGAGTCGTTGACGGCCTGCTGGCGACGGCGAGCCTCACGAAGAATCCCGCTCTGCGCCTTGCGCTCATGGTCGGGCTCGCCGTTGAGAGCACGGTGCCACTTGTTGGCGGTCTTCCACCAGGTGATGAGCTCACGCGCCATAGCTTCAGCACCGTCAACATCAGACAGGTTCTCAGCCACAAACGCAGCGCCAAGCAGTTCTCGGAAACCATACTCAGCAGCGTCCTCGGCCTTGAGAACCGCAGCCGCCTCCTGCAACGCCGGGAACAGCGTCTTGTACGCATGGCGTTCACTGCGCGAGCCCAGGTAGTACTCAATTTCGTCGACAGTGATGTTGTCGATCGAGACGAACCGGGCATTGTGGAAGTCCGTACGGTCAATGCGGTATGTCGCACGGTTCTTCGCCGGGCCGTAATCAAAATTGCCGCGGTACACATTGTCAGTGCGCTCATACGCGAAGTACAGGAAGTTGGCGTCGCCGCGAGTCAACGTGTGGACATCCAACGCCTTCGGCGGATATGCATGCTGCGGATGGATTTCATCATTGCCGCCACCGAAGTAGCCGACAACACGCATACCCACATCGAGGCCACCAATGCGTTCACGTTGGAAGTCGGCGAACGACGGACGGCCCATGCCGATAGCCAGCTCATCATCGGCGATGAGGCAGACACGGCCAGACTCATATTCGGCTTCGCTCAGCAGATTCAAACCACCCTCGGGAAGGGGATGGAACACTGCCGTGCGGTCGACCAATCCCTGGAGGATGAGGGCGACTTTCATGTAATGGCGGGTCTGAGCATCAGCTCTCTCCTCCGCCTTCAACCATTCGTGAGAGCCGGGCTCCATCGACGTGACAACACCGTTGCGACGGACAGTGAACATGTCAGTGAATTCGTTGCGCTCAGGGATGAGACGCAAACCCACCGCGAAGTCAGTGGTCATCAGGTACAGGCGTTCGCCGTTGCGAATCAGCCACCATGTTTTGAAGTTTTCGGCATTCATGCGCGCATTAGTCATCGCATTGTCGGAATAGTCGACAGGGGTCCGTCGCGGCATAATCGCCACCACACCAAGCTGGTCAGGAATCACCTGATTGAGATTGGATTCGGACTCCAGCAGCCATTCCGTGAACTTGTCAATCTGCTTGAAGTCGATGCCGCCACCGGAAGCTGACAGCGCAGATTCTTCGTCCATCGCCAACACCTGCTGGCGGATATGCAAAGCAGTGCCGGGCGCAGCAGAGTTACCGTCTCGAAGCTCCTCGATGTGCTCATCGCGGCCAAGGTACAGATTCACCGCACCGATGCCATCCTGAAGCCGGGCCATCATCTTGCGCACCGGTTCCATCTGCGCTTCGATTTCACGAATCCGGCGGTTCATCGCCTGGCGCTGGTCTTCGATTTCCTGACGAGCCTGCTCGTAAAGCTCGGTAGCTTCCTGAGCCTTCCGGGCGACATCCGAATGTGCCAGGGCAAGACGAGACTTCGTGTGGCTCGCATCGTCGGTGCCGAGAACCAACTCCGTTGATGTCGAAGCAGCAACTGCGGTGGCGTTGGCAAGCTCAACAGCCTGACCGAACAAGTCCAGTGACGAGACAGGCAGATCAGGAGTTGGCTCTTCTTCTTCGACGATGTTCATACTCAGGCTATGCGCGGCAGACCCTACGCCGCAGCCCAATGGTCAACGACCTCGGGGGAGCGGACCATCATCGAAGCTCGCGACGAGCCATCGAGCACAAAACCCGAAGCGGAATACCATGCGACAAGACGGTCATAGTCGGAACCCAAATCACCAGACGGGTGCAGACGCAACATCCAACCGCGCGCATCAGCAGTCTGGCAAATGAGATTCAGTGCCCGCTGCCCAAGACCATAGCCGCGCTGAGTCGGCGGAACTTCGATGAGGTTCACAAACGCGACATCGTCCGGGGTGCGACTGATGAGCACCTTCACACCAGGAGCGCGACGGTCGATGAGGTCGACAAGCTCTTTGATGTCGGAGTAGGTGACGTTGGCCATGCCAGCCCTATGCCGGCACGCTGAGCTCGGCTGGGAGTAACCATCCTGCCGAGCTCCGAGACGCTACTTCGCCGTCTGAACAGTCTCAAGAATCCTGACCTCGCGACTACGCCCCCGATACTGAACCGCTGCCTTCTCGGCCAAGTCCAGTCGACTGGACCACGACATTGCCTCCCAAGGGCCAACCCATTCCGGGCCAGACTCTGTGGCTTGGATTTCAGCCTCGACCTTGCGGATGTACTCTTCAGGGCTCCGCTGGCTGAACCAGCCGATGACCTGCTCGGCGAAGGTGTCGCCGTCCTGGCCAATGAACTTTCCATCATGGGAGAGCCAGCCGAGCCCGCGGTACGGGTCGAGGCCAGTGAGACCAGGTGCAAACAGATTCCCCGTCATGTTCACCGTGAACTCGCCGCCGGCCTCCGCGTAGTCAATGACGCGCTGTGCATGAGCGCGTTCGGACTGCATACGGCTCAAGGTGCGGTGCTGGCGTTCAAGCACCGTGGCTTTCGACTCCGGCCCCTGGACTACAACATGCGAATACGCACGGTTCTTACTCGTGCGGGTCGCGATAGTTCCATCGGGCAACGTCACCGAATGTCTGATGCTCATGTTCAGACTATGCGCGGCGATTCAGTGTCAGCTTTCAGTGGGAACATCTGCCGGCCGGTCGAAGAACACTCGCACCTCAATGCCAGCAACCTTCGCTTTACCCACACAGCTCCAGGTGCCCGCATTTTTGGCATCACGGGCCGGGAATGCCAAGCAGACCTGAGCTCCGGCATCAACCATCCGCTGATTGCGCCGATGGCCGGCAGCACGATCAAACGTGCCGTCAGCCTTCGACCCCCAGTCGGTGACAGGATGCTGCTCTTCGACGAACAGGTCCGGGTGTGCACGGGGCGATCGCACCAGCAATCCGGTCGGTGCCGCGAGAGACGACTGGGCCCATGCCAGCCCTATTCGGGCGGGTTGACCTCGGCGGAAGTTAGTCTCCCTCTGGCCAGCGCCAGAAAGCATACATATGGATTCGCGCGGCGTTTACCTTTGCCGCACAGAGCCGTATGCCAACACTCTTAGAGTCGAACACAACCCAAGATGTTCGATTGAGGTTCAGATGTCATCCAGCCCGGAACACTACTCAAGGGTTGAGATTGCGGTGGTCTGGACCGGCTGGAGGTTGCCCCTATCCGCCACATAGACAGATCACGAGGCATCAATTGCCACCACCACCACCGTTGGCCCATATTACATACAGCGTCACATTAGATGCCCCCATCGTGTAGTCGGCACCGCCTGCATAGGTCACACCAGTCCCATCAGCGGCAGTGTTCCACTGAGCAAAGACCCAATCAGTTCGGGTGAAGCCGTTGGTGGTGAGCGGTGCTGTCGCATCTGTCGCAAGGGATTGAGCGGCAGTTGATCCGCCGTCGGCCCCGTTACCATCAAAGGTGATGGTACTGGTGTTGGCTGTCCACTGTGCGTACAGCGAAGCATTGGATGCCCCCATCGTGTAGTTGGCACCGTTTGCATGGCTCACACCAGAACCATCAGTGGCAGTGTTCCAACTACCAAAGCTATAGCCAGTTCGGGTAAAGCCGTTGGTGGTGAGTGGTGCTGTCGCATCTGTCGCTAGAGATTGAGCGGCAGTTGATCCGCCGCCGGCCCCGTTGCCATCAAAGGTGAGGGTATTGGTGTTGGCTGTCCACTGTGCGTACAGCGAAGCATTGGATGCCCCCATCGTGTAGTTGGCACCGTTTGCATGGCTCACACCAGAACCATCAGTGGCAGTGTTCCAACTACCAAAGCTATAGCCAGTTCGGGCAAAGCCGTTGGTGGTGAGCGGTGCTGTCTCATCTGTCGCTAGAGATTGAGCGGCAGTTGATCCGCTAGTCGACTGGTTACCGTCAAAGGTGAGGGTCTTGGCACTGACTTCACCGCCGTTACCAGCTTCGAGAGCAGAAGCCATAGTCCCAAGGTCGGTGCATGCCGATGCGGAAGTGTCTTCGGCATATAGCTCGATGTCGGAAGTGCTGCTGTCAGCCCAGTACTTGTTGCCCGTTGCCGACAACGACATTGCCGCAAAACATGTGCCGTCCGCATCGGTTTCCACGGACACCTTGCCTGATGCCTGAATCCATTCACCAGCGACAAGGTCATCCATGTTGAGGTAACGGTTCGGCTCCCCGGACACATACGCTGCACCTTCGGCAGTGCGCACAGAATCCAGCGCCTGCTCAGCCGCTGCATCCTGCGAGAAGGGGATGAGGGCGAAGGTCGTGGCGGCAATTCCTGTGCCGAGGATGCCGACAATGATGACGCCGACCAGGATCGACGCAAGGTCAATGACGCCGGGAGCCTGCCGGAGACGTTGCTTGAACTGCCGCATCGTGGCACTGAGGTTCGTGGTCTGCATCTGTCGGTCTTCCTGGTTGATGAGCGAAAAAGTACTTCTCACCCCCAAGAGCCCGGGAGCGCGCAAAAAAGGGGAAATACTTTATCGAAACAGTTTTGTGATCGAGTCTGGGTGGGCTGCGCCTAGACGAAACCACTCATCGCGATGCCGTGAACAGGTCAAAAACGGCTGGAGTTAGTCCTTCTCGGTCCCAGAAGATCCGAACCGGAATGCCCGCAGCTTTTGCTTTCGCCACCGCACTCCACGTGCCCGCATTTTTGCTATCCCGGGATGGGAACGCCAAACACACAACCGCACCAGCATCAACCATGCGCTGATTGCGGCGATGGCCTGCGGCTCTATCGAAAGTGCCGTCCGACTTGGAGCCCCAATCAGTGACCGGATGTTGCTCCTCGACCAGACGGGCCGGAAAATCTCGGGTTACTGCCCCTGCAATCCGGTCGGCACCGCGAGCAGCGCCATGGACAATCGTGAGAACCTCACCAGGATGCTCGCGCGCTACCGCGCTGATGGCAGCGGCAATGATGGCACGAGGCACAAACTCGCGACTGCCAGTGATGAGCACCCGAACATTCAACGAATAGCCCAAATCTCCTGCTGTGCCCGTTCGTGAACCAGCACATCAACCCGAGCGCCGACAATGCCAGCAATGTCAGCCTCCGGCAACGAAGCGTCAACGATGAGAAAACGTTTCGACTCTCGGGCAGCGATGTTCAAAAACTCTTGACGCAACCGAACCCGAAACTCATTGGCTTCAGATTCGATACGGTCAGGTTTGCCTGTGGCCGCTGCGCGAGCCGCCGCAAGTTCCGGTTCCAGATCGAGGAGCACAGTCAGGTCAGGAATCAGGTCGCCAGCAGCCCAGAGACTCAGCTCACGAATCAGTTCAGGATCCAGTGCACGACCGGCACCCTGGTAGGCGACCGACGAATCGAAGTAACGATCCTGGACAACATGCTTTCCGGCCGCCAACGCAGGCTCCACCACGGTCGAGATGTGGTGAGCTCGGTCAGCGGCGAACAGCAGTGCCTCAGCGCGCGGCTCCAGGAACCCTTTCGAGTCGAGCAAGATGGCACGAATCTGCACGCCGATGTCGGTGCCGCCCGGCTCGCGAGTGCGTACAACCTCGCCACCAAGCGATGTCAGATGTTCAGCAATGTAGGCGGCCTGGGTGGTTTTACCCGCACCGTCACCACCTTCGAGGGTGATGAAGATTCCGCGGCGCATCAGCTTGCCTCCACGATTGAAGCGAATACTGCTTCGGTTCGCGAGTGGAGCTGGTCGATTGTTCCGTCATTGTCGATGACGACGTCGAAGTCGCTGCGGCTGATGGAGTTCTCGACGGCGTGGGCACTGTTTGTGTCCTCGGCAAGTCCTGGTCGCGCAACCCACACCAGAGTTCCGCCAGCGTCAGAGATGACATCGGCTTCGTTCGGGTAGCGGACTCCGGAGAGCACAACGGGGCGGCCAGCGCCTCGATGGGCCTGAATGACCTCTGCGGCGATTGTTGCCCACACGTTGGCGTCGACGATGTCGCGAACACCTGTCCCGATGTTCTGAAGACTTGAACGCACCTCGCGGTGGTTCTTGGCGTCGGTGAACCCGCGACGTGCGACGACGTCGTTGTAGCGTTCGAGCTTTCCGAAGAAACCTCGGATGCCGGGTGCGTGTCCCATGATGGGGTTGATGAGGGCTGCGAGCTCGGCAATCGCTGTGGACATGTTCACCTTGGTGAAGTCGTCATTGTCGACGAGGTGGTCCGCTGCGGTGTCTTTGCCGCTGCCGGGCTTACCGCCGAAACCGATGAGTGCTGGAAGTGTAGTCATGTCGGTTCTATGCGACGAGATCCAAACCGGTGGGGATTCGGGCCGAAGGCGGCTGGGACTAGAACAAGTGCTCATCGTCGGCCAAGAATGTGATGAGCGAATTGCGGCGCTTCACAAGCTGGATGAGACGAGGTGCTGTGATGAAGCCATCGTCGTCAACAGCCGTCAGAATCTGGCCGGCGGGAGACGACGGTCGAGGCCGAATTCTGTGAGCTCCGCGAAGCAGAGTTCGAATGATAATCGGCGCGACAAATGGGGTCAGAATTCCCTGCTCGCAAAGCCGCACAAGGGACGCTGAAAATTGGGTGCTTGAGATGGCTGGAGCACCATCTTCTTGGGCCGTAATTCTGGCCAGATCGATGTCCATGAAATGGGCCTGACCGGACGACGTGAGAACGCCTGCTGCGGCCTCAATCCATTGGTCGATTATGGCGTCGGGTACGGGACGAATTTCGGGCTCGTCTGCTGAGGGATTTGTGTGCACAGATGCTCTGCGCGCGGCATCGGGGTACAAAAACGAGTTGTACCTCTGTACTTTCGCTGTACCGACTTGCTCCAGGTACAGCCGATCCCAGTATCTATAAGGGTTTTGAGGGCCAAAAAGGGGTTGTACTGACGTACCGACTTAAAACAGCACCCCCTTAAGAACTAAATGTATTGATATATAAAAATAAGGGGGCCTCCATAAGCCTCTCCGAAATATATATACCTAGCCTCGTAGTGTATATATATCTCTTAAGGACAAGAGTACAAGTAGTAGTAAGGGGCCCCCTTCCCAGTAAACTACTGGGCAAATCTGTACCTGGTCCAAGTCGGTACAGCCCAGGTACAGCCGGACAGATTTTCGGCAACTTCCGCGGAAATCCAGTGTTTTGTTTTTGACCTCCGATTTTTCACCCAAATCGGCATCCGGGGCGAAAACCGTTTTCAACCTCTTTCGGACGTTTTTCGGAGCTCGTCGAGACCACCGACATCATCACAAACAGGTCGAAATCTTCCCCAAACGGTCATCACCGATCGTGAATCGTCTCCGAAACCATCGACGCATCATCGAAATCTTCCCCAAAATGTGCATCGGAGGAGCTGTTTTCGTCCCTCGGGGACAGCCAGCGGGACAGATTCGGCACCGCCCGGGACGCACATGGGGTACAGACAGGCGGTCTCCAGCCATCATTTTGACGCTGAAATCCAGGCGGATCTGGCGCCGAAATCCAGGTGATTCTGGCACCGAAATCAGCCCCCTTTCCCACCTAATTCAGCCCGAAAATGGGGAGCACTTTCAAGCCCGATCAACCCCAAATCCACATCGGTTTTCGGCACCCTAAATCAGCCCCAAATCCAGTGTCCGCAGCGCTGTCGCCCCGCCCTCTTTTCGACCTCTCGGAGACCGAGATTGTGAACTCTCAGAGACCATGATTTGGAGCCGAGGGGACCATGATTTCGAACCCCTTTGGGACGGCAAAAACCGCCCGTGGGGGAGGGGCGGTTCGGCACTGCGGGTCGAGGTTTTTAGTCGAGTTCGAGTGCTGGTTGGACGAAGCTGCGGACATCTTCCCAGCTCTGTTTCGGCAGTCCTTGGCCGAGTGGTGCTGACTCAATTTGACGCATCTCCGCGACGGGGATGTATCTGATTTCGAGGCCGGTGGAGCCGTCGGTGGGGTCTTGGCATTCCCATAGGTCTTCGCAGCCGTCACATTCTCCGCAGCCTTCTCGGCGGTTGCGACAGAACTCGTCGTAGTAGTCGTCGATGTTCCGTCTGCCGTAGGAGTCAATCATCGTGTCGGGCTCCGACGGGTCTTCCGCCCAGGCGTGAGCGACCCGTTCGCCGCCGTCTGTGTCGACGAGGACGCTGATGGTATCGACGTTGAGGTGCTCGGCGACTGCGACGGCGAACGCCACGCATTGTCCGCTGCTCAGGGTGTCCTGTGCCTCGTAGTCGAGGACGCCGGGGGTCAGGGTCAGGGTCTGTGGCGGGCCGCCGTTGGCGATTTCGACGGTGACGGTAGCCAGTGTGGTGTCTGCTTCGTCGTGCTGGTGGGTGGCGAATCGGCCACCGTTGGCGCTGCCGGTCCGAGAATGTTTCTCTCTGAGGGTTTCCATACCCTGTAGGGCTGCGGGGGATTGCCGCACAGATCCTCCACCAAACGACCAGGAGTAGCACCGTTCAATTTTCAACACTGTTCAAAATTATTGAACAGCGGAGACGGTTTCAGGCTACGAGACGCCGTTCGAGTTCGTGGGCGATGACGGCAGCCACTTTGTCGAATGGTTGTTCGGCATCGACGATGAGGAACCGTTGCGGATCTCGGCGGGCAATTTTGAGGAAACTCAGTCGGAGCTGTTGATGGAATTCGAGCTGCTCGGCGGCTTCACCCGCACTGTCGGGGATGCCGACGAGGCGGACCACAATTTCGGCCGGCACATCGAGGAGGATGGTGAGGTCGGGTAGTAGACCGGAGGCGGCCCACATGCCGAGGTCGCGGACTTCGCGGGGATTCAGTATCTGGGAGGCTTCGGTCCAGGCCACTGATGAGTCAATGTAGCGCTCTTGGAGGACGGTGACTCCTCGGGCCAGGGCTGGAGCCACACAGGTGTTGATGTTCTGTGCCCGGTCGGCAGCGAACAGCAGCGCTTCAGCTTGAGGGTCGATGTAGCCGCCGGAACGCAGAACATGTTCACGAATTTGGTCACCAATTTCGGTGCCGGCAGGTTCGCGGGTGCGCAACGTCTCCATCCCGAGTTCGTCAAGCAGCTTCTGTGCAGCGTCGGCATGAGCGGTTTTGCCCACACTGTCACTACCTTCGAAGGTGATGAAAAGTCCGGGGGTGATGTTGGTGGTTGGGTCGTGTTCCGTAGGGGTTTTACGCGGTGGCAACCCTACCCGGCGGTCGCGCGTCGTGGATTCGCTTGACAATACCGAGAGCGACTGCGTTAACAATGACACTGTCGGTATCGACAGGCAGATGCGGCCCGTACTGTTCGGCCGACCCGAGAGGAACAAGCACAAGCGGCGCGTCAGAAATAGATGGCCATGCTGTGTTCGCCAGCAGATTTGTCACTGTCGGATTATCCTCCCGATCACGCTACTTCGAGTCCACCCCGGCCTTCGCGCCGAGCGTTCGCGAGAACGTGGGCGGTATGTAGAAGTCAGCGGGTGAGAGTTCCGTGATCGAGGAGTGTCCGAGTCCAAGCACAGCCGAGTCGAGCCCACCGTGGAGGATGTCTAGCACGTTCTCGACGCCAGCTTGTCCATTGGCCGCGAGTCCCCACAGGTATGCCCGCCCGATCATGACCGCTCGAGCGCCGAGGGCGAGGGCCTTGGCGACATCGCTGCCGCGCCGGATGCCGCCGTCAAGTAGCACCTCGACTTGGTCGCCCACCTCGTTTGCAACCGAAGCCAGCATCCTGATGGTCGCTGGCGTGCTGTCGAGGTTGTTGCCGCCATGATTAGACACAGATATTGCGGTCACCCCGGCATCGATCGCGCGCCGCGCGTCATCGATACGGGTGACCCCTTTGAGCATGAACGGTCCACCCCATTCCTTGCGTAACCACGCTACGTCTTCCCAGGTCGGTGGCGGTGTCTGCATCCACTCGTAGTACGCACCGAAAAACGTGGGCGCCTGGCCACCCGGAACCGTGAGGTTCGGGGTAGTGAGATCCGGGATGTGCCCGGCCTTCACGAAGGACCAGAGCCACTTCGGGTGGGGTAGAACGTTGGGGGCGAAGGTGATCATCGTCTTGAGGCTCATTTTGTCGGGGATTGTCGGGCTGCCCCAGTCGCGGCCGTTCGAGAATGACCAGTCGAGCGTAGCGATGAGTCCCTTCGCGCCCGCTTTGCGCGCACGATCCATCCGCTGCACCATCGCTTCTCGCGTGCCGGACCAGTACATCTGGAAGAAGGTGTTCGGGTTCGCCGCCGTGACCTCTTCGACCGGCTTTGATCCGAAGGAACTGAGGCTCATGATCGTGCCGCGGTTCTTTGCGGCACGCGACACGGCTACTTCGCCGTCCGGGTGCACGGCCTGCACCCCAGTGGGGGAGATGATCACCGGGAGCGAAATGGGAATGCCCATGACGCTCGTTGACAGGTCCCGCTCTGGTTTGTGTCCGGCGACGTGCGGGGCGAAGCCAAGCTCGGCGAAGGCAGCCTTGTTGTCATCGATCGTCAGGCCACGCTCGGAGCCGGCAATAAGGGCACCGTAGACCGACGACGGCAGGCGCTTCTCTGCTCGGCGCTGCGCCTCGGCAACAGTCTCAAACCATGTGCTCTTCGCCATTGAATTCTCTCGCTTTCCTTAATCTCACCGCGCTAAGTAAGCCCGACCCAATTCTAATGGCACTCGATGCCAAATAGAAACAACTTTTCACGATCAGGTCCGAAACAATACGCTGAGCGCAGGTGCAATGTCGCGGTAGGTGCGCACGAGTCGTGTGGTGCCGTGCCCGATGTGGGCGAGGTCCCGCCCCAGTTCTATGTCGTTCTCCCGCTCACGCCGATGAGCACATCAAGTCGGGGAAGGCGTGCCGCAATCTCACGCGGGTCCGGGCCAGCGTTGTGCACGCAGTCGGAGAGCAGCACGACTCTGGCGTCGCGCACGGGCACGCGCGCGAGTTGTTCACGCGCCAATTCACGAGGGAACGAGACGTCGGTGAAGCCCCTGGCGGGCATCCGCAGCATCGTGTCGAGAAGGTCCATCGGGCGGATCGGCTCGCCGAGCCTGAGCAGAATCGCTGCATCAGACCAGAAGGCGATGACCGCGAGTGCGTCGTGTTGCAGCTCACCGGCGAGCGCCCCAACGGTCGCCGCGGCGGTCTGCACGCGTTCGCCTTTCATGGAACCAGACAGGTCAATCGCCAGCACGACCGACCTTCGCGTGCGCACGCGATCCCGCCCGAGGGACTGCTGTCGGTTTAGTTGACATCTGACTTGCGGACTTTTGTGTTCCGCAGTGGAAGGATCAACACCATGTCCGTTAAGAGATACCCCCAGGAGTTTAAGCGTGATGCTGTCGCGTTGACTCG
>Ga0307486_1002459_pt1 | contig 12905 bp, 14 predicted proteins | sample CBIW02metaG_FD_203663 | JGI IMG/M metagenome (GOLD analysis project Ga0307486, IMG submission 203663) | Sea-ice brine microbial communities from Beaufort Sea near Barrow, Alaska, United States - CBIW 0.2 | ecosystem: Environmental > Aquatic > Marine > Coastal | place: USA: Alaska | collected... | reverse complement strand
CCGGGGGCAAAAGCTTAAGCCTCAGATCATACATCCTTATTTTCCGAAAGTAGTACATGACTATTTTCCGAAAACACTACATTCTTATTTGCCGATTTTACGACATTGTTATTTTCCGGTTACATAAGAATCAAATAATAAAGAAAATAGCTACACAAGGTAAATTACTTGGACAAATAGCAGAGATTGAAAAAGGTTCGACTTCTGGAAAGAATGATGTTTTTACTGTTTCTAAGGAGGTTGTTTCAAAGTTTAACTTAGAGAGGGAGGTTTTGAGAAAAAATGTAAAAAATGGTGATATTTTAAAATATAGAATAAACGATAGAGAAACATTTTTGATATATACCGACAACGATACAGAAATAGAAAAATACCCAAACATTCTAAATTATTTCAATCAGCATAAGGAAGCTTTATCTAATAGAAATGAAGTTAAAAAAGGTAGTTATGCTTGGTGGAGAATGGAAAGACCGAGAAGAAAAGAAGTGTATGATTCAAATGAAAAAATAATTGTGCCATATAGAGCTACTAACAATCGTTTTGCTTATGACAATGAAAAACGATTCAATGATGGAGGAGATATAAGAGTTCTTGTAATTAAAGATAAGAATCTTCAAATTAAATATGTATTAGGGGTTCTAAATTCTAATTTAATTGATTGGTATTATGGTTTTATTGGTAAGCCAAAAGGTAACTCAAGAGAGTACTTCAATGAGCCTTTAGCTAAAATCCCTATTTTTTTTGCAGATAAAGACATCCAAACTTCAGTTGTTCAATTAGTTGATTCGATAACAGAAAGATTGGAAAAAGAACAAAACATAAATAGTAATTTTTCAAATTACCTTCAATCAAAATTTGAAATAAAAAAACTTTCAAAAAAACTCCGAAATTGGCACGAATTAGAGTTTGGAGAGTTTATAAAAGAACTAAACAAAGCGATTAAGGCAGCGAATAAAGAAAGTGTAAAAACAGGACAACAAGAAACATCATTACTAACTAAGAAAGAGGAGTTTGAATGGTTAGACCTCTTTAAAGAAAACAAAAATAAAGCCCAAGAGTTACATAGCCAAATAAACAAAACTGAGAATGAAATTGATGCAATGGTTTATGAATTATATGGGTTAAATGAAGAGGAAATTGAAATTGTTGAAAATAGTTAACTTGTTTTCAGACAGGATAAGGAAATAACGATTAAACCATAAACAAACAAGCTAAAGGCGCTGCTGGGGTTAAAGCACAAATTCAGTATTTAAAAAATGACTGCCTTAAATTCCCAAACCTTGTAAATGAACAGGAATAAAAATCCTAAAGCCGTTACGAATTCCATAAAACTTGAAGCCAAAAAACCAATAAACGACCCAAAAGCCGCTTTTAATGCCGATCTGGAATTGGATTTATTGACTATTTCCCCAATAAATGCGCCCACAAATGGGCCAATTATGATCCCGAAAGGAACCGGAAAAACAATTCCCACCACCAATCCGAAGGTGGCACCTATCATCCCTAATTTACTTCCTCCAGCGTATTTGGTCCCCAAAGCGGGGATTATCAGGTTTAGGCCATAAATTAGACCTGCCACACCAAAAGTGACTCCCAGAAACCAGTAATTCACGGGAATCGAAGGAGCGAGGTGCAACAATAAAAGTCCTGACCAGCTTATAGGAACTCCGGGCATAAAGGGTAAAATGCTGCCTAAAAGGCCCAAAATCATTAATAGGGCACCAAGGGAAACCAGAAGAAGATCCAATTAGTTGGACCGGTTTTTAAAGGAAAGGTCATCCTCGTTCAAAGCATTTTTAAGATCGGTTTCTGAATCGGTTTTTGGGTTTTTTCTATCCTTTAAAAATTTCAAAAAATCCTTGACAGTCTCATCGGAGGCGGAATCCAGGAATTCATTAAATTCCTTTCTGAGTTGTTCTTTATCCATTGTACTTAGTTTTAAACCCTGCAAAAATACGAAATTTAATAAAGGATAATCGTAGTTTTTACGGAAGAATAGAATATTGAACTAATTTATTAGGTGTAACTAATTATTTAGTTTACATTAGCGGTAACATTAATTTAAAAACGCTCAACTACTGCCTCGCTTTTGGGGAGGTGGGGGTGGTCCACTCAATATGAAACAACTAACAAAAGCCGAAGAAGAGATCATGCAAATCCTGTGGAAACTTAAAAAAGCCAATATTGCATCGATTTTAGAAGAATTTCCCGAACCAAAACCTGCTTATAATACCGTTTCCACCATTGTTCGAATCCTGGAAAATAAGGAATTTGTAGATCACAAAAAAAAGGGAAAAGGATATATTTACTATCCTTTGGTGGATAAGGAAACTTACAGCAATCAAAGTATGACCAAGCTGGTGGACAATTATTTCAACGGTTCTTTTAAAAGTATGGTTTCCTTTTTCGTAAAGAAAAACGATTTGGATACCAAAGAGCTGGAAGCAATTTTAAAAGAAATCAATAAAAAAGACTCCTAAGATGTTGACCTATATTCTACAAGTCATATTTTTTCAACTCCTGTTTTTACTGGTGTATGAATTTTTGTTGAAAAAGGAAACATTTTTCACCTACAACAGATGGTATTTGTTGCTAACTCCGCTGCTAGCAATGATCTTTCCACTATTGAAAATTGAAAGTTTGGGCAGCCTCGTGCCAGCGGAAGGATTTATGATGTTGCCCAATGTTTACCTCAATTCAAATACTGGAACCCTTGTTTCTGCGGAAACTACAACCCAAATCTTTGCTGAAATTAACTGGTGGTGGATCATTTATGCTGGAGGAATCCTTGGCAGTTTGGTTGTTTTCATAAAAAAATATCAAGCTTTAAATAAAATGTTTCGGTTCCAGGTGGTTTTTAGCGATGAAAGTGTGAGGATTATCAGGGTTCCAAACAGCAACATTGCCTGTACTTATTTTAACACCGTTTTTCTTGGAGACCAATTGTCAGGAACCGAAGAGCAACAAATAATGTCCCATGAACTGGTGCACGTAAAACAGAACCACAGTGCCGATCTTTTGTTTTTTGAAATGCTAAAAATCCTGCTTTGGTTCAATCCGCTTGTCTATATATATCAGTCCAGGCTCACCGTTTTACACGAATTTATAGCCGATGCCGGCGCGCTTAAAACCAGTAAAAAACAATCCTATTATCAGCAATTATTGAATACAGCTTTCAACACTAAAAATATTTCATTCATCAATCAATTTTTCAATCAATCATTAATCAAAAAACGAATAGTTATGCTACAAAAATCAAAATCCAAAACAATTGCGAAATTCAAGTATTTAATACTTGTGCCGCTTATGCTGGTAATGCTGACCTATGTTTCCTGTACTCAGGATAAATCAGTTGATACAACTTATCAGGATGATAAATACAATGAAATCATCAAATCTATAGATAATCGGGAAGACTTTTCAGAAGAAATGAAGGAGCATTACAAAAAGATGGTAAAGAATGAAATGACTTTACTGGAAGATAAAATTTTAAGGGGGGATAAACCGCTTCCGCCCCCATCCCCAGATGCACAAATAAACGAAAATAGTGATGTTCCATTTGCCGTGATAGAACAGGTTCCTGTATTTCCCGGCTGTGAAGATTCGGCTACTAATGATGATATGAAAAAATGTATGTCTGGTAAAATCGATGAGTTTGTAAGAAAGAAATTTAATGCAGATTTGGGCAGCCAACTTGGCTTAACAGGAGTGATCAGGGTAATAGTCCAGTTCAAGATCGATAAAAACGGATATGTTACTGATGTTCGTTCCCGTGCACCGCATCCAAGATTAGAACAGGAAGCTGAAAGGGTAATTAATTCCCTTCCAAAAATGCAACCAGGTAAACAACGTGGAAAACCGGTAGGGGTTATGTATTCCTTGCCAATTGTATTCCAGGTAGGTGAGTAAACCAAGTTAATAATTATATTTTTAGGAATCTTCAAAGCCGGACCCAAACTCCGGCTTTGGTATTTTTAGCAGAATTTATTCAATTATAATCGGACTAAAAATTTTTCTGGTTTTAAAATCTTCCATAAAATTTGAAATTGCTGTTTTTGAATAATATTCATTCAAATATCCCATTCCTAATCCGGCAAAATTAAATTATCCTTTACCATTTCCTTCAAATAACAAACAATGAATAAATCAAGCCCCAATGTTGCTAAAACCCTGCCAGGGTTTTTTTACCCTGGCAGGGTTGCCGTAAAACCATTAAAAGATCAAGGCTTGCTTTCTATTACCCCTACCTTCAGTAAAGAAATAAGGAATTGAAATAAAAAAGGGGTAAAATATGTCATCTTATTGCCCCTGACTTCAGTCAGGGGATAAAGAATTCGTAGGAACTAGGCCTTAGCCCCTATTTTTTTGGGAAAAGCAGATTAAGTATGCATTATCTTAAATTAAGGCTCTTGCTAACACTTAATCTTTACCCCCTGATATATTTATTTGCATAAAAATAATCCTCAAACCCATATAAGTTGTAAGTTTTAGTAATTTTAGGCTTGCTTGCCTAAAACAGGAATTCTATGAAAATTACAATAAGGCCCTATGTATTAGCCGAAACCAATTGGAAACAGGTAAAAGAAGAAGATTTTACCATAGCAGTTTTGCCGTGGGGGGCCACCGAAGCTCATAATTATCACCTTCCCTATGGCACCGATAATATTTTAGGGGAAGAAATTTCTCTTGAAGCCGCACGAAAAGCCTGGGAAAATAATGCCCGGCCGCTGGTTTTGCCCACAATCCCTTTTGGGGTGAATACAGGGCAAATGGATGTTAAGTTGTGTATGAATATGAGTCCCAGTACGCAATATGCCGTTTTAAAAGATATAATCCAGGTGCTGGACAGGCATAAAATCAGAAAACTGGTGATCGTAAACGCGCATGGCGGAAATAATTTCAAGCAAATGATCAGGGAACTGAGCCTTGAATTTCCGGAAGTTTTTGTCTGTTCTTTAAACTGGTGGGCAGTTACCGATGCTAAACCATATTTTGATGATCCCGGAGACCACGCCGGGGAATTGGAAACTGCGGTAATGATGCATTTGACGCCGGAACTGGTTTTAAGTTTGGAGGAAGCCGGGGATGGCAGGGCGAAAACCTTCAAAATTAAGGGCCTTAAAGAAGGTTGGGTAAGTGCGCAAAGGGAATGGACAAAAGTCACGGAAGATACCGGCGTTGGAAACCCCAAGAAAGCCACTGCAGAAAAGGGAAAAAAATTCTTCAATGATACAACCGATCTTATTGCCGGGTTTTTTGAAGATTTGCACCATGCAGATTTAAATGATATGTACGAATAAATTTTTTTAAAACAAATATGGTAAAAGCTTTACTCTATATATTCGGTTTTTTGATTGCGGGTGAATTGATCCGGTATATTTTTAATATCCCCATAGCAGGCAATATTATTGGGATGCTCCTTATTTTTATCGCTTTGCGCCTTAAAATAATAAAATTAGAGGATGTGAAACCGGCATCAGACAAACTCATTAAATACCTGGTTTTATTCTTCATTCCCTATGGAGTAGGCCTGATGGTTTATTTCAATCTTATTCAGCCTTTCTGGCTTCCAATTACAGTTGCCGTAATTGTCAGTTCAGTAATCACTTTATATGTTACGGCCATCATCATGGAAAAATTCGGAAAATGAGAGAGATTTTTCAACTTCCTGTATTTGGCGTTTTTATTACGCTCCTGGCCTTTGTTGTTGCCACCCAAATTAAAAAGAAATGGAATTATATCCTGTTTAACCCTGTTTTTTTAGCTGTTACTTTTATCATTATTTTCCTTCTTGTTTTTAATGTGGATTTTGAAGATTATAACAACGGCGGTAAATTTTTAAGCTTTTTTCTTGGTCCGGCGGTGGTGGCACTTGGGGTCTTTTTCTATGAAAAATATGCTGAGGTCAAACAAAACCTGAAGCCATTTTTAATTGCCGTTACTGCAGGAGGCTTAAGTGGGATTTTGAGCGTGGTTCTAATTTTGATCCTCTTTAAGGTTCCGGATTTTATTGTGCAATCCTTAGCGGCAAAATCGGTTACAGCGCCTATTGCTATTGGAATAACCAAACTTGTTGGCGGAGTTCCGGAAATTACCGCGGGTATTGTTATTGCGGTTGGTATCTTTGGGAATGCTTTTGGGCCATTGATTTTAAGGGTTTTGGGCATAAAGAATAAAATAGCCATTGGTGCCTCGCTTGGAACAGCGGCACATGCCATAGGTACGGCCCGGGCTTTTGAAGAAGGAAAATTGCCGGGAGTTTACAGCGGTCTCGCAATGTGCCTCAACGGAATTATTACAGCGCTTTTAACGCCCTATATCCTCGATTTGTTTTTGCTGTTTTAAGATTTCATTTTTTTTGGTTCATCTTTTATGAAAATACGGAATGATGGAACCTGAGGGAAGTTTGCCCCGATGCTTCGGGGTAAAAATTGAAATTAAGATGGTTATCCTTCAGCATATTGAATAACAGATTGCTAAGTTTTGCTTATTTTTGAATAATATTAGTCCAGAACCAAATCTACATGAGAAAATTTTTACTCCTGATACTTTTTCCAATTTTGGCCAGCTGCAATAATTTTGAAACCAAAAAAATTTCTTCGAAAGAAGTCCTGGATCAAGAATCCAAAACTTTGAACTGGAAAGAAGTGGATGAATATCCCGCTTTCGAAAACTGTAAAAACATCGATGAATTAATTAAATCCCGGGAATGTTTTGAAGCAACTTTGGTCAATTCCATTTATGCGTATTTGGCCAGGCAGGAACCCATAGTAACCCAAACAATTGACGACACTTTGATTTTATATCTCGAGATCACCAAAACCGGAAAGCCAATAATCGATTCGGTTTTTGTGGACAGTCTTGTCATAAATCAGCTTCCCGACCTTAAATTATGGTTGCAGCAAAGCTTAGACTCCCTTCCAAAAATCTATCCCGCTATCAAACGTGGAATTCCGGTTTCAACCGCTTTCAAAATGCCTATCGTAATCAAGGCAGAGTAAGCGGAAAACAAATTTAAAATTCGAAATTCAAAATTCAAGAATTTTTTACGCAGAGTCCCAGTCGTCTACTCATATGTTTTTTTGTCATTCTGAACGAGCTTTTGGGCGAGGAAGAATCCCTGCAATGAGTAAGCAAGGTTAGATTAATAAACATGTTAGGGTATTTTATTTATGATACGTCCTATGAATACGCAGGATTCTTCACTATCGTTCAGAATGACATTCTGGGGTTTTATATGAATGAAGTGAAAACTTGAATTTTTCAATCTTGAAATTGACTTTAACAGAAAATCTGTATCAGGGACAGATCTTTGTTATTTCTCTTTTTTCTCTACTCTATTTTCTTTTCTCTTGGTTCTTGACTCCTGTTTTTTCTAACTTCGAGACTTCCTCCCTTTCCATTCATAACCAGAAAACAATGACAAAATCGCCACATAACTAGAGAAAACCGGGTAGATAAAACTGCTCCAGAAATAATTTCGCAGGACATCTTTCCTGTCAAAAAATTCAGCAGAATGAAACATAAGTGCAAAATCCAAATTGAATTTGAAAAAGAATGCAAATAGCAAAGGTTGGTAAGGAAAAATGTTGAACAAGGTCAGAAAGGCGCCTATAACCAACGAAAAATTCATGAACAGAACTGTTAAACCCACCAATTTCGAAAATCTGCTTTTATAAGCAGGGGTTTTTGCGGCCCATCGGATGCGTTGGGAAATTAAAGTGGTTAAATCTTGTTGAGGTTTAGTGATCACAATGGCTTCTGCACATTTCAGGAAGTGAACAGGCAATTTTTTTTCGGTGAATTTCTGAAGTAGGAAAACATCATCGCCACTGGAAATATTATCATTTCCACTAAAGCCATCGGCTTTCAAAAATGCCGCTTTTTCATAACACAAATTGGCCCCGTTGCACATAAATGCTTTTCCCAATCCGAAACCCCCGGCTCCCGCGGCCTGAAGGCTCATAAAATCCATTTCCTGAAAGGCTTGAAAATATTTCAACCATCTTTTTTCCTGATTGGTATCGAGATTCGTTGATGTGTCGGGAATTTTAATTTGAGAGGAGAGAGGTTCTCCTCCTTTGGTGGACTTAGAGGGGGATTCGGCTATTTTTACCGGCCCGGCAACCAGTTTCGCCCCAGTTTCCAAAATAATCTCATTGTAGGCTTGTAACCAGTTTTCAGGAATTTCACAATCTGCATCTGTGGTGATTATATATTCAAAACCGGCATTTTTGATGGCGGTAGAGATCGCGTCTTTTTTCGGTGAGTTTGAAAACCGCCGATTTTTAAGTAAGTTTATTTGGATTTCAGGATGGGAAGTTATAAAATCGGAACAAATTTGAACCGAGGCATCTTCAGAAGCATCATCTACCATGAAAATTTCAAATTTTAAAGTCGGGTAATTCAATTCAGATAAAGAATTCAGTAACGCCGGCAAATTTTCCGCTTCATTTCTAAAAGGGATCACCACTGAGAACCTGATTTTTGGCTCGATATTTCTTATTTTAATTTCAGGAATTTTCCTCCAGCCAATCAGTAGTGCCGCGATCAAGCTCACATAAGAAAGGGTTATTAAAACAAGGGGAAATGTCATTATACATATTTTAAGGCAGCTCCAAATGTACTGATAGCTGCGCGGAATTCCGTAGCTTTGTGAAGCCTTCGCAAAATTAATGAATTTATTGTGAGGTCTTAAAACCAGTAATTTCAGCTATTGAAAACAGAAAGAATCATTTTAGGAATTGATCCCGGAACCACGATCATGGGTTTCGGTCTTATAAAGATCGTAAAAAAGGAAATGGTTTTTATGCAGTTGAATGAATTGCTTTTAAGTAAATACAACGATCCTTATATCAAATTGAAACTGATCTTTGAACGCACCATAGAATTAATTGACACCTATCATCCCGATGAAATTGCCATAGAAGCTCCGTTTTTTGGCAAAAACGTACAATCTATGCTGAAGTTGGGAAGGGCACAAGGAGTGGCAATGGCGGCTGGACTTTCAAGGCAGATTCCAATTACCGAATATCTCCCCAAAAAAATCAAAATGGCCATCACCGGGAACGGAAATGCAAGCAAGGAGCAGGTTGCAAAAATGCTTCAAAGTATGCTAAACCTTAAAGAACTTCCCAAAAATCTCGATTCTACAGATGGCCTTGCAGCCGCGGTTTGTCATTTTTACAATTCCGGAGGGCCGAGTGTTGAGAAAAGTTATACGGGCTGGGATGCGTTCGTGAAAAATAATCCAAAAAAAATAAAATAGGCCCCCTTAACCCCAAAGGCGGAATATTAAAAATAAAACTTGAATTGAAATTATTACAATGCCGTTAGATTCTAAGGATATTAATAAAAAACCACTTTCCGAAGTGGAAAGGAAGAATGCCCTTTTTTTGCCCTCCCCTTTGGAGAGGCCGGGTGGGGGCCTTTACATCCACATTCCATTTTGCAAGCAGGCTTGTCATTACTGCGATTTTCATTTTTCGACCTCAGTAAAAAAGAAAGGTGAATTGGTGGACATGCTATGTAAAGAATTGGTGCTTAGGAAAAACGAGTTGCCGGACAATGTGATCGAAACTATTTATTTTGGAGGCGGAACTCCGTCGCTCCTGAGTGCGGAGGAATTGAAAAAGATTTTTGACACTGTACATTCTAATTTTCAGGTTTCTGATGATGCCGAAATTACCCTTGAAGCCAATCCCGACGATCTTTCAATAAAAAAGCTCGAGGTTTTAAAAGCATCGGGAATAAATAGGTTGAGCATTGGGGTTCAATCTTTCTTTGAAGAAGACCTGAAGTTGATGAACCGTGCGCACAATGCGGAAGAAGCCCTGGGAAGCATTCAAATGGCAAAAAAACACTTCGATAATATCTCGATTGATTTAATTTATGGAATTCCCGGAATGACTGAGGAACGCTGGAGAGAAAACCTCAGGATTGCTTTAGAACTCGATCTGCCGCATTTTTCTTGTTATGCTTTAACGATAGAACCCAATACTGCTTTAAAGAAATTTATAGAAAAGGGGGTGATTAAGCCGGTAGATGACGAGTCCGCAAAAGCACATTTTGAAATCCTGGTCGAAACCTTGCTTAATGCCGGATTTGTGCATTATGAGTTCTCGAATTTTGGAAAACCCGGATATTTTTCCCGGAACAACACCGCATATTGGTTTGGAAAACCCTATCTGGGAATTGGACCTTCGGCACATTCGTTTGACGGAAACAGCAGGAAATGGAATATCAGCAATAATTCCCTGTATATTAAAGCTCTTCAAAATGACAAGCTTCCAATGCAAGAGGAAAAACTGTCGGAAGTTGATAAATACAATGAATATGTGATGACACGCCTGCGGACTATGTGGGGAGTCTCTTCTGAGGAAGTGGAGGAAAAATTCGGCCTTAAATATAAAAACTATCTGCTGGATCAGGCTGATCCTTACCTGAAGAAAGATTTGATGATCCTTAAAAATGGAAATTTTCATATTACTGACAAAGGAAAATTTTTGGGGGATGGGATTTCCAGCGATCTGTTTTTTATAAATTTAGATGATGAAACAAGTAGATAAAGCGTAAAATAGCCAAACCAAGATCCCTTTTTCAAGCGCAAACTAATATGATCGCAGAAATAAACCACAACCAAAAAACCTTTAGAATTGATCTCTCAAAACCTCTGGATATTTCTTTAAGCCTTCGGGGAGACGACAAAAATCCGATTGCCTGGTATTTGGGGGTGCCAATAATTCAGCCAGTTAGAGATGGGGATTTTATAGGAAAGGTGAGTGAGGGAGCTTCCACTAATTTTAATAATATTCAATTTAACCCGCACGGGCACGGGACGCATACCGAATGTGTGGGGCATATTACCCGGGAATTTCACAGTGTGAACGAAGTGCTTAAAACCTTCTTTTTTACTGCTAAATTGATTTCCCTGGAACCTGAGAACAGGGGAGAAAACAGGGTGATTTCTGAGGCGCAAATCAGAAAAAATCTTCAACATAAAGAAGTGGAAGCCTTGATAATTCGCACCTTGCCGAATTACATCGACAAGCGCACCAAAAAATATTCGAATACCAATTGGCCGTATCTGGAGGAAAGTGCCGCCAAATACATCCGGGAATGCGGAATTAAGCATCTTTTGGTAGATTTACCATCTGTAGATAAAGAAAAGGACCAGGGGAAATTACTGGCGCATAAAGCTTTTTGGGATCATCCCAAAAATACCCGGTATGATGCCAGTATCACAGAACTGATTTATGTAGCCAATAAAATTGAGGATGGGAAGTATTTGCTCAATCTTCAAATCGCCTCCTTTGAAAATGATGCCACGCCAAGTAAACCTGTTTTATACAGGATGGAGGAAAAAGGAAAATAAAAAAAACCGTTTCTAATTAAAGAAACGGTTTTTTTAGATTGTATGATTTTCTAAAGTAAACTTCAGAAAAAAAGTTTATCCAAGTGCAACTCTTTCAAAAGCAACTACTTCAAGTTTGCTGTCTAACGATTTTACGTAGTCTGCAACGCTCATTTTGTTGTCTTTTATGTAAGCCTGATTAACCAGGGTGTTGTCTTTAAAGTAACGTTTTATTTTTCCTTTTGCGATGTTATCCAACATCTCTTCAGGTTTTCCTTCTTGTCTCAATGTATCTTTTGCAATTTCAATTTCTTTATCAATCACAGTTTGGTCAACTCCATCTTCATTCAATGCAATCGGGTTCATTGCTGCGGCTTGCATAGCAACGTTCTTTGCAACATCTTCAACACCTTCAACATTTTTTGAAAGTCCGGTTAAAACTGCAATTTTATTTCCTGCGTGAATGTAAGAACCTACAAAAGGAGCTTCCAATGTACGGAAATCACCAATTTCAATTTTCTCACCTATAACGCCGGTTTGTTCGGTTAATTTATCCTGAACAGAAAGACCTTTGAAATCTGCTGCCAAGAATTCTTCTTTAGAAGAAGTAGAAAGAGCAATTTCAGCCAATTCTGTGGCCAATTTTACGAAAGTATCGTTTTTAGCTACAAAGTCGGTTTCACAGTTTAATGATACGATCACTCCACGGGTTCCGGCTTCGTTCACTTTTGCAATTACAGCACCTTCAGATGATTCTCTGTCGGCACGGTTTGCAGCTACTTTTTGACCTCTTTTACGAAGGATCTCAATAGACTTTTCAAAATCCCCATCGGCTTCAACCAATGCCTTTTTACAATCCATCATACCGGCACCGGTAGTTTTTCTTAATTTATTTACTTCTGCGGCGGTTATCTTTGCCATGACGTTTAGATTTTTTGGTTTATAATAAAAAAGTCGCTTAGTTTTTCGTTTAAGAAACAACTAAACGACTCATAAAAATTGTCAAAAAGAATAGGTTATTCTTTTTCTTCGGTTTCTTCAGAAGCAGATTTTGCTAAAGTTTCCTTTTTGGACTCTAACTTAACCTCTTTTTTTGCTTCTTCCATTGCTTCTTTATCTTCAGGAGTGGTAGAAGGAACTTCTACTTCTTCTTTTGATTCTTTAGCTTCAGGAGCAGGTTTTTCCTCAGTTTCCTTTTTGGATTCTGACTTAACCTCTTCTTTAACTTCTTTAGCCTCAGGAGCGGCAGCAGGAACTGCTACATCTTCTTTAGCTTTTTTAGCTCTTGGAGTTTTGGAAGTTTTTTCTTCACCTTCTTTAGCCTCTTTGCTGGATTTTCTTTCAGACAAGCCTTCTACAATAGCTTCAGACATAAAAGAAACCACTTTTTGAATGGATTTGGAAGCATCATCATTTGATGGGATAACATATTCTACCTCACGTGGATCAGAATTGGTATCAACCATCGCAAAAATTGGAATGTTTAATTTCTGAGCTTCTTTAATCGCAATGTGTTCACGCATAATATCTACTACAAATATTGCTGCCGGAA
>Ga0307486_1002455_pt1 | contig 12919 bp, 8 predicted proteins | sample CBIW02metaG_FD_203663 | JGI IMG/M metagenome (GOLD analysis project Ga0307486, IMG submission 203663) | Sea-ice brine microbial communities from Beaufort Sea near Barrow, Alaska, United States - CBIW 0.2 | ecosystem: Environmental > Aquatic > Marine > Coastal | place: USA: Alaska | collected... | reverse complement strand
GGGTGCTTTGCGTAGAAATGGAAGCGGCAGGATTGTACACCATCGCGGCAAAACACAATGTAAATGCCCTGGCAATTCTCACAATTTCAGATTCTTTGGTAACCGGAGAACATTTATCGTCCGGGGACAGGGAAAAATCTTTTAAAGATATGATCGCTATCGCCCTGGGATCGTTTTAAGGAAGTTAGAAGTGGGAAGTTAGAAATACGAAGTGGACAATGAAGTTAGAAGTGGGAAGTTTGAAATACGAAGTTAACATTGAAGTTAGAAGTGGGAAGTTAGAAATACGAAGTTGACATTGAAGTTTGAAGTGGGAAGTTAGAAATACGAAATTGGCATTGAACATGCCTGAATAAAGCAGACCGTTTTAAAGTTAAGTTTAAGGATTTTAAAATATTTTCCCGCTCCCGATAGCTATCTGGACGCAGATATAAATGAGAATTAATCCTAATTCTTACTTCTAATTTCGTACTTCTAACTTCGTACTTTCCACTTTTCATTCTTCACTTTTTTTACTTCTAACTTCGTACTTTTCAATTTCCACTTTTTTTACTTCTAATTTTGTACTTCTAACTTCGTACTTTCACACGAAACGTGTATTTCATCGATTATCCAATTAGATTTCTTATATTAGGACACCGTTAAAATAAAAGCGGTTTAAAAAAGATGAAACGCCTGGTACTCATATTAAGTTTAATTTTCCTTTCCTTCCCTACTGATGGAATGGCACAGGCAACAGCTACTTTTACCGCTTCGGTCAACATCATCCAACCCATAGGAATTACCAATACCGCCAATATGAATTTCGCCAATCTCGATGCAAAATCAGGAGGTTCGGTTATTCTTGGCCCGGACAATACCCGAAGCTGTCAAGGCGGGGTTGAACTGGCTGATGGAAACACGGTTTCTGCAGCTACTTTTGAGGTAACCGGGCAAGTGGGTTACACTTACTCCATTACACTGCCAAAATCCGAATATGTCCTTACCAACGGTACAGATGATATCATTATCAGGGATTTTACCAGCAGTTTAAAAGAAGAAGGTTCTTTAGCCAGTGGTTCTCAAACCCTTCGCGTGGGAGCAAGTCTTGACATTAACCCAAACCAAACCCCCGGCAAGTATACCAGCCCGGGCGGCTTTAATATCAGCGTTAATTACAATTAAACACCGTTTTACTTCCCTAATTGTACGAAATTCCCTTATCCAAAATAGCCCCTACAAGCTTTTTTAACCATCTTATTGATGCAGTTTAGGCCAAAAAGCGCACTTTAACGAGTATTTAGAGAGTTCATCGAAAAAATTAGTGGGCAACATTAATTGCATGCATATTTGCCTTGTCAACAAAGACAAAGACATAAACCCTAAATACCTACAAAATGAAAAAAATTACTTTTATCTTATTCGCTCTTATCGCCGGAACTACTTTTGCACAAACTGCTGATGCACTTGCTGGTGCTGATATTGTGAGTCCTCTTACTATAAATCAAGCTGCAGATTTCAATTTCGGAAAAGTGAGTAATGTTGCAGGAGGTACGGTTATTATCAAAACTGATAACACTTTAGATGCACTTTCAACTGCTGTTTTTATTGGATCAAACACTCTATCTGCCGCTGCCTTTACTGTTACTGCCACTGACACATACGCTTATACTGTAAATCTAGGTGGTGATATTACTTTAACCAACCAAGCTGGAGCTGGAGCTGAAACTATGATTGTATCAGCTTTATCTCACGACAGCACAGAAGAGGGAGTTCCAGCAGGCACAGAAACTTTTGGAGTTAGCGGAACACTTACTGTTGGAATTGGTCAAGTACCAGGCTATTATGAAGGAACAATGACTGTAGGTGTATCTTACAATTAGAAATATATTAAACCAAAAAACGCCGCCCTTGTGGCGGCGTTTTTTGGTTTTAAAGCAGTTTTACAACAAGTTTAATTTAATTGATTTTCCAATATGAAAAGTACAATTCTATTGTTGTTTCTCGCAGTGTCCTTTCAGGGCTTTTCCCAGGCTTCGGGTACATCGACCATTACCGCAAGGGTTAGAGTGGTAGAGCCCATTAAGATCACAAAGTCTGTAGACCTGGATTTTGGGAACGTGATTGGAAGCTTTACCACGGGAACATTGACCTTGGATCCCGATGGGATAAGGACGGTAAACGGGGTATACATATCCAATGCCGTGCCGGGAGATGTGACTGCTGCTGAAGCAATCGTTACCCATAACAACAACAATTATTCTATTGGATTGCCGGAATCCTTTACTTTGTTCAATTCAGAAAATCCTGACCAGTTTCTCCTGATAAACCAGTTTACCGTTCAGCCATTGCCCTTCGCGGGAGATGAGGGTTCAGATATTTTAAAGATAGGAGCTACCTTAAATCTTGAAGCCAATCAGTTGCCGGGATATTACACAAATTCGGCGGGATTCAACGTAACGGTTTCCTATAACTAAAAATCGGGAATACATCACGCAATTGCTTATGTTTGCTTATATTTGAGCCTCAGTAACATAAGAATTTAACAACATAGATATCGAACCCCAATTATGATATTAAAATTACTTCAACCTACCGCTGTATTCCTTTTAACTCTCTTTCTTTTCAGTACTAGTGGTTTTGCCCAGGGAGATTTGATGATTATGCCCAAAAGGCTGGTTTTTGACGGCTCACAACGCTCCCAGGAAATCAATCTTGCAAATACGGGATCCGATTCGGCCACTTATGCCATTTCCATCGTTCAATACAAAATGACCGAAAGCGGGAATTTTGAAGAAATCACAGAACCCGAAGAAGGTCAGCGTTTCGCGACCGATTTCCTGCGGTATTATCCCCGACAAGTGGTGTTGGGTCCAAATGAAGCTCAAACCGTACGGATACAACTTACCAGAACAGGGAACCTGGAACAGGGAGAATACCGTTCGCATATTTATTTCAGGGCGGTTGAAAAACAAATCGCGCTGGGAGAGGAAGATCAAAATGAAGCTGAAGGAATTTCCATCAATATCAAGACCGTATTTGGGATAAGCATTCCCGTAATTATCAGGGAGGGAGCTTCTACCACCGCTATAGAATTGAGCGTACTGGAACTCGACCGCGATCCGGAAAACCCTTTATTATCCCTGGTTATCAACCGGACTGGGAATATGTCGGTTTACGGGGAACTCACCGTAGAACACATTTCTCCAGATGGATTAAAAACCGAAATTGGAAAAGTAAGAGGACTGGCCGTTTATACCCCCAATACAAAACGGGATTTTGCTTTCAAACTTCAAAATACCGAAATGCTTGACCTAACCAAAGGAAAATTGAACATCACCTATAAAACGGAAGAGGGAAAAGTATTGGGAAAATCTCAATTCAACCTTAACTAAATTTCAAGGAGGTAAAGTACTACCTTATTAATTTCAAAATATAAAGTTTTGTTTTTCTAAATTTTTTATTATTTTAAAATCCAAAACCTATAAAGCCTGTTTAAACGTTTCCCGGCATTCAATAAATAACCTAAAACCCCAAAGCCTATAATGCAAGTTTTACCCCAAAGGAACTTTGTTTTTCTATTTATAGCCACACTTGTTGCTTTTCTGGGAATAAGCAGCGTTGTTTGGGGGCAAACAACTGTAGGTCCCAATGATGCCGGAACAGGAACTAATGTTACAGGAGTTGGGAATGTTTCATGGACAAATACCGGAAATATCGCTTCCGCCAGTACAACTGATAATGCAAGGGTAATTCTTCAAAATAATTCTTCAAATTACCTTAAAGGCTCTAATTATGGATTTAATATACCCCCAGGAGCAATTATTAATGGTATTACAGTTGATATTGCAAAATTAAGGGAATCTGGTGCGGGAAATGAAATTTTCGACACAAGTGTACGTTTAGTAAAAAACGGAAGCATCATCGGCTCTAATCATGCTGACCCAAATAACTGGACAAGGGATCAAGGAACTCCAGCTGTTGTATCTTATGGTGGAAATTCTGATTTATGGGGCGCAACTTGGACAGCTGCAGATATTAATGCAACTAATTTTGGAGTTGTAATAGCTGCCAGGGAGCCACAAAATCGTAATTTAGATGCTGATGTTTATTATATGCGGGTAAGTGTTACTTATACCACTACTTCTTCCCCCTCCAATTATTGTACTTCATATGGAAATAGGACTGATGGTTATACTACAGGAATAAGGCTAGTCAATTTTAATACCATAAATAATCCTACTCCTGATGAGGATAATGATTATTCAGATTTTACCGCAATTTCAACCACGCTAACCAAAGGCCTATCCTATAATTTAACAGTAAATGTAAATACTGATGGTAATTATACAAATTATAGCTATGCCTGGATTGACTGGAATCAAGACGGGGATTTTAATGATTCAGGGGAGTCTTTTAACTTAGGAACTGCCACGAATGTTAACAATGGCGGGACCTCTTTATCACCTTTATCAATTACAATTCCCCCAACCGCTAGTGTTGGCTCAACGCGTATGCGTGTTTCAACTAAATATTTTAGTAATCCAAATGCTTGTGAAACGGGTTTCGACGGCGAGGTAGAAGATTACACCATCAATGTAATACCCGCAATATCCATAACCACCGGCACTATTTCACCAATTTCCTATTGTTCCGGAACACCCGTCTCTATCCCATATTCAATAACCGGAACGTATAATCCCGGAAATGTTTTTAGCGCACAATTATCCAATGCAACTGGAAGCTTTGCTGCACCGGTAAATATTGGAACCTTAACATTAACCACGGCAGGAACTATTTCAGGCACGATCCCTGTAAGCACTGCCTCCGGAAATGCTTACAGGATAAGGGTGGTCAGTAACAATCCCGTAATTACCGGAACTGATAACGGAATCAATTTAACCGTAAATGCAGCACCTACTGCCCCAACAGTTGGCACAATTACCCAACCAACTTGCACAACAGCAACAGGAAGTGTTGTTTTAAACGGATTACCTTCCGGATCCTGGAAATTAACCAGAAGTCCTGGAAGTATCACGACCACGGGAACCGGAACAAGCACCACTATCTCAAATCTTTCACCAGGAACTTATACTTATACTGTTATTGGTTCAAATAATGGCACCGGTCTAAAGGCAGATTACTTTAACAACATGACTCTTTCAGGTCCGGTTGCGTTAACCCGTACCGATGCCACAGTTAATTATGATTGGGGAAATGGAAACCCGGGCTCTCCTATTGGCAACGATAATTTTTCAGTAAGATGGTCAGGCCAAATACAACCCCTTTACAGTGAAAATTATACATTTAAAACCAATAGTGATGATGGGATCAGGTTGTGGGTGAATGGCACACAAATCATTAACAATTGGACAAATCATGGGCCAACACTTAATACAGGTAACATAAGCCTTACTGCGGGTGTAAAATATGATATTGTTTTAGAGTTTTATGAGAATAGTGGAGGGGCGGTAGCTCAACTTTCCTGGTCTAGTACTAATAGCCAAGTAGATCAAATTATTCCACAATCTCAATTATATCCAATTGCTGGTAGTTGCAGTTCTGCTCCTTCAGCAAATGTGGTCATTAATGCACAACCAACAACACCAACTGCGCCAACAGTAGGAACAATCACACAACCAACTTGCACCTCAGCAACAGGAAGTGTTGTCTTGAACGGTTTACCTTCAGGAAACTGGACAATTAATCCGGGAGCAATTACAGGGTCAGGAGCTAATAAAACAATTACAGGACTTGTGGCGGGTACCTATAATTACACAGTTACAAATGCAAATGGATGTATTTCTTCTTCTTCTTCGGCAAATGTATTAATTAACGCACAGCCTACAACACCAACTGCGCCAACATTGGGAACAATCACCCAACCAACTTGCAGCACAGCAACGGGAAGTGTTGTCTTGAGCGGTTTACCCTCGGGAAACTGGACATTAACAAGAAGTCCAGGAAATATCACAACTACAGGAAACGTTGCAAGCACTACAATTTCGGGACTTACAGCCGGTACCTATACTTATAAAGTTACAAATGCAAGTGGATGTATTTCTTCTTCTTCGGCAAATGTATTAATTAACGCACAGCCAACAACACCAACCGCGCCAACATTAGGAACAATCACCCAACCAACTTGCAGCACAGCAACAGGAAGTGTTGTCTTGAGCGGTTTACCTTCAGGAAACTGGACATTAACAAGAAGTCCAGGAAATATCACAACTACAGGAAACATTGCAAGCTCAACAATTTCGGGACTTGCAGCCGGTACCTATACTTATAAAGTTACAAATGCAAGTGGATGTATTTCTTCTTCTACAGCAAATGTGGTCATTAATGCACAACCATCAACGCCAACAGCAGTTTTAACAGGTTCTGCGACAATTTGTGAGGGAGAATCCACAGATTTAACTTTAAATATTACAGGACAGGGACCCTGGGATATTTCTGGAACTATAAATGGCAATCCTTTCACAACAAATATTACTGGAAGTCCTTTTTTCTTACCTGTTAATCCCAATATTACTACTACTTATAGTATTTCTAGTGCAACTGGTGCAAACGGATGTACAAATAATAGCATTAACAGTTCGGTAACAATAACGGTGCTTCCCGCACTTCAAAATAATTCAATTAGCCAGGATCAAACTATTTGTGATGGCTTTGGTCCGCAAACATTGACCGGGACAAATGTTAGCGGAGGAGATGGTACTTATTCCTATTTATGGGAAAACAGCACGACCAGTAATTCCGCAGGATTTAACCCCGCAGCAGGAACTAATAATACCCCGGATTATGATCCCGGAAGTTTATCTCAAACATCCTGGTTTAGAAGGACGGTGACTTCGGCTAGTTGTGCAGGGAATTCTAATGTTGTTAAAATTACATTAAACCCACCCATTATCAATAACCAGTTGAATTTTACCAACGGGATTTCCGGAACTTTATGCGGTACTGCAAATGAAAACGGAGTTGTTAATTTGTCGGCACCAGCGGAAACCGTTTTTAATTATGTGAATTTTGCCAGTTATGGAACCCCGGGTGGCACCTGTGGGAATTTCACCATTAATTCGAGTTGTCATGCTCTCACGAGTCAAGATGTATCAGAAACAAATCTGCTTGGTAAGAACACGGCGAACATTCCCGCTACAAACGGTGTTTACGGCGACCCCTGTGTTGGCACAGTTAAAAAATTAAATGTTCAGGCTTCTTATTCCCAACCAATTTGTAATGGGACAGCTCCGGGGGCAATTTCAGGAACACTTCCTACCGGAGGAGATGGGAGTTATACTTATTTATGGGAAAGCAGTACTTCCGGACCTAATTCCGGATTTATTCCAGCAACCGGATCCAATACATTACAAAATTATTCTCCAGGGGTTTTAACCCAAACTAGCTGGTTTAAAAGGACGGTAACTTCTTCAAATTGCAGTAATGAATCTCCCGTGATTTTGATTTCGGTTAAACAAGACAACATTTGGACCGGTGCTACTGATACCGACTGGAACACGGCCTCCAACTGGGCATGTAATTCTATTCCTTCCTTCAACACAAATGTCGTAATAAATGGCGGTCTCACAAATTATCCCATTTTGAACACCGGCGTACTTGGTATGGCCAAAGATATTCAAATTAATAGCGTAGATTCTTTAACAATAATTGATAACACCTTACAAATAGCCGGTTCAATTGCAAATAGCGGAACTATTAATTCCATAAACGGAAGCGTGGCCTTTGTGGGAACTGTCGCGCAAACAATGCCTGCCACTATCTTTTCGGCAAACAGGATCAGAAACCTGATCATAAACAATACCGCAGACGTTAGCTCCTCTGGAAACCTGGAAATAACAGGATTCCTAAGAGTTGAAAACGGGAATTTCAATACAGGAAACACGCTCACCCTTATTTCCAATGCAACCCAAACCGCGCTTATTGACGGTTCGGGGAACGGACAGGTTGTTGGAACGGTGAAAATGCAACGACATTTATATCCAGAAGCTTTCGGGTATAAATATTTCAGTTCTCCCTTTAGCAATACTAGTGTTGGGGATTTTAGTTCTTATGTTGATTTAAATGCTACTTTTCCTAACTTCTATATCTATGATGAAAATCGGGAAGATGCCGATAGTAATGATGCTACCGGATGGATAGCTTATACAACTGCCATTGACCCATTGGATATTTTAAAAGGTTATGCCCTTAATTTCGGGGACACTTTAGCTTCCCCAAAAACAGTCGAAATCTTTGGAACAGTTAATAACGGCAATAAACAAATTACCTTGTACAACAATGATAGGTTGTATACCAAAGGCTTTAATCTTGTTGGAAACCCCTACCCTTCTCCTATCGACTGGAATGCAGCTACAGGCTGGACCAAAACCAATATCGACGATGCCCTTTACTTTTTTACGGCCGGAAACACGAACATGTACACGGGAACTTATACTTCTTATGTGAACGGAATTCAAAGTTCCGATGGGTTATCCTCCAATATTATCCCGTCCATGCAGGGCTTTTTTGTACACGTGAGCGATGGTCCTTCTAAGGTTACTGCAACTTTGGGAGTTACAAACTCGGTACGGACAAATAATTATACACAAGGGTTTTTAAAAGTCAGGGAGCCAGAAAAAGCTGCATTGATCAGGATCACAGCATCTTTTGAAAACGAGGTAAACACTGACCCAGCGGTTATTTATTTTCCCCATTTTGCCGAACTTTCCTTTGAAAAAGACAAGGATGCGCTTAAATTGATGAATACAGATATAAGAGTTCCAAACCTTTACAGCCTTACTCCTGAAAACAAAAAATTGTCGATCAACGCCCTTCCAAAACCCGGGAGCAGTGATGTAAAAAAAATCCCGTTGGGCCTAAAAACCGAAAAAGAAGGCTGGATGCTCATCGGTTTAAAAGACCTTGAGAATTTGCCCTCAAATTTCAATGTATATTTAATCGACTCAGAAAAAAGAATTGGCCAGAACCTAAGCAGAAAACCCCAGTACAGGTTTTATGCGAAATCAGGTCAGCAGGATTCCCGATTTCATCTGATGTTTTCAGAAACCGAACTCAGTGATCCGGCGATCGCGTTTGATGAACCTTTCAGCGTGCGAACCCTGGGCGGAAAAGTAATGGTGAGATTGAACCTGGAACCAGGTGAAAGTGGCGTATTACTTGCCAGTACCGTTACAGGGCAAATCCTGGACAGAAAAAACGTATCTGATAAAGAGATCATAGAAATTGAGGGAATAAAAAGTTCAGGGGTTTACTTTTTCAGCATAAACCTTAAAGACGGAATTTTTTCCAAAAAAGTATTAATTCAAAAATAATGAAAATAGCTTATAATCTTATCGGGACAAAAAAGACTATTAATTACGCAATTTTCGGATTGATCTTCACCTTGTTCAGCATTTCGGCAATAGCGCAGGAAAACCCGCCAATTCCCGTTCAGGTGCAGGTAAATACGGCTCAGTTTTTAAATTTCGGGGCTTTTACAACCGGGGTTTCAGGAGGCACTGTAACCGTTACTGCCGATGGATTAAGATCTTCGACCAGTGATGTTGTTCTGTTAAGTATGGGGCAACCGGTTTCACCAGCCCTTTTTGATGTTACGGCAAATCCTGGAACTATAATAACTATTAGCAGTCCACTTAATATATCTTTAAACGGTCCAGGAGGTATGATGAAGTTAAACATAGATAGCTTCAGAACAATTGATAGCTACAGTACAGGACAAACATTTATAACCACTGCCAGTCCTCCATTTGCCACTGCTGTTTATGTTGGAGGGACCCTTACGGTAAAAAATCTGACAGCAAATCCGCCCGGGCAATACAGTGGCAGCTTCACCCTAACTTTTATTCAGCAATAATAAGCACCTTAACTATTGATGCGTAAAAGTACCCCAACCCACTTTTTATCAATTGATTTTATCTCAGGATTACCTAAATCTTTCTGCTTAATAATTTTGATTTTTATATTGAGCGTCGGAAAAGGCTTTTCACAGGAATTTCCAAGTTTCGACGAACTTAACGTAGAAATGCAAATTCCAAAAATTGGGATGATGGAACTTCCGGTTGCCATAAAAGATCAGGATGCTTATCTGTCGGTTAAAGATCTGTTCGATTCTTTGAGGATCAAAAATGAAGCGGAAGAAAATTCAAATGTAATTACCGGGTTTTTGCTTCATCCCGATGCAACTTTCAGAATTGATCCGGTACGTTCACAAATTGTTTTTAAGGATGAAACCTTTCAGTTGACCAGTGGGGATTTTATCCAAACCCCAACAACACTTTATTTAAGATCGGATTATTTCGGAAAAATTTTCGCGCTCAACACCGATTTCAGTTTCAGGAGCCTTTCGGTAAATCTGGATACTGAATTGGAGTTGCCGATAATAAGGGAAAAACGGCTTCAGAAAATGCGCGACAATTTAGATAATGTGCGTGGAATTATAACGGTGGACACTACCATGGAAAGGTCTTACCCGTTTTTTAAGGCCGGGATGGCAGATTGGTCGGTAATCACCACTCAGCAAACCAATGGGCAAGGCGACAACCGGTTTAATCTCCGTTTGGGAACCATGATCGCTGGCGGGGAAACCAATGTTCTTTTAAATTATTCGACCAAAGTTCCCTTTACTTCCCGAAATCAATTTTATCAATGGCGCTACGTTAACAACGAGAGTAAGGTCTTTAAACAAATAACCGCGGGGAAAATATTTACCCGCGCCACATCTTCATTATTTGCACCGGTAGTGGGCGTTCAGGTTAGCAATTCCCCCTTGGTGAACCGAAGGTCTTTCGGGACTTATACTTTAAGTGATGTCACCGAGCCCCGATGGATGGTGGAACTTTATGTGAACAATGTACTGGTTAATTTTGTACAGGCGGATGCTTCAGGATTTTATAGCTTTGAGGTGCCTTTAATGTATGGAAACACCTTGGTAAACCTGCGGTTTTACGGCCCTTATGGGGAAGAACGCACTGAAGACAGGGCAATTAATATCCCTTATAATTTTGTTCCTAAAAATGAACTGGAATACACGCTTAGTGCCGGAATGGTTGAAAACGACGATAGAAGTAAATTTTCCAGGCTTAATTTCAATTACGGACTTAGCAACACTTTAACCTTTGGAGGTGGGGTGGAATATTTATCGGGGGTTACCTCCGGGGAAGTGATGCCTTTTGTAAATACCTCGGTGAGGATTTCTCCCGGCCTGCTATTCTCCGGGGAATACACCTATAAAGTTAAAGCTGATGCCCTGCTGAGTTACAGAACGCCTTCCAATTTTCAGATCGATCTGAATTACATCAATTACGATAAAGATCAAACCGCCATCAATTTCAATTACCTGGAAGAGCGCAAATTGTCTATGTCCATGCCCATCCGCAACAGGTTCTTTTCTGCCTACACAAGGTTTAGCCTGAACCAGATAATATTGCCAACCACCGAATTTACTACGGCTCAACTACTTTTATCCGGAGTACTTATGGGAATAAGTACAAACCTTACCACCTATGGTTTGTATAACGACCGGACAAAAAAACCTACAATTTACAGTACACTTTCACAAACCTACCGCTTGCCTTATCAACTGTTGTTTTCGCCACAAATTCAATACGATTTTAGTTCTGAAAGATTTACCAACATGAATTTAAGGTTGGAACGGCCTGTTTTTGAAAGAGGCTTTATGAATTTAGGTTATGAGCACAACTTTCAACGGAATACTTCTACTTTTCAGGTAGGATTGCGATATTTGTTCGATTTTGCCCAAACCTCTGCAACTGCCAGAATTGGAAACCAGAATTCATCTTTTGTTCAATCGGCCAGGGGAAGTTTTCTTTTTGACGACAGCACGAATTATCTCACCTATAATAACCGTAGCAGTGTTGGAAAAGGCGCAATCACCGTTATTCCATTTTTGGATCTCAATTTCAATGGGAAATGGGATAAAGATGAGCCCAATGTTCCCGGTTTAAAACTAAAAAACCTGGGAGGAAGATTGGTTTACAGTGAAGACAAAACAACTATCAGGATCTATGATCTGCAGCCTTATGTGCAGTTGTTAATTGAGATAGACCCAATAAGCCTTGATAATATAGCCTGGAAAGTCAGGAATCCTGTTATTGCCGTGGAAACTGTCCCTAACCAGTTTAAAACCCTTCATATTCCAATTGAAGTACTTGGGGAAGTCGCGGGAATGGTTTATTTTAAAGATGATTCCGGAACCAACGGACAGGGAAGGATAATTGTAAATATCCTCAACGAAACAGGCGAAATTGCTGCCAGAATATTGACCGAGGGTGATGGTTATTTCACTTATCTGGGATTAAAACCGGGTAAATATAAAGCCGTGATTGATGCTGATCAATTGGAAAACCTGGGTTATTCAGTTTCAACCGAGGAATTCCCTTTTGAAATTTTAATTGATAAATACGGAGATATCGTAGACACTTTGGAATTTACCCTCAAAAAGAAAGAAGAATAAATATTCATTTCTCTTCGTATTTTTTAGCCACGAACCTGCCTCTGCCGGCAGGCAGGTGCGCGAATAATTCTATATTTCTTTAATATTTTTTTCTTCTGTCTTCCGAATTTTTTAGTCTTGTTTCCTGGTTCCTGGCTCTTGATTCATTTCTTTAGCCACGAACGTTTTATTTCTTTTTATCCTTTTTTTCTTCTTCCCCGGTCTCCAGTCTCCCGTCTCACTTCTAACTTCTAACTTCTCCCGTCTCACTTCTAACTTCTAACTTCTAACTTCTCCCGTCTCACTTCTAACTTCTCACTTCTAACTTCTCACTTCTAATTTCTAACTTCTCACTTCTTTAACAATATTCAATCCCCAGGATCTCCATTTGTTGATTTTCACCTGCCATTGATATTTCTGCGATTTCACCCACCTTTTTTCCCGTAAGCGCTCTGGCAATAGGCGCTA
>Ga0307486_1002454_pt1 | contig 12930 bp, 12 predicted proteins | sample CBIW02metaG_FD_203663 | JGI IMG/M metagenome (GOLD analysis project Ga0307486, IMG submission 203663) | Sea-ice brine microbial communities from Beaufort Sea near Barrow, Alaska, United States - CBIW 0.2 | ecosystem: Environmental > Aquatic > Marine > Coastal | place: USA: Alaska | collected... | reverse complement strand
CTCGGCCGAAGGGGAGCAGATCAGCCCCAAAAGGATCGGAATCGAGCACAAACTCGACAAAATTCTGTCGGAAATCTTGACGGTTGAGCAGCAGCGCGCTGTTTCCCAAGGGCTACGTCGGCTCCGTGCCGGTAGCCGGAGCGCAGAAGCAATCGAGGGCCGCTTGCCTTCGCCGTCGCTAGGGATCTGATCGCTGAGCTCTTCCACCCACGATGTCGTTTATGTCCGCCGATACCAGCTCTCCACGTCCACTGGTAACAGGAACTCACAACAAAACCCACCTCGATTGTGTACTTCTGCGTCTGATGGCCGGGGACTTTTCGCGTTGTCGCGGGTGAGGCGCTAGGCGCTAGGCGCTCTCGAAGACGACGATGGGTTCGGTGGTTGGTGTATCCGATCCGCCCTCGGGTTCGATCGTGACACCCACACCATCGCCGGGGGCCATTTCCCCTTCGAGTACACGCCAGGTCGTTCCGTTTTCGGACGCGTACATGAGGCCGGCCGGTCGTGCCCCAGCACTGTCAATATACCAAAGTTCGTATACCTGATGCGCGGGAAGCTGCTCGAGGCCATCAACGATGACGACTGACGCGCCGAGCTGCCCTGACCACATAAAGGTGGCTGTGGCGCCACCAGCAACCGTTGAGACGAGTCTCTGCGAGTCGCTTGCCGCGTTGATGGATGCAAGCTGGTCGGCCTGCTGCGCGACGAAGCTTGTCTCCTGAAGCGACGTGCGGCCGATGGAGTCAGCAACAACGCCTCCCGCGACGATTAGTGCAACCGCCGCCGCAACTGCTGCAAGTGCGGTGGCGGGGCGGGCAAACCAGCGCGCTTGAGCCTTGGTCTCGGCGGGTGACGCCGAGGTCTGTGCGGACTGCTGTGCCGTGTGTGATTCTGCGCTGGGCTCAGTCCAGAGAATCGCCGCGTCGGCAAGCGGGGTGACCGTTGCCGAAGTGGTGGCTGCGTCATCCACGGTCTCAACTTCGCGGGGCAGTTGCGGAGTGTGCGCGATCATCGCCATGAGGTTGGCTTTGAGCGCGGGCGGTGGTGTGACCGGGTCAATGGCCATCCCAAGTACTGCCGCGGTGTCGGAAAGTTCTGTAGTTTCGGTGCGGATTTCGTCGGATTCGGCAAGGTACGCCTCGAAGGCTGCGCGCTCTTCTTCAGTGAGGGTGTTGAGTGCGTAAGCGCCGGACTGGGCGGCGAGGTCATCGTTGCGGGAGGTCATGATGCCACCCCCATTTCGTCGCGTAAGCGGATCATTCCATCACGCAGTCGTGTTTTGACAGTTCCGATAGGAAGACTGAGCATGGTCGCCACCTCACTGTGGCTGTAGCCGCCGTAATACGCAAGGGATACAGCTTGGCGCTGGAGTTCTGTCAGTCGGCACATGGCCTTCTCTACCCTTTCGTGTTCGAGTCGGATTTCTATGGTTTCTGAAACGTGATCGTAGTCCGGGTGGTGATCTCGGATGCCGATCCGAACGTCGCGGTCGCGAGACGACTGTGAGGATCGCACACGGTCAACACTGCGACGGTGCGCCATTGTGAGAATCCAGCTCACTGCTGCACCTTTTTCCGCATCGAATCGGGTTGCAGTTTGCCAAATCTCAAGAAAAACTTCTTGCGTCACTTCTTCAGACTGAGAATGATCGCGCAGGAGCCTTTTGACGAGTCCGAAAACTCGGGGAGCGAACTGATCGTAGAGCTCACTAAATGCGGCTTGGCCCCCAGCCGCGACACGCTCGAGCAGATCTTGTGGGGTCGATGCGGGCGCGCCCGGTTCTTCCGGGTGCGCGCTGACATCAGCTTCACGAGACATACCTACCAGCATGACAGGTTCCTCTGCTCTTTCATCGCAGATTGTTGGGTTCAGCAGCGAAATTTTCCGGCGGTGGATGCGGGGCTAGCGATGGTTTTCGTTAGTTGCGTTCACTGGTGGGTAATTCGGCACGATAGACCTAATGGTTTGGTCAGAAGGTGCAGTGATTCAGCCGGTGCACAGAAATTGCCCACGGGGCTGAAACCGTGACCGCGGTAGCGCAAACTAAAGAATGCGAGGCATGAGAAGCGCACCTCAGGGCGCAAAAATACCGGACCACAGGAAACGCCTCACGACGCGAGGCCGCTCGAAGCGGCTAATTTTGGAGCCCGGGGTTACTGTGGCCCGGCAGAGGAAAGTTTAGCAAGAGGCTGGCTGTGTGACACCTCGGAGTGCCCGATTCTTGGTGATGTTCGCGTGAAGCGAATGTGGGCATTAAATCACTAGTCGAGCGTTCCCGACCGGAACAGTTTGGCGCAGCTTGTGAATTCTGCACCCATCCGTGAGTAGCGGTCGGCGCGGATAGTGAGTTCGCTTGCGCGCTCCGGGTTCAGCAGCTCTTGATCATCGGCGATGCTGCTGGCACCCGACGCCAGAATACGGCTGAACGATGAGGCGCGATCGAGCGCAACACCAAAGTCGCCCCGGAACAATCCGCGCAGGATCTGATCGGTAAGGTCCTTGATTTCGTGTGGTCCTGTGGGGTTTACCGCGCCCGTGACGGCAGCATCAATGGTGGTAAGGGTGTCGGTACCGCGCTGAAAGAGAAGGCTGGTGCCTACAGCATCCTGTTGGATGACGGCCCGCAGTAGGTAGATGCGCCAGAGTGCGCCGGGAAGGCTGCCGGCGCTTGATCGCGACCACAGTTCGGCGAGCGCATCGATGCCGTGTTCGTCGGTGTACGCGACGATGCGGTCGAGCACGGCAGGGTCTTTTGCGGCGCGTGCACCCTCGATGAGGGCGTGAGCTGTGTCGTGGGCTGCGCGCACTATTTGGGCGGGATCTTGACCGCCCTCAAATGTGTCAAACTTATCGCCGGAGTACTGCGTGGGTTTATGGAAATTTTCGACCATAAGATCACGGTACGCTTAACGTGTAGGGCCTGTAGCTCAGTTGGTAGAGCATCGGACTTTTAATCCGTTGGTCCCGGGTTCGAGCCCCGGCGGGCCCACATTTTTAATGCGCTGACGTCGTGCCAGTACCCACTTGGGTGGGGTATTAGCTAAGGAGCCCACCATGTCATCCAGTCCCCTTCGTATCGCCGTCACTGGTGGCAATGGCAAGCTCGGCCGCGCGACGGTCGCCGGCCTGCGCGCTGCCGGTCATACGGTGACAGTGCTCGATATGGCTGGCCCAGATCGCACCCAGTTCACCTCTCTTGACCTCACTGACTACGGGCAGGTTGCGGATGCCCTCGCAGGTATCAATGACCGTCACGATGGCCTAGATGCCGTTGCCCACCTCGGCGCAATTCCTGCTCCCGGGCTGTGGTCGGATGTGGCCACGTTCCACAACAACATGAGCGCCACCTTCAATGTTTTCCAGGCGTGCAAGCGGTTGGGCATCCGCACGATTGCGTATGCGTCAAGTGAGACGGTGCTCGGTCTGCCGTTTGAGACTCCCCCGCCCTACATCCCGCTCGATGAAGAGTACGAGACGCGCCCCGAGTCGACATATTCGATGGTGAAGCACCTCGAGGAGGAGATGGCACAGAAATTTGTGCGCTGGGATCCGTCTCTCAGTATCACCGCACTGCGCTTCTCGAATGTGATGGATCCGACCGACTATGCCGAGTTCCCGGGCTTTGATGCGGATGCTCGGCAGCGGTCCTGGAACCTCTGGGGTTACATCGACGCCCGCGACGCCGCCAACGCCATCCGTCTGGCTCTGGAAACTTCTCGCGGTGGCTATGACGTCTTCAACATCTTCGCCGCCGACACCGTCATGTCGCGGCCGAATGCGGAGCTCGTGGCTGAGGTGTTCCCCGCCGTTGAGGTACGCGGTGAGCTGGGCGTTAACACCTCGCTCACGTCGACCGCGAAGGCAGAGCGGTTACTCGGGTGGGTGCCGCAGCACAGCTGGCGGGACTAGCGACGCCACCACACGATCAACGCGCTAGACCAATTCGTGTCCACCCCTAGCGAACACGCCCCCAAATCGGGCCACAAGGCCCGCACATTGGCCCACAAAACCGGGGCACACGCCGCAACGCGCCGCAGAATGTTCACCTCACATCCATCTTGAGGTGCTGGACTACATCTATGACCGGCTACGAGTCGCAATACCCACGACCCGACCATTTTGTGTTGCACCTGAGTGACACACATTTTCTTGCGGGCGAAAGCAAGCTGTACAACACCCTCGATAGCGAGGTGAAGCTAAAGAAGCTGTTTTCTGAACTCGAAGCATCTGGGTCCCGACCCGAAGCACTCATCTTCACCGGCGACCTTGCCGACAAAGGTGAACCCGACGCCTACCGGTCGTTGCGCGCAATCGTCGAACCCGCCGCCGAACGACTCGGCGCACAAGTTGTGTGGGTCATGGGCAACCACGACGACCGCAGCACCTTCGCAACAACAATGCTCGATGAGCCCGCAAGCGAAGCACCCATCGATCGCGTCATCGACATCAACGGGTTACGCGTCATCACCCTCGACTCCACCGTGCCCGGCCACCACTACGGACACATTTCGGATGCCCAACTGCTGTGGCTGCAAAATGTGCTCGCCACCCCGGCACCCCACGGCACCATCCTCGCCATGCACCACCCGCCAGTGCCCAGCATGCTCGACCTTGCCGTGAGCGTCGAACTGCGGGCACAAAAAGATCTTGCGGCCGTAATTCGCGGCAGCGACATCCGCAGCATCATTGCCGGCCACCTGCACTACTCCACCACCGCAACATTCGCCGGAATCCCCGTCTCCGTCGCCTCCGCAACCTGCTACACCCAAGATCTGAACGTTGCGTTAGGTGGCAGTCGCAGCCGGGATGGTGCACAATCGTTCAACCTGATCCACGTCTACGACGAAACCGTGCTGCACTCGGTCGTGCCCCTCGGCGACTACGAGAGTCTCGCCTACGTGACCCCCGAACAGACAGCAATGATTCTGGCGAGGGAAGGTATCACCATCGCCCCCGCCGCGAATCCGCACGTCGTACCGAGCACGATCTCCGTCTAACGAGGGCACGCGAACACCCGAAGACCCGAATGGGCAGGCGAGCGAAATCCCGAACGCGCGAACGTGCCCACTACTCGACTTCGGGTAGCTCCCACGGTGCCGCGATCGGATAATACTCGTCAAGGAATGACCTGACCGCCGCCGCCCGATCCTCTGCCGTAACCTCCGGAAAACTGCCGTCGTTGAGGCAGAAGAAATCGCTCGAGCGTTTGCGTAACATGGACCGCATCTTTCGCAGGCCCTCAAGCGACGTCGTGTCAACATATTTGACCTTGGCATCCTCCTGCACCATAGCCTTGCCACTCAGTAGCGCGTAATAGTGGTACAGCGAATTTGTTACCGAAATGTCTGTGGCTTGACGAAAAGCACTCGCGCTCGTGCGTGCGAAATCATCAGGAAACTCTCGCTCAAGCTCCTGCATCACCGAAACACGCAGAGGGGTTGCTGCATGCTCCAAATGGCGAGTGATCGTTGCGCCAAACTTCTGCTGAAGCAACCTCCGGTTCACCCGGGCCGCATTCTCAAAGCCGGAACGCTCAATGCTGCTCTCGCCCAACCCAATACGGGTGCGCGCCTCAATGAACTTCGAAATACCGCCAGGCGTAAAGAACGCTGACGGGCTCACCGGACGACCAAAAAACATGTCGTCATTGGAATACAAGAAGTGCTCGCTCAACCCCGGAATGTTATGCAACTGGCTCTCGACCGCGTGCGAATTGTGTGTCGGCAGATCGTCATGGTTCGCAAAGAAGTCTTCGCTGCGCATTAACGTGACTCGCGGATGCTCTGCCAACCATGCAGGCCGGGGCGAGTCAGTCGCAATATAGATATTGCGAATCCACGGCGCGAACAAGTACACCGACCGCAGAGCGTACTTCAGCTCATCCAATTGCCTAAAGCGTGCCTCGGAGTCGTCTCCCTCACCCACAACAAAGTTGGCCATGCGGGCGGCGCGAGCCTTCTGCCATTCAAGCTCAGCACCATCAACCCACGAGAATACGATGTCGATGTCGAACGGGATGTCTCCCGCCAGCGGATCAAACATTCCCCGCAGGGTCGGCCACGACTGACCATAAAATTCGACGGTGTCGTCGATCGCCTCACTTCGCGGCAGCCACCGTCGCATCAACGCGTTGGGGTTGGGGGCAACAACCTCATCGCGCACGTGCTCCCACAACTCCAAACGCACCCCAAACGGCGCATCAAAGCGGAGACGGCCCGCAGGCTCAACGCGTGGCCGGAACAACATCATCGCTTTCGCTTTGATTACCGACGTGAGAACACCATCGGCGACGAGCACCGGGCTATCGCGAGCATCCGAAGCAAACGGTTTGCCATTCTCCTTGATGCGAGCAGGCTTCACATAGAAAGGCTCATTCTGGCAGGCAGCAACCAAGGCAAAGCCCAGCGCCTTGCGATCCTTCCAATCGACCGCCAACACGGGTGTTTCACCATCCCCCCGCACGAGAAGAAATCGGATGCCCGCATCGTCGAGCACACGGCGAATAAACAACACATCTTCGCGCGCAGCATCACGCGGCGTCAGAATGTTATTGCTGAGTGCGAGAAGACCATCGTGCAAGACAACATCATCGCGGTTCACCACCGCGGGAGACGAAACATGATCAATCATGGGGGCCCCATCGTTAAAGCCTGGCTGAGGTGCCCAGCGACCGAAAATCGGCGTGCCGTTAGCTTGACCCAGAGTAGCCTGAACCACTGAGAATCGGCCGGATTGCGCCCCGCAACTCACCGATCGAAATGACGGTTATTGAGTCAAACTCGGTACACTTGTGTCATCAATTGGGGGGTTTGAATGTTCGACATGTCAATCATCTGGGTAATTATCGGGCTTCTTGCCTTCGCCGCGTACGCCGCGCTTATTGTTGTGGCCCTCATGCAGGTCTTCAACTCGACGATGCCGACCAACACCAAGCTTCTCTGGCTGATCGTTATTCTGATCGCACCATTCATCGGCTCGCTCATCTGGTTCGCCGTGGGGCGCAACTCGGCGCTGCTCTAAGCCCCGTTCGGCGTGAGGCCGACGCTCGCGCTTGGTGCTCGCGCTTGGCGCCCGCGCTAGGCGCCCGTGCTGCTCTAGACGTCGAATCCTTCGGGGGCAGCGCCCAGCAGGTCGCCGGTCGACACGATCTGGGCAAACTCGTCGTGCAGATTCACGCCAGTGATTGTCGCGAGTTCGTCGGCCGTCACTTCGTCGCCATACGGACCGACACGGTCAAACGTGTGGGTGGCATCCAACACAAATGTCACGTCATAACCAAGATTGCCGGCGACCCGTGCTGTGGTTTCGCAGCAGTGGTTTGTGGTGATTCCGCAGATCGCGATTGAGGTGATTCCGGATGCTCGCAGCCACGCATCGAGGTCAGGGCTGCCATGAAAGCTGGAGTTCACCGACTTCACTACCAGCAGTTCGGGCGTGCCAGACAGTATCTCCGTGAACTCATTTCCGGGAGAACTCGGATGCAACGGCGAAGCCACATCAGCAGAATCGTGGCGAACGTAGACGATCGGCCAACCCTCGCGACGCCAGTGACCGATCAGCATACCGATGTTGGAGTCGCAGTCAGGGTTGTTTCGCTTGCCCCAATACTCGGCATTGTCGAAGCCGCGTTGAACATCCACCACGATCAGCGCTGTCGTCATTGCGGCCTCCACCTTCCTCTCGTCGACCACGCAACCGAATCAGCCGACGCTTACCCCGAATAGTAACCCCAGGAGGTAGGTGGCCGCAGCGGCACCGTACCCAATGGCCAGTTGACGAAGTGCCCGCTTCAGCGGCGATGCGCCCGAGAGCAGTCCGACGATCGCCCCGGTGATAAGCAGTGCAACACCGACGAGCCCGGCGGCGATAAACACCGCAGTGAAACCTTCAGCACCGAAGAGGTATGGCAGCACAGGGATCACCGCACCAGAAGCAAAGAACGCAAAACTTGAGGTTGCTGCGCCAAGCGCCGAACCAATCGGATTGTGCACGATCGTTGCCGACTCTGGTTGAGCGTTCCTGCCCGCCAACACTTCTGCGGCGTGCAACTCAGCTTCGTTCTCGCCCATTCCTCGAGCGCGGTAGACGAGAGCCAATTCGTTTTCGTCGACGTCAAGATGGGTGACCGAGTCTGTGGCGATGGGTCCGTGAGCCGCAGCATTCTCGAGCTCAAGCTGAGATCGCACTGACACGTATTCGCCTGCCGCCATCGAGAGCGCCCCCGCAAGCAGCCCGGCAACACCGGTGAGCAACACCACCGCGGTGGGTAGGCCGGCCGCACTCATGCCCAGCACGAGGGCGAGGTTGGAGACGAGCCCGTCGTTGGCTCCAAACACTGCGGCGCGAAACGTACCTGAGAGGCGTTGGCGGCCACGAGTGGCGAGCGCACGAACCACTTCCTCATGCACAGCCTCGTCGGCGGCCATCGTGTTGGTGGCGTCTGCGTCATCCAGATACGGCGACCGCGATTCTGCGCGCTGGGCCAGTGCGAGCACAAAGACGGAACCAAAACGGCGTGCCAAGAACCCCAGCAGGCGCGTGCGCGGATCGGTCGGCAGCCGTCGACCTGCGCGATTTCCCAGCAGCCTCAGCCAGTGATCTTCGTGGCGCTTTTCTGCGGTCGCAAGCGCGAGGAGGATTTCACGTTCTTCACCCGTTCGGCGGGATGCCAGATCACGATAGACGGCGGCTTCGGCACGTTCTGCGGCAAGATAGTGTCGCCACCGGCGCACATCGCGCGAACTTGGGTTTGGCCTCATGCGGAGCACCTCGATGCGTCGCACCTCATGCGGAGAATTCGGCACCCCACGTGGCAGAAAACTCCACCCCCGGTTCGAGCCACCGCAGGCCGCGACCGGTGTTGAACGCGTTCGGTGCTGCGGTCATCGGTTCGATAGCAACCGCGTGCGCTAACCCGAGAGGAGTAGGGAAGCTGTCGGTAGTGAAAATCTGAATAAAGTCAAAGTTCTCGTCGACCATCAATCGCAACTCGCCGCCGTCCGGTGCCGTCAGACGCACGGCAACTCCATCAACGACCTCTACGCCGCCGAATGCGGTATCCAAGTGCAGCTCTCCCACGAATCGCCCGCCACTGAGGTCAAACTCGGATCCCGGTGCCGACGCCTCACCGGTGGGGATGAGACGCTCGTTTACCTCGAAGTGCGTCGCGGCCGTCATCGTCAGGGTGAGCTCCGCGGTGGGAGTGTCGCCAATCTTGAAGAATGGATGCGTTCCTAGCCCATAAGGGGCGGCGGCATCCGACAGGTTGGTGGCAGTGTGGGTGACGCGCAGCCCAGCCTCGATCAGCTCGTAGCGCACCGTCGTACGCAGGTGAAACGGATACCCGTGCTGGGGGAAAACTGTGGCACCCAAAGTTACTGACTCGGCAGTGCGCTCGATGAGCGTGTAGCCGGTGTTGCGCAGCAGACCGTGGATTGCCGTGTTGCGGTCGCCCTCCGTGATATCAAGCTGCTGAACCTCGCTGTCGAGCATCCATTGGCCATCTTCGACCCGGTTGGGCCACGGAACCAACACAATGCCGTCCGCGAAGGGAGGCATGTCTGTTTCGGCGTACGATTCGACCAGCTCAACATTGCCGATGCTGAATCCACGCAGAGACCCCGCAAGTTCAGTCACGGTCGCCCGCGCCTCACCCTGGTTAGTAGCTCGAGTAATGATGTGCTGGGTTCCGGTAGGTACGCTCACCGCAACAGCCTACCGGCGCTAAGCGAGGTGACCGATAGCGCGGGCACGAATCAGCACAGCATTGCCATCCATGTAGGCGACAGGCAGCTCTTCTAGTGCCGTGATCTCGATGGTGTCAGGATCTGCACCGGCACGACGCGCACGGGCGATTGCTTCTGCCGAAGCATCCGCGACAGAATGGCTGCGGTCGCCGTCAACCAGGTACACCTTCTCGACTTGCCCCGCGATGTCACCGAGTGCTGCCCCCACCGCGTTCGCTGCTCCGAAATGTTCGGGCCGAATGAGCCGAGCCACGCCCGCTAGTCCGTTGGGTGCAATGATGCTTCCGCCACCAACCAAAATCACGTCGATAGGCGCCGAGTTCGGTTTCATGCGGTCGATTGCTTCTTCAAGCGCGGCGCTAATTTGCGACCAGACAGCTTTCCCGATTTGCTCATCAATGACGGGTGCGGTGATTCCGTCGATCGTTGCCCCACCGACGGTCATCGCTACGTCGGTTGCGGTGAGCGTCGATCCTCCAAACGCGAGCCCCTCGCCGGTAATTCGATAGCCAACGCTGTCGGGACCCAGCACTACGGATCCCGCGCTCGAGCGCACGATTGTGCCTCCACCGAGCCCCACCGACAACACGTCGGGCATCCGGAAATTGGTGCGAATGCCACCGATCTCAGCCGCATGCGAAGACTCGCGCGGGAATCCGGCCACGAGTACGCCAATGTCAGTTGTGGTGCCTCCGATATCGACAACCAGCGCATCCGTTGCCCCCGACAGGTGCGCCGCTCCACGTATCGAGTTTGTGGGGCCACACCCAATCGTGAGCACCGGGTACTCCAATGCGTAGTCAAGTTGCATGAGAGTGCCATCGTTCTGACCAAAATATGGTTCAGCGCGGATGCCCCTAGCTGAGAGTGCGCCAACGAAACCATCTGCCATCGAGCGAAGGGTGCGCATGAGCGCAGCGTTGAGAATCGTTGCGTTTTCGCGTTCGAGTAAGCCCAGCGAGCCGACGCGAGCCGACCGCGAGACTGGTACGCCCAGTCGCTCAGTCACAATCTCAGCAACGCGTTCTTCGTGGCCTTCGTTGATCGGTGAGAAGACACCGACAACGGCGACCGCCTCAACTTTGCCCCGCATCCGCTCACATGACTCAATCACCGCACCTTCGTCGAGAGCGGAAAGTTCACGACCATCAACCTCAAAGCCGCCCGGCACAACGTAGGCATGTTCGTCAATTGCTGCGCGCAGGTCGGCCGGCCAACCCTCTAGTGGTGGCACTGCGGATGTTGCTGGTGCCCCCAATCGGAGCACCCCTACCCGACCAAGACCGCGGCGTTCCACAATCGCGTTGGTGCAGTGGGTGGTTCCGAGCATCGCGTGAGTAATCAGCTCGCCAGACACTCCGGATGCTTCGAGCACGGCATCGATCGCTGCCGCTACCCCTTCGCCAGACTGCGGTGTTGTTGGCGACTTTACGGAAGCAATGACGCGCAGTTGGTCATCGAGAATCACGGCGTCAGTGTTAGTGCCACCGACGTCAATTCCTATGCGGAAACCCATTAGGCAACGCTCCTGCGGGCTGCTGCGATTTCTTCTACCGGCGTCCACATCACGTCATAACCGAAGTGCGCTGGGCCAGCATTTTCGATGCCACAGGGTGTTCTCCACTTCTCATTGCAGGGCATCCCGATCACGGTAACTCGCGCGCCATACCTCAACGACTCAGTGGTGATCGGGTGACCAGTACTAATATCGAGGACCGCAATGAGATCGGGCGTTACTGCGGCGAGTAGACCATCACGTCGCGCCAGCAGCATTTCATTCTGGAAATCGAGGCGGAATCCACTTCCGCGGTAGCTGCCTATACCCTCTAGTTCGGCGCTGCCCTTAGTGAATCCCCCCTCAAACTTTCGTTGCAACTCAGAGACCTTGCCATCGAAGAGACGCACCGCACCGAGTTCATCGCAGAGGGCGGCAATTCGTTCATCGTCACGCAGCGAGGCGCTCCCGCGGCCGAGAAGAATGCGGCCGATTTCAGCAGCTTTCGTTAGCGTTCCCGGGATCGCACACTCTTTCACGATGGCACCGCTGTACGCGTAGTCGATCATCGTGGCAGCACCACCCATTTCGACAGTTACGGCACGCGCCAGTCGCTCCGACCACGCACCGTCGCGCGGCCGACTAATTACTTCGTTTCCGTGATGATCGACAAGCACGGTGGTTCCCGGCCCATAGCCGGCAAGATGAAACGTGACCATCTGCGCTTCAGGAAAGGCGCGCCCCATTGCGTCGGCATCGACAAGCGGCAAGCGGCAGATTGCGGCAGCAGCCAGCGGAATCATTGAGTTTCCACCACCTACTTCAATCGGCATCACTGCGGTCGGGGTCTGGCCTGCTCCACGCTCGATCGCGGCAAGAGCATGAGCAAACTCGCCTTCAGACATGATCCGTTCGATGTCGACCGATGGGGCGCCGATGCCGCCGATAGGAACAACGAAGTCATCGTCGTCTAGTGCGTCGAGCCCGATCATCCGCACCGGCCCGTGAAGCCTGATGAGCCGCTTTGCGATGAGCGACCCCACGTGCGGGTCGCCGCCACCACCCGTACCGAGGACAGCCGCACCGAGAGCGAGCTCGTCGACATCGGATTCGGTGATGAGCCGGCTACTAGCCGTCATCACGCATCCTGTTCCACTGGCGAGGTAGCCGCCGAGGGCTCAGACTCCGGCTGTGCGGTGTCTCGCCCACGCAGTTGGGCAACGACGAGGTAAACGATGAAGCCGACGATGAGCCCATCGAGTGCAGGAATTGTGGTGAAGTCAACGAGGCCAAAACCGAGTCCGTCCGCGGGGTGTGTACTTGCCACCGCTGCCAGAATTCCGGCAACCCACGCAATCGCGGCGAGTGGCCTAATGTTGCGCTCATTCGACTGGATCACGAACTTTCCGGTGTTGCGTTCGAAGAAGAACGCGGCCAAGTACACGCCACCGTACGGCGCAATGATGATGCCGATGGCCGAGATGAACGGGATGAACACGTCGGAAGCACCGAGCACGGCGATCAGAATTCCGATCACGCCGCCGACAATAGTGACCACTCGACGGCTGAACCGTTTGTTGATCGCCGCGAAACTGAGGGCAGCCGAATATATGTTGCTGCTGTTGGTGGTCCACTGAGCGAGGATCAAGACGACGATGGCGACAACGCCGAGCCCGAGGATAAAGT
>Ga0307486_1002453_pt1 | contig 12931 bp, 8 predicted proteins | sample CBIW02metaG_FD_203663 | JGI IMG/M metagenome (GOLD analysis project Ga0307486, IMG submission 203663) | Sea-ice brine microbial communities from Beaufort Sea near Barrow, Alaska, United States - CBIW 0.2 | ecosystem: Environmental > Aquatic > Marine > Coastal | place: USA: Alaska | collected... | reverse complement strand
AGCTGACGCTCAGATCCACTCCTCGTCGTCGTCGTCATCCGTTGCAGCCGCCGGCTGCGTGATCGTCGCACTGTCGTCAACCGGGTTGAACCGGATGATCGTGCCATCGTCGAGTTCGATCACCGGTTTGGCCTCAAGCCAGGTCAGCGTCCAACGCCAGGTGCTCGTATCGACGGCGAGGGCCGCAAGATCTTCTTCGACGGCTTGGACGGCGATTTCGACCACGTGCGGAAGCCCGGTCGGCACGGTGCCACCGAGGGTCCATCGGGTGCCCAGTTGCATTGTCTAGACGTCGATCTCGTAGGTGACCCAGTCGGTACGAGTTCCCTGCTGATCGTAGAGGACCTGAGCGGTTGCATTGTCGGCGGCGGTCAGCAGCTGAATCTGGGCGAGCTTGTGCTGACGCGCGTACGCCTTGGTGAATTCCATCAAGAGCGTGCCGACCCCCTGGCCGCGGGAATCCTCAGCGACAAAGAGGTCGTCCAGGAACAGAGCGAGGTCTCCGTTGAGCGTGCGCGGAACCCTGCGGTAGTGCGCGAAGCCGACGAAGTCGCCGTCGTCGTTGACCGCGACAGCACCGTCGAGTGCGTTGTTCCCGTCGATGATCCAGCTCCAAAGCTGCAGAGCTTTCTGATCCGTCACTTCGCTCTCGTAAAACGCGCTGTAGCCCTCGAACAGGCCCAGCCACGGGAAAAAGTCCTTGTCGCCCAGCGGGCGCACGGTTACTGACATGTGGTTTCCTAACCTTCCAACACTGTGGCGAACACGATGTCGGACACAGCGAGTTCACTGCCGTCGACAAACGTCAATTCTTGAATTCGACCGACCGCTTTGAGATCGGCGGCGGCCAGGGTGAGTAGTGCGACTTCGGCGGGTGCACCGCATATTACTGCGGAATCCAGCTCGGACTTCTGCGACGCCTTCGCGTCCGTTTTGGCGCGACGGATGCCGGTCAAGGCGCGACTGGCGAGCTCCAGCAGGGCGATGTTGCCGGTGGCCACTTCGTCACTGCCGAGCAGGTCGGCCGCGACCGGCCACGGCGCGGTGTGCACCGAACCGTCGTTAGACCAGGACCAGGCCTCTTCGGTCGCGAATGGCACGAACGGCGCGAACAGGCGCAGGAAGGTGGCCAGCGCGGTGCGCAGCGCGGCAACGGCCGAGGCCTGCTCCGGGCCGTGCTCGCCGTAGGCACGCTCCTTGACCAGCTCGAGGTAGTCGTCACAGAAAGCCCAGAAGAAGCTTTCGGTGGTTTCGAGCGCGCGGGCATGGTCGTAGTTCTCGAACGCGGTCGTGGCTTGGGCGACGACCGCCGCGAGGCCGGCCAGCATGCTCTGATCAACCGGTTCGGTGATCGGGGCGTCCATGCTGCCGTGCGACATGGAGACGAACTTGCTCGCATTGAGAATCTTGATGGCGAGGCGACGACCGATCTTGATCTGCGTCGGATTCTTCGGATCGAAGGCCGCGTCGGTTCCGAGGCGAGATGATGCCGCCCAGTAGCGCACAGCGTCGGAGCCGTGCAGCTCGAGCATGTCGGCCGGGGTGACCACGTTGCCCTTCGATTTGCTCATCTTCTTGCGGTCGGGATCCACGATGAAGCCACTGAGCGCAGTGTGTTGCCACGGTGACGTGCCGTGCTGCTGCTCGGCACGCAACATGGTGGAGAACAGCCAGGTGCGAATGATGTCCTGGCCCTGCGGGCGCAGCGAATAGGGGAAGACCAGGTTGAACAGCTCCGGGTCAAGCTCCCAGCCGCCGGCCAGCTGCGGGGTGAGCGAAGAAGTGGCCCAGGTGTCCATGACGTCGACCTCACCGACGAAGCCGCCGGCTTGGCCGCGCTGGTCTTCGGTGTAGCCGGGTGCGGAATCCGAGGAGGGGTCGACCGGCAGGAGGTCGCGGGTGGCGACGATCGGCTGGTCGAAGACCGGGTTGGCATCAGCGTCGAGCGGGTACCAGACCGGCAACGGCACTCCGAAGAACCGCTGGCGGGAAATGAGCCAGTCGCCCGTGAGACCGTTGACCCAGTTCTCGTAGCGCACCTTCATGAATTCGGGGTGCCAGACGAGTTCGTTGCCGTGTTCGAGGAGCCGCGCGCGTAGTTTCTCGTCGCGGGCACCGTTTTGGATGTACCACTGCCGGGTGGAGACGATTTCGAGCGGCTTGTCGCCCTTTTCGAAGAACTTGACCGCGTGCACGATTGGTTTCGGATCACCGATCAGGTCGCCGCTGGCGCGGAGCAGGTCCACGACGGCTTGCTTGGCGGAGAAGACGGTTTTGCCGGCGAGCTGGGCGTAGGCGGCACGGCCGGGTTCGGACGTGATCGCTTCGGGAATCTCGGCGATGATTCGGCCGTCGAAGCCCATGATGGCGCGGTTGGGCAGGTCGAGTTCGCGCCACCAGACCACGTCGGTCACGTCGCCGAAGGTGCAGATCATCGCGATCCCTGAGCCTTTGTCTTTCTGGGCGAGGTGGTGGGACAGCACGGGCACCTCGACGCCGAACACCGGCGTCGTCACCGTGGTGCCGAACAGGTGCTTATATCGTTCGTCATCGGGATGCGCCACGAGGGCCACGCAAGCCGGCAGGAGTTCGGGTCGGGTCGTTTCAATTTCGATCGTGCTGCCGTCGGGTTTCAGAAACGACACCCGGTGGTAGGCGGCGGGCATGTCTTTGTCTTCGAGTTCAGCCTGGGCCACCGCGGTGCGAAAGGTGACGTCCCACAGGGTGGGGGCCATCGCCTGATAGGCCTCACCGCGTTCGACGTTGCCGAGAAAAGCAAGTTGCGAGGTGAACAGTGCCTCCGGGCCGATGGTGCGGTAGGTCTGGGTCCAGTCCACGCTCAGGCCGAGCGTGCGCCAGAGAGTTTCGAACTGTTTCTCATCTTCTTTGGTGAGGATCTCGCACAGTTCGATGAAGTTACGGCGACTGATCGGCAACTGGTCGGCGGCCTTTGAACTTTTTCCGTCGCCGCCCTCGAACGGCGCAGTGAAGTTCTCCGTGTAGCCGAGCGACGGGTCGCAACGTACACCGTAGTAGTTCTGCACGCGGCGCTCGGTGGGCAGCCCGTTGTCGTCCCAGCCCATCGGGTAGAACACATTCTTTCCGCGCATGCGCTGAAAACGGGCGATGACGTCGGTGTGCGTGTATGAGAACACGTGGCCGATGTGCAGCGAACCCGACGCGGTCGGCGGGGGAGTGTCGATCGAGTAGATGGTCTCGCGTGTGGCGTTCTCGCGAGTGAATCGGTAGGTTTCGTCGTTCTCCCAGCGGGTTCCCCATTTGGCTTCGAGCCCTTCGAGGGCGGGCTTTTCGGGGACGCGGTCGGCGTGGGTCATAACTCTCCGGTTCGGTATGTTCGGCACCGTGTCGAAAGTGAGGTGCCTGAGCGTGCCCGTCTAATCTACCCGATCGGGTCTTTTTCCCCGAACGGGGTCTTCCTGCCGGGCGGGGGGCGTGCAGGAAGACGGGGAACGGCGGCGAGCAACTGGGCGGAATACGCATGTTGCGGCGCGGCGAACACGCTCGCGGCCGGCCCGATCTCGACGATGCGTCCTGCCCGCATGACAGCGATCTGGTCGCTGACATGTTGCACGACGCCGAGGTCGTGCGAAATGAAGACGAGGCTGAGCCCATGCTCCCGCTGCACGTCGTCGAGCAGGTCGAGCACCTGGGCCTGCACGCTAACATCGAGTGAGGAGACGGGTTCGTCGCACACGAGAATCTTCGGTCGGCCGGCGAGCGCCCTGGCGATACCGACCCGCTGTCGTTGTCCGCCGGAAAGCTCGAGCGGGCGTCGGTGCAGCGTTGTGGCAGCGAGACCGACCTCGTCGAGCAGGGTGGCGAGTCGGGCGGGATGGTGGGACGTGCGGCGCGAATGCCGAACTCCCAGGGCGTCGGCAAGAATCTCCGCGACGTTCCACCGTGGATCGAACGAGCCGAGGGCATCCTGGTAGATCGCCCCGACGGATGCCCGCAGGGTGCGCCGTGACTTCTCGGATGCCGCGCTCCATGGTTGTCCGAAAACCTGCACCTCACCGTGCTCGGGGGGCAGCAACGCGAGCAGCAGGCGTGCGGTCGTGGTCTTGCCGGAGCCGGATTCGCCGACGATTCCGAGCGTGGTGCCGCGGTGCAGCGTGAACGAGACGTTGTCGACGGCGAGCTGTCGGCTGCCGTCCGGGCGTCGAAATGTTTGCGTCAGCCCGATCGCTTCGAGCGCGACGGCGCTCTCGACGGCGCTCTCGACGGTGCTCTCGACGGTGCCGGGTGTGCGGAACAGAGGCGTTCCGTCGGGCGTTCCGGAACGCCTGTGAGCGTCGGCCGGGCTCAATCGGGTGCCGCGCGGCCGGTCGGCCGGGATTGCGGCCACCATGCGCCGGGTCTGCTCCGCGCGGGGCGCGTGCAACACCTGCCCGGCGCTTCCGGTCTCAACGAGCAGGCCGTCGTGCATCACGGCGACGCGGTGCGCGAGGCGGCTCACCACGGCGAGGTCATGGCTGATCATCAGAACGGCCGTTCCGGCGCGAGTGATCTCCTCGAGAAGCATGAGGATTTGCGCCTGCACGGTCACGTCGAGCGCCGTCGTCGGCTCGTCGGCGATCAGCACCGGCGGATCCAGCGCGATGGCTGCCGCGATGAGGGCACGTTGACGTTCGCCGCCGGAAAGCTGCCCGGACAATTTGTGTACCTGTAGCCGGGGATCCGGCAGCCCGACGGCATCGAGCAGCTCAAGCACCCGCCGTGCCCGGGCTGCCGCGCCGAGGCTGGTGTGCAGGCGCAGCGAGTCGGCGATCTCCCGACCGATCGGCCGCAGCGGATCGAGTGAGACGAGGGCGTCCTGCATAACCAGGCCGATGTCCTTGCCGCGTCGGGCCCGCCAGGCGCGGTCGGTCAGGTCGAGCACACTCTGCCCGTCAAGCTCGAGACGATCGGCGGTGATGCGGGCATTCGCGCCGGCCAGGCCGAGCAGACTTCGTGCGGTCACGCTTTTGCCCGAGCCGGATTCGCCGACGATGGCGAGGCACTCGCCCGGGGCGATCGTGAAAGACACGCCGCGGATGACAGGTTCCGCACCGCCGAAACCGACCCGCAGATTGCTCACGGTCAGCGCCGCGGCCGCGCCGCCGGAGTTCCCGTTGTTCATATGTGCCTCATTCGACGGTCGATGCTGCGGCCGAGCACCGTGGCGGTCACAGCGGTCAGCACGATGAACAGGCCGGGAAAGAAGCTCATCCACCAGGCCGAGGTGATGTAGGTGCGCCCGGCTGAGAGCATGGCACCCCACTCCGCGGTCGGCGGTTCAGCCCCGAGACCGAGGTAACTCAGTGTGGCGGCCCAGACGATCGCCTGGCCGATGCCGAGGGTCGCGAGCACGAACAGCGGTGCGAGCGTATTGGGCAGAATATGACGCCACAGAATCTGCCACCGGCTGCGGCCGAGCGCGGTTGCCGCCTCCACGAAGGCGGCCGAACGCACCGTGATGAGCTGGGCGCGAATAATGCGTGCGTATCCCGGCGCCGTCGAGAGCCCCACGGCGATCGTCGCCGTCGCCACGCCGGGGCCGAAAATGACAATGAACAGCAGGGCCAGGAGCAGTCCGGGAAAGGCGAACAGCACCTCCAGGAATCGATTCACGGTGAAGTCCACGACGCGGCCCAGCATCCCGGCGAGGGTGCCGAGAACGACGCCGAGCCCCAATCCGATCGCCGTGGCGGCGACTCCGATGACCAACGAGTACTGGGTGCCGTGCACGACCCGGGTATACAAATCCCGGCCCGATTCGTCGGTGCCGAAAGCGTGTGCACCGTTCGGCGGCTGAAATGCTGACAGCGGGTCGATGGCGAGGGGATCGCCCGGGGCCAGAAACTGCGGCGCGACGGCGGAGACCACCAGGAACAGGGCGAGAATACCGGCCACGGTCTCGGCCGCGCCGAAACGTCTCGTCGGGGCCGCGTGGCCGGGACGAGACGCCAGCTCCGCCTGCACCTCAAGGTCGCTCATATCAGGCGCAATCGTGGGTCGACCAGGCGACTGGCGATATCCGTCAGGAGGGTCATCAGAATGTAGGTCACGGCGACGATCATGACCACGCCGATGACCACGGGAACATCACGCAGGGTGACCGCATTGAGCAGGGTGCGGCCGAGGCCGGGGCGGGCGAAAATTGTCTCCACGACGACCGCGCCGCTGATCAGCGAGCCGAAGGCCCAACCGGAGAGGCTGATCGCGGGCAGCGACGCATGGCGCAGCGCGTGGATCCAACGCACGCCACGCTCGCTTTCGCCGCGGGCGCGGGCTGAGAGCACGAAGGGGCTCTCGAGCGCGACGAGCAGCGATTCGCGCATGATCTGGCCGAGAAAACCGGCCAGGGGCACGGCCAGGGTGAGCACCGGCAGCACCAGCCCGGCGACGCCGTCGGTGCTGATCGGCGGCAGCACGCCGAGCCAAATACTGAACACGACGATCAGTGAGGTCGCGAGCCAGAAATGCGGCAGCGCTGCCGCCACGATTTCAAGGCCGGACCCCACGCTGGAGGCGATCTTGCCGCCCCGGGTCGACCATGTGGCCAGAGCCAGGGCGAACACCCAGGCCAGGGCCAGGGCGAGAACGGCCAGCAGCAGGGTGCCGCCGAGCTGGCTGAGCACGAGCGGTCCGACAGCCGTGTTGAGGGCGTAGGACTGCCCGAGATCGCCGGTTGCGAGCCGACCGAGCTGGGCGAAATACTGCACGAGCACCGGCTGGTCGAAACCGTACTCGGCCCGCACCACAGCGAGGGCTTCGGGGGAGGCCTGCGATCCGGGGCCGCCGAGCACCGCCTGGGCCGGGTCTCCCGGCACAAGGCGCACGGCACAGAACGTGACGGAGGCCACGGCCCACAGCACGAAGACAGCTCCGGCCAGGCGGGCCGCAATCCGGCCGAGCACCCGCCGCGCGGCTCGGCGTCGGCTTAGCGGTTCAGCCACGCGTCGTAGAACGTGGGCACGGCCACGGTCGGCAGGGTGCGGAACCCCACGACGTCGCTGCGCAGCAGGAAGTGGTTCTGCTGGTCGTACAGCGGCAAGATGTAGAACCCCTCGAGAATGCGGTTTTGGGCGTCGGTGTAGAGGGACGCGCGCTCGGCGGCATCCGAGGTGCGTGATGCAGCAGTGAGCAGGTCATCGATCTCGGGGTCGTCGACCTGGGCGAGATTGGCGAAGTACCCGCTCGGTGCCGGCACGATGCTGTCGGAATGGTACAGAATGCGCAGCACGTCGGGGCCGACCTTGGTGTACGGCGCGCTGACAGCGTCATAGTCGTTCGATGCGAGGGCGGCGTACCAGCTGGAAAGGTCCATCGGGGCCAGCTGCACGTCGAAACCGGTCTCCTTCGCCGTGGCCTGAATCTGTTCGAAAACGCTCTGCTCCGCCGGGATGGACTGGTTGGTGCTCACCGGAAACATCACCGTCAAGCGCACGCCGTCTCTGACCCGGTACCCGTCGGCATCTGTTTCGGTCCAGCCGGCCGCGTCGAGAAGCTCCCGGGCGGCGGCGGGATCGTAGTCAAACAGTGCGGCGTTTGAGACGGCGGCGGATTCAACGCTCGACAGCGCCGAGAAGGACCGCGTGGCCGTGCTGTGGAACAGGCTCGACACGGCGTCGTCGACGTTGGCCGAGCGGATGAACGCCTCACGAACGCGCACGTCGTTGAAGGGGACCTGCCCCGAGTTCAGCTCGATACGGTTCGAGGAACCGGGGCGCGGCGAGTCCAGGTGCTCGATGGAATCGCTTTGTGTCGCCTGCACGATGGTGTCGGGCTGGGCGTTGTCGATCACGTCAACCTCGCCGGACTGAACGGCCGCATAGCGTGAGGCGGAGTCGGGAATGAACCGCCAGATGATCTTGTCGAGGTAGGCGGGACCGGTGTGACCGGCATCCTCCGGAGGAGACACATAGTCGTCGTTGCGCACGAGGGTCACGGCGTTCTGCTTCACCCAGGTCTCGACAATGAACGGGCCGGTGCCGACCGGACTGGCACAGTTCTCGTCCTGGCTGCGTTCGAGGGCGGTGGGTGATTCGATCGCAAGCCAGGGCTGGGACAACGACTCCAGAAGGGCGCTGTCGGGTTCGCTGAGGGTGAAGCGCACAACTGTGGGGGAGAGAGCCTCGGTGCCCGTGACCTTGCCGAGGGCGAGATACCCCGTCGAGGAGAGCGTCGTCGGGTCCTTCAGGTGCGCGATGTTCGCCTGCACTGCTGCGGCGTTCAGCTCGGTGCCGTCGGTGAAGCTCACGTCGTCACGCAGGGTGAACTCCCAGATCAGGCCATCGTCGCTCACGGTCCAGGATTCGGCCAGCCACGGGGTGATCTGCCCCTCGGTGTTGCGAGAGACCAGAGATTCCAGGTACTGGGCGCTGATCAGCGCCTGGGGGAAATTTCCACCGACGTGCGGGTCGAGGCAGCTCGGTTCAGCGTCGCCCGAAGCATAGGTGAGCGTGCCGCCGCTTGTGGGTTCGCCGACCGGCTCGTTCCCACCGGTCGAGGTGCAGCCGGCGGCGAGCAGTCCCACGGTTACCAGGCCGACCAGGGCGGCGAACGCCTGCGGGTTGCGCCTTCTGGCCGTAGCCTTCGTCAGGCCAGAGTCGGCGGTGCGCTGGGGGGCGGAGCTGTGGGGGGCGGGGCGAGCAGGCATTCACAATCTCTTTCCCCGGCATCCGCTGCCGAGTCGGTGTCAACTGAAACCGGCCCATTGTGCGAATGGGTCGACCTATAACACTATCTTCGTCCCGTTCCGGTAGAATCGTCACTGAATGACAGTGACCCGGCCATCACCGGGAAGTCTTCGGAAGAACGGATGCCCGCCCTCGGGAGGACATTCCAGTAGAACCGAACGGGTCGGGCCCGTCACAGCCTTTGAACAAGCGGTCGTTCGTGGGTTGAGCATGTTGAAACCACGGGCGGCAAGCGAGGTGGTACCGCGGCGATTCCTACAGAATCGTTCGTCCTCGTGGAGCAGGGCCCTGTGACCCGTCCCGGTAGGAGAAGCATTTTGTACCCCAAGAGCCACAACACCTCGTCCCGTGCGAACTCGGCCGGCGCTGAGCCTACGCCCGGCAAGGCGATAGTTCCTTCCCCGAACTTTCCCGCGCTGGAGCGCGAAGTGCTCGCGTTCTGGGAAAGCGACGATACCTTCCAGGCTTCGATCGACCAGCGTGAGGGGGCCGAGGAGTGGACCTTCTACGACGGCCCGCCGTTCGCCAACGGCCTGCCGCACTACGGTCACCTGCTCACCGGGTACGCCAAAGACCTGTTTCCGCGCTTTCAAACCATGCGCGGAAAGCAAGTGCACCGCCGTTTCGGCTGGGACACCCACGGCCTGCCGGCCGAGCTTGAGGCGGAGCGCAAACTCGGCATCACCGACAAGAGCCAGATCGAAGAGATGGGACTGGCCGCGTTCAACGGGGTCGCCCGCGAATCGGTGCTCGAATACACCAAGGACTGGGAAGAGTACGTCACCCGCCAGGCCCGCTGGGTGGATTTCGAGAACGACTACAAAACCCTCGACATCACCTTCATGGAATCGGTGATCTGGGCGTTCAAACAACTGCACACGAAGGGCCTCGCCTATGAGGGCTACCGGGTGCTGCCCTATTGCTGGCGCGACCAGACTCCGCTGTCCAACCACGAACTGCGCATGGACGATGACGTCTACAAGATGCGCCAGGACCAGACAGTCACGGTCACCTTTCCGCTGATCGGCGCCAAGGCCGAAACACTCGGCCTGACCGCGGTGCGCGCCCTCGCCTGGACCACGACCCCGTGGACCCTCCCGACGAACCTGGCGCTCGCCGTGGGCCCCGAGATCAGCTACGCGGTCGTTCCAGCCGGCCCGAACGGCACACCGGACGCCGAGGTGCTCCGCGAGGGTGCCGCCGGGGAGGTCGGTTCTGCTGAGGTGCTCGGCGCCGAATACCTCATCGCGATCGACCTGGTGGGCAACTATGCCAAAGACCTGGGCTACGACTCGGCGGCCGAGGCCACCGCATCCGTCACCCGCATCGTGCTGGGCAGTGAGCTGGAAGGCGTCAGCTACGACCGCCTCTTCGACCACTACGCCGATGAATCCGTCTGGGGCACCCACAACGCCTGGCGAATCCTCCTGGCCGATTACGTCACCACGAGCGACGGCACCGGCATTGTGCACCAGGCTCCCGCCTACGGCGAGGAGGACCAGAAGGCCTGTGAAGCCGTCGGGATCCCGGTGATCATCTCGCTCGACGACGGTGGCAAATTTCTCAGCGACATTCCCGAGGTGGCCGGCCAACTGTGGAGCGACGCCAACAAGCCGCTCACCGCTCTGCTCAAGGCCAACGGACGCCTCATCCGCCAGGCCAGCTATGAGCACTCCTACCCGCACTGCTGGCGCTGCCGTAACCCGCTCATTTACAAGGCCGTCTCCAGCTGGTTCGTGCGCGTCACCGACTTTCGGCCACGCATGGTCGAGCTCAACCAGGAGGTGAACTGGGTGCCCGAGAACGTGAAGGACGGCCAGTTCGGCAAGTGGATCGGTAACGCCCGTGACTGGTCGATCAGCCGAAACCGCTACTGGGGTTCGCCCATCCCGGTCTGGAAAAGCGACAACCCCGACTACCCCAGAACGGATGTCTACGGCTCGCTCGACGAGCTCGAAGCCGATTTCGGTGTGCGCCCGACCGACCTGCACCGCCCGTACATCGACGAACTCACCCGCCCGAACCCCGACGACCCCACCGGCCAGTCGACGATGCGCCGCATAACCGACGTGCTCGATGTCTGGTTCGACTCCGGTTCGATGCCGTTCGCGCAGGTGCACTACCCGTTCGAGAACCGCGACTGGTTTGAAGCGCACAACCCGGCCGATTTCATCGTTGAGTACATCGGACAGACCCGCGGCTGGTTCTATCTGCTGCACGTGCTCTCCACCGCCCTGTTCGACCGGCCGGCGTTCAAGAACGTCGTCAGCCACGGAATTGTGCTCGGCAACGACGGCCAGAAGATGAGCAAGTCGCTGCGCAACTACCCCGACGTCAACGAGGTCTTCGACCGCGACGGCGCCGACGCCATGCGCTGGTTTTTGATGAGCTCGCCGGTATTGCGCGGCGGCAACCTCGTCGTCACCGAGGAGGGCATCCGCGAGGGTGCCCGCCAGGTTATGCTGCCGCTGTGGAGCACCTGGTATTTTTTCTCGCTCTACGCCAATGCGTCCGGACCCAATGCCGATGGCACGATGGGCTACGAGGCCACCTGGCGCACCGATTCCACCGATGTGCTCGATCGCTACCTGCTCGCCAAAACCCGAGACCTGATCGTGGGCGTCGCGACCGACCTGGAGGCCCTGGACAGCACGACGGCCGCTGCGCGCCTGCGCGACTTCGCCGACGTGCTCACCAACTGGTACGTGCGCCGGTCGCGCGACCGGTTCTGGGGCGGCGCTACCGAGGGTGCGACCACCCACGAAGCCTTCGACACCCTGTATACGGTTCTGGAAACCGTCTGCCGCGTCTCCGCGCCGCTGCTGCCCCTCGTCACCGAGCGCATCTGGCAGGGTCTCACCGGAGGCCGCAGCGTGCACCTCGAAGACTGGCCTGATGCGGCCCTGTTTCCGGCCGATGAAGAACTGGTCACCGCGATGGACCAGGTGCGCCTGATCAGCAGCACCGTGCTCTCGCTGCGCAAACAGGCCGGACTGCGAGTGCGCCTGCCGCTGACCAACCTCACCGTCGTCACGAGCAACTCCGCCGCGCTTGGCTCGTTCGTGGGGATCCTGCGTGACGAACTCAACGTGAAGACGGTCACCCTGATTGAGCTCGAAGACGACAGCGCTGCCGCATACGGCGTCACGAGCAAACTTGTCGTGAATGCCCGCGCCGCGGGACCTCGTCTGGGCAAGCAGGTGCAGCAGGTGATCAAGGCCGCTCGCGCCGGCGATTGGAGCGAGACCGACGGAATCGTCACTGCCGGCGGTATTGCCCTCGAGGCGAGCGAATTCGAGCTGACGCTCGAGGCGAACAGCGACGCCGGCGATGGGGCGGCAGCGCTTGCCCTGCTGCCCGGCGGTGGTTTTGCGCTCCTCGCCACGGGCACCACTCCCGAGCTTGAGGCCGAGGGCTTCGCCCGCGACCTCATTCGTGCGGTGCAGGACACCCGCAAGTCCGCTGGCTTCCAGGTCAGCGACCGCATCCGACTCGATCTCGTCTTTCAGAGTGAAGCGGATGCCGATTCGTTCGACCTCGCTGTCGGGGTCGACGTAGCCGCAGAAACCCTCGCCACGAGCTTCAGCACCCACCGACCGTCGACCGGGGAGTTCGAGGCCGGTTTGCCGTCGGAGTGGCTGCAAGCCCGCGTCGGCGCACCGGTCGAACACTATGTACGGTTCGAAGCCGACCACTATGTCAATCTGGGCGCCGTCATCGTGGCCGTCGCACGCGTGAATGGAGCCATCCTTGTCTGATCAGAACATCCCCGAAGCACACGACACCGACACCGCCGACTGGAAGAACATCACCGGGCGCGGCGACGAGGAAGAGCCGATGAACCAGCCGGCTCCGCTCGACGCCTTCCGCGAAGCCGGCGACGCCGTTTTCGCCGAACTGCTGCAGCGGGTCGGTGAGGCCCAGCCGCAACCGCGACTCGCACCCACCCGCCGCGCGCTGGACTATCTCGGCGACCCGCAGACCTCGTACCCGATCATCCACGTGGCCGGCACGAACGGCAAGACCAGCACGAGCCGCATCGTGGAGAGCATTGTTCGTGCCTATGGCCTGCGCACCGGCCTGCTCACCAGCCCGCACCTGGTGCGACTGAACGAGCGCATCGTCATCGATGGCGAACCGATCAGCGATCAGATCCTCGCCGCTAACTGGGCCGACATCCAGCCCTACCTGCAACTCGTCGATCAGGAACTCGAAGCGGCCGGTGAGGT
>Ga0307486_1002450_pt1 | contig 12936 bp, 10 predicted proteins | sample CBIW02metaG_FD_203663 | JGI IMG/M metagenome (GOLD analysis project Ga0307486, IMG submission 203663) | Sea-ice brine microbial communities from Beaufort Sea near Barrow, Alaska, United States - CBIW 0.2 | ecosystem: Environmental > Aquatic > Marine > Coastal | place: USA: Alaska | collected... | reverse complement strand
ACAAGCCCTCACTCAAATGAAGGCGCCGAACCAAAGCCCACTCTTCCACCGTAATCACCCATCAATCGTGATCGGGTGGCTCAGTTTTCACCGTCGTTTTTGGCTCACTTTTCAACCGTCGTTGACAGTGAGCTCCTCGACCAGCCGGGCTGCGCCTCGAGACACCCCCACCGCTGGTCGAGGAGCCGCCCCCCACCGCTGGTCGAGGAGCCGCCGCTGGTCGAGGAGCCGCCCCCCACCGCTGGTCGAGGAGCCGGCGCGCCTTTTGCCGGCGTCTCGAGACCCGTTGTGGTGCCTCGGGGGTCGCGTGGTCTCGAGACGCGCGCGTGTTTCGACAGGCTCAACAACCGGCGTGCGCGCTCCTCGACCAGCGGGTCGCCCCCTGTGGTCGCGCTGGCCGAGACTTCCGACGCAACGATGCACGCGAAAAGTAGTGCCACCCGTAGCCAGGCAGCGCTGATCGCGCTAGCCTCGCCCTCGTGACTGACGAGGGAGTCGTCGCGCATGCCCTGCCGCCTATCCGAAAGACAGCAATGCACCCGTCGTCTCCCGATACTCGCCCGCGCCAAGCGACCAGCACAGCCGTGCGCGCCGATATCCAGGGCCTGCGGGCGCTCGCCGTCGTGGCCGTTATCCTCGATCACCTCCGGGGGTGGCCGTCCGGCGGATTCGTGGGTGTCGACGTCTTCTTCGTGATCAGCGGGTTTCTCATCACCGGGCTCCTGCTCCGCGAGCACGAGCGCACCGGCCACATCTCGTTCACCAACTTCTACCGGCGTCGCATCAAGCGCATCATTCCAGCCGCAACCTTGGTGCTAGTGGTGAGCGTGGCAATGTCCCTGCTCCTTTTCAACCGGGCCAGGTTCGACCAGACCTTCTGGGATGCAATCTGGGCGTTCTTCTTCACCGCCAACTGGCACTTCGCTGCGGTCGGAACAGATTACTTTCAAGCGGATGGCCCGGTGTCACCTTTTCAGCACTACTGGTCGCTCTCCGTTGAGGAACAGTTCTACTTCGTCTGGCCGTGGCTCATGCTCGGCGTACTGCTGCTCGCCGCGAAAGCGGGCGTCAACCGTCGCCGCCTCGTCACCGGTATCGTCATGGGCCTCATCATCGGAGCCTCCCTCATCTGGGCCATGCTCGAGACGCAGACAAACTCCACGGTGGCATATTTTTCCACCCTCACGCGCGCCTGGGAACTGGGCGTGGGCGCGCTCATCGCCATCACCGCGCCCTGGTGGTCGAAACTGCCCGCCCTGGCCCGCCCGGTGCTCGGCTGGGTGGGGTTGCTCGGCATCATCATCTCCGTCTTCGTCATCGACGACACCATGCCCTTCCCTGCGCCGTGGGCGCTGCTGCCCGTTATGGCCACGGCCCTCGTCATCGGAGCCGGTGTCGGAGCGGAGCAACAGAAGTACCTGTATCCGCTCACCAACCGGGTCAGCCGCTACCTCGGGGACATCTCCTATTCCCTTTATCTCTGGCACTTTCCGGTCATCATCTTCGCCGCAAGCTTGGGGCGCACGTCGTCGCCGGTCATCTCCGTGATCATTGTCGCGGCCGTCCTGGTGGTCTCGGTTCTCGCCTACAACCTGGTCGAGTTGCCGCTGCATAAGTCGCCGTGGCTCGGCGGCTCTCATCGCCGCACCGACTGGCACCAGTGGCGGCTCGAGTACGGCCCGTCCCTGAAACGCAACGGGCTGGTGAGCCTGGCCGCCGTGGCAGTCGGCATCATCTTCATCGCCATCCTCCCCTCGCTCCGGCCCTCGCCCCCGCCGGTTGCGGCAGTTCCGTTCGCCAGTCCGTCATCGGCCGACTCCCTGATGCCGCAGGCCGATGCGGTGCGCGCCACGCTCGCAGCGGCGCTGGCGGCCGAGTCGTGGCCCGAATTCAACCCGCCGATCGAGAATCTGGCTGACCAGAGGGTTCCGCAGTGGACCGAAAACGGATGCCTGAACGTCACGACCCGAAATTTCGATCTGTGTCGTTACGGCGCGACGGCTCCCGTGCACACCGCCGTCGTCCTGGGCGATTCTGTGGCGACCAGCTGGCTTCCGGCGATCATCTCGGCGCTCGAACCGCTCGGCTATTCGGTGCAGGCACTCACGAAAGAGAGCTGTCCGGTTGCCCAGACCGAGGTGTTCGCGCCGAAGGGAAGCCGTGAGGTCTTCGCGGAGTGCACAACCCACAACGACTGGGCGCACCAACGAGTGCAAGAACTCGACCCTGACCTGATTCTGCTCTCTGATTCCTTTCTTTCCATCAAGCGTCTCGTGTCTGAGAACACCGGGCAGGCCGCAGACGCAGAATGGACGGCCGCCTACGCCGCCGCGCTCGCGACGCTGCCCGCCCGCGCCGTCAAAGTGAGCATGATGACGCCTCCCGGGGCCCAGAATCTTCAGTCCTGTTACACGCCCCTGTCTCGCCCCAACGATTGCATTCGCACGATCCAGGATCAGTGGCAGATTCTCCGTCACGCCGAGCAGAGCGCGGCCACCGCGGCCGGCACGACCTTCATTGATACCCAGTCCTGGTTCTGCATCGGGGATCGATGCCCGGCCTTCGCGGGAACGTCAGCCGTCTACGCCGACTCGGGGCACCTCACCAAGACCTACAGCGAAAGCATCGGTGGCGTGCTCCAGGAGAAACTCCAGTCTCTCGGCGCGGCCCCGTCAAGTTGATTCCGAGCCGTGAGTCGCGGTGCCACCCCGCTGCTCGAGGAGCCGGCACGCCGGTTGTTGAGCCTGTCGAAACACGCCGGTTGTTGAGCCTGTCGAAACACGCCAGCGTCTCGAGACCCGTCGGGGAGCCGTCCCTCCCGCTGGTCGAGGAGCCGGCACGCTGGTTGTTGAGCCTGTCGAAACACGCCGGCGTCTCGAGACCCGCGCCCTAATCCGCTGGTCGAGAAGCCCCGTGACTACCACGGGTTGGTACGGCTGGTCTCTGCACGGCTCACCAGTCCCTGACATGCCGGATCCAGCAGTTACAATTGCTTGATGCGAGAAGACCTCGCATCATCCGGGGGGCAACATGAGGGAACGTTTAGGATCGGCGCGCGCGGGTGCAGAGGTCGCCACCGCTAGCGGTCGCGATTGGCGAGCGAAATATTCGCGCATGCTCGCGATCAGCGATCTCCTTGTGCTCATCTGGGTCGTGTTCGGAGTTCAAATCGCGTGGTTTGGTTTCGATACAGCCGATGTTTCCGTTCGTGGCGATATCCTCAACCTGGCGGTGAGTTATACCGCAGTTTCCGTGTTGATCATTGCTTGTTGGTTGCTGCTGCTCGGCATCTATGGAACCCGAGGGTATCGGGTTCTCGGAACGGGCCCAGAGGAGTACAAACTCATCGCCAATGCGTCAATCCGCCTCTTTGGGCTCCTGGCGATCGCGGCCTATCTGTTTCGCTTCGACCTTGCACGTGGCTACGTTCTGATCGCCTTTCCCGTCGGCGGCGCAGTCTTGCTGTTGTCTCGGTGGATGTGGCGTCAGTGGCTCCGCGGCCAACGACAGAACGGCGCATATTCATCACGAGTCGTGCTCCTCGGATCGGCGGAGTCGGTGTCGCGCATTGCTCGCGAACTGGCGCGCGAACCCCATGCAGGCTATCTAGTGGTCGGTGCGTGCCTGTCGGCAGAGACATCGATTCAAGACCTGCCCGGCACTCGGATCCCGGTTTTCGAGAGCGGTATAGATAGCATTCAAGCCGCTCTCCGTGCCACGTTTGCGGACACAGTGGTAGTTACGAGCAAACATGAGTTACCTCCCGAGCGGATGCGTGAGCTCAGTTGGAGTCTGGAGCCAGGGCGGCAGCACCTCATAGTCGTTCCAAGTCTTACTGACATCAGCGGACCACGACTTCACACCCGTCCGGTGGCCGGTTTACCGCTCATTCATGTCGAGATGCCAAGATACGAGGGCGGCAAACAGTTCGCCAAGCGAGCCTTCGACGTCGTTGGGTCGGGCGTGCTCCTCTTGCTCACATTTCCATTTATGCTGATCATTGGGGCTATGGTCCGCTTGACGAGTACCGGGCCGGTGTTCTTCCGTCAAGAGCGAATTGGCATGAACGGGGAGGCCTTTCACATGTTGAAGTTCCGCTCGATGAGAGTGGGCGCGGACGCGGACCTTTCTTCCTTGTTAGAGGCCCAGGGTACGAGCGATGAACCGCTGTTCAAGGTGCACAACGATCCGAGGTTGACCACGCTTGGTGGCGTCCTGCGCAAATACTCATTGGACGAATTCCCGCAGTTGTTGAATGTGTTTGCCGGAGAGATGAGTCTCGTAGGCCCGCGCCCTCAGCGTGAGGGTGAGGTTGCACTGTACGACGATGCGGCTCACCGCAGGCTGTTCGTCAAACCGGGAATGAGCGGACTTTGGCAGGTCAGTGGGCGCTCTAATCTTTCTTGGGCGGACAGTATCCGGCTGGATTTGTACTACGTTGAAAATTGGTCGATGGCCGGTGATCTTGTAATCCTATGGCGGACAATACGGGCCGTAGTTGCTCCCAAGGGGGGGGCATTCTAATGAGCGGCCTGTTGATTCACGAATGGATATCGCGATCTGGCGGATCAGAGAATGTACTGGACAGTATGGCTACGGCATTCCCTGACGCAAACATTTTCTGTCTCTGGAACGATGCCAAAGATAGATTTCTAGAAGACCGGGTGTCTGAGTCTTGGCTTGCGCAGACTCCCCTGCGGCGGCACAAGGCACTGGCCCTACTTGCAATGCCCAGCGTGTGGCGACATTTGCATTCAGGTGACTACGACTGGGCCCTGATTAGTTCGCACCTCTTCGCCCACCACGCGCGCGTGGTGGGGCCAAAGGGGATCATCCCCAAGCTTGTCTACGCCCATACTCCGGCGAGATATATCTGGAACTCAGAATTGGACACACGGGGACGAAGCATGGCAGCTCGGGCACTTTCTCCGGCATTAAGATCGGCAGACCGGAGGAAGGCCCGGGAGCCGCTCGCTATTGCGGCAAACAGCAAGTACGTTCGAGACAGAATCCAAGATTCTTGGGATCGCGATGCTCACGTAATATATCCCCCAGTATCTGTCGTGAAAATCCGCGATAGGAAGTTCTGGCTGCTTCAACTGAGCAAATCGGACCTCCAGGTGATCGCTTCGCTACCGAGGTTCTTCTTCTTGGGTGCTTCTCGCTTCGTTCCTTACAAGAAATTGGATGAGGTTATCCGAGCAGGCGAAATTTCTGATGTGCCGGTAGTGATAGCCGGTTCTGGCCCCATGGAGATAATCCTTCGCGAACAGGCGAGAACAGCCAGAATCCCAGTTCAAATAATAGTCAACCCCAGTGACGCGTTATTATACGCACTATATGAAAAGGCAGCTCTATATATATTTCCGGCCGTTGAGGACTTCGGGATAATGCCCGTCGAGGCTATGGCAGTGGGCACGCCAGTATTGGGGCTTTCGCGAGGGGGTGTTTCAGAATCCGTCATTGACGGCCACACTGGGGCGCTAGTAGAGGATTTCGAAGGGGAAATCGTCCACGGCGTTGCTCGCGCTCTTTCGTGCGAAACTGACCAAATTATGGCGCGAGCCAACTTTTTTAGCGAACAAGAATTTGAGAACAGATTGCTCGCTTGGGTAACCGACTCCTTAGGAAGCGGCGAGTGAGCACAGGGGAGGGCAAATTGATTCTTGCCTCTAAGTTGGCGCCGGCTCATGCTATATATTGACAATAGATGGCGAGGCCATCACGGAATTGCAAGGTTCAGTAGCCAAGTGATTCCACGAATAAGCAGTACGCATCAAAAAATTGGTGGAGCCAAGCCGCTTGGGCTTCGTGCTCTTCTCGGGGGTCTTGCAATTGGTCGGAATTCTCGTGTCTACACGCCGGGATTCAATGCGACATTAACCCGGGCGCCACAACTACTCACTATTCATGATCTGATACACCTTCAGCTAACGGATGAGACGAGCAAAGCGAAGGGGCTCTACTACGAAAAGGTCGTCAAGCCGTCAATCCTCCGTTCAGGTGTGGTCCACACAGTCTCAGATTATTCCAAGTCTCAAATTGAAGCGTGGCTTGGATCGAGAAATGTATCGGTAATAAATGTCGGAAACGGCGTGAGCGACGTATTCTTTCGAGACGCACACGCCTCTCTAGAACCTGGACGTGCTAGTGGGCCGCGATTTGTTTATGTTGGTAATCTCAAATCCCACAAGAACGCTTCCGTGATTTTCGCTGCACTCCGCTTGCGTCCCGACTATTCCGTGGATTTTGTTAGCTCCAATCGCGATGAGGTAATAAAGCAGGCGAGCGCATATGGAGTGGAAGTACAGGTTGGTCTAATTTCCGCAATTAGCGACAGTGAATTAGCGGGGCTCTATGAGGAAAGTGCCGGGCTTCTCTTTCCTTCTAAAATGGAAGGCTTTGGACTACCGCCTCTAGAAGCGCTGATGGCGGGATCGTCGGTCGCATACTCAAGCGAGTGCGCCGCCGTAGCGGAAGTTGTGGGTCAAGCTGGTTACGCGGTTGATGACGCAGGTTCACCGGTCGACTGGGCTAGGGCCATGGACGATCTGATTGGTCGCATGCCCGTACTCACTCCGGCGTTCCGAGATAACTTACGTCGGAAGTACTCATGGTCAAGTGTTGGGGAACGCGTGCAAGAATCTCTCAGAGAATGGATCGACAGTTGACCGCGGCGGCCGGGCCTGATTTGCGCAGCAAGCTACCCAAACGGCAGCCCCGTTCTCTCACCGTCTCGATGTTCTTCTGTGCAATATCGTTATTCACGCTTAGCTGGGACGTATTTGGCAATTTTGAAATCGGCTCACTCAACCTCAAAATTTCGGCGCTCGGTTTTGTGTTGGCCATGGTGACTTCAGGGCAATCTAATCCCCTGGTTGTAAGGTCGCCAGCGGTTCAGGTAGTTCTCCGAGTTTCCGGTGCTCTAGTGCTTACTCTTTTAGTCGCATCGCTGTTGTCAAACCACGTAAGCGATGCACTCGGGCAAACGGGGCGTGTCGTGATTGGGGCAGTTGTTCCCTTTATCGGAGTCGTCTTGTCGATACGGAATACTCAGGACTTCGAACGTTGCCTAACCTGGTTCATCCGGGGAATGCTTGCGGCATCGCTGTTCGGATTCTACCAATTGAGTGCCTATTATCTCCACCTTCCACAACTTGTGGAATACACCGGAGAATCGGGTGGTGTGGGTCGTATCGCGGCCTTCAGCTATGAACCAGCAACGTTTGGGCAAATGGTTCTTATGGGGATGGCGGCGGTCATCGCCCTTGCGAAAATTCGAAGTGTCCGAGTGCCCGTGTTGGTGATGAGTATCTTGATCGCCGCAGCATTGCTCGCCAACACGCGCGCTTTATTGTTGACAATGCCAGTTTTTCTGCTTCTCGCTGCTCCCAAGGTTCTATCGAGCCGAACGAGATCGCGGCTATTTCTTTTCGCTGTCGGATCGGTCTACATTCTTATCGTGGTCCTGCTCGTAGCTCCCAATGCGTTGGAGTTCATCTCTTCACAATTTCTTTCGATATTTGATCCGAATGAGGCTTCATCGAACGCGCGCCGTCTGACTCAGTATTCAATTATGTTGGACATGATCTCAGAGAACTGGCTATTGGGAATAGGTCCTGGGAACCTCTTCTATGAGGTGTCCACCATCGATCAGAATGTTTTTGATGGTGGGGCGTCCAATGAAGTTGTTGCCAACAATATTTGGCTTCAGGCCATGTCCGATGGAGGGATCATACTCGCCGGATTGCACATAGCGTTGGTCTCGTTTGTTGGAACAAAACTATATTTGGCTCGGGATGACGCAACACGAACGTTCTCCGCCGCGTGGCTGGCCCTGATTCTTGTCAGTGGCCTAATTGGGTCTGATTTCTACACGCCCGCCCGCTGGGTTCTCCTGGCCTTCGCATGCCTTGCCAGTGTCAATGACGTCAAGTCACCAACGAAATTGAAGTAATGAAACTCGCAATACTTTTGTTCATATTTTGAACATTGAACTTTGATTCGACTGCGGTCCGCGCCTCAACGCCCATATCGCGACCCATGAGCTGATTTCCCAGAACTTCGAGTAGTCGGACGGCCAACTCATCTGAGTCACCTGGTGGAGTCAAGAACCCTGTAACTCCGTCCTTGATGTAGTCCGATAATCCTGGATTGTCTGTTGCAACCACTGGTCGTCCGGAGGACATTCCTTCTAAGGCAACGGTAACCCCGGATACGTGCACGTTCGGCCGCAGAGCAAGAGCGATTACGCTCGAACGCGCGTAGCATCTACGAACATCCGCGCCATCGAGACGTGCGACAGCGTCTATTCCTCTAGGAAACAAGTGCGGTTGATTGGTCTGTACGATCATTTCGGTGTTGGGCATTTTGTCCAGCACCGTTGCTAGAGCTCGAGCGAGCGTTTTTGGGTCCCTATGTTTGTCGGTACCCATGCTGAACACAAAAGGGTCAGTCGGATAGTCGTAATATGGATAGAATGCTGGGTCTACTCCCATTGGTATCCATTCAAGGGAAATTGACTCCCTTGCGAGCCATCTGCGTGCGACTTCTAATTGGGCTCTACTAGAAAAAAAGATTCCATCGAATTGTCTCAGAATGGACCTAAGGAATAGTGATTTTAGTGGGTTTGTATTGGAGATTAAATCGTCAGTGACCCATATCAAGCCGGTAACGTATCGTGAGGCATTTACGGAATAGAGGCTCCTTACGGCCATGGTTTCGTCCCACGAGAATGCGTAATCAACCGTTTTGAGAGAAGCCTTTTTGGACAATATATTGAATGAGTTAAGTTTCGTTCGAGCGAACAGGGTTGCCAATCTAGCGGCGCTGAGGGAATCCGAAACCATCGGCACAACGTCAAAGGAAGCCCCGAGGAGGTTGAGCGCATATGGCCACGGTCCAGAAACTTGCTTCCTGTCGCAGAGCTTTTTCCATTCGTCCGGCGATTGGTCGGTTGGAAACATGACAGCCAGGGTTTGTACGTCGTTGCCCGAGGGGTGCTCTTCGGAAGAATGCATTTGATCGGCGCTCTATTCTGATTGCGTTTTGGTGGCACCGTGGAAGCGTATGAGAATCGAGTTGAGCAGGCATAAGAGAAGATCCACTCGCTCGTGATAGTTGTCGCAATGTGTGTGCACCTCATACCATGGCCAGCTTTCCCCATTTCGGCCTGGGTGCAGTAGCCGGTGGCCCGGCTTGTGAATACAGGCGAGCTGCGGTGCCTGCGTACGCTGCGACTATGCCTAGGTTGTCCAAGGTATGCTTGTACCCACAGTACTTGAAGCGCAACACGGGGGAGACAAATCAAATTGCACGAAAGCGACCTGGTACCGATGCGTGGCGTTTACTGCACGATTGTTGCTCAAAATTACCTTCCTCAGGCGCTGGCGCTCTACGCCAGCGTCAGGATGCGCGAACCAGGGCGCTTACTGGTCATACTCGTGATCGATGGGGTGCGCCAGGACCTCGAAGTCGGTCGGCCCGATCTGCGCGTGGTTTCTAATGATGTACTCGGCCTGCCGCCGCGTGAGGTGCTTGATCTGGCAACGATCTACGACGTGGTGGAATTGTCCACGGCAGTCAAACCGCTCCTCCTAAAAAGCCTCCTTCGTGAATTTGAGCAAGTCGTGTATCTGGATCCTGACACGTACATAGTCACTCCGTTGGCGGAACTGGAAGATTTGGTTGATCGACACAATGTTGTGTTAACACCCCACGTCTTAGAACCAATTCCCCCCGGAAAGAGTTTTGCTTCCGAAGTGAATAGTCTCACCGTAGGCGTGCACAATCTCGGGTTTTGTGCTGTTGGCCGAGGCAGTATTCCATTCCTGGATTGGTGGTGGTCCCACCTGGAACGGGAGTGCCTCATATATCCTCTCCTCGGAATGTTCGTGGATCAGAAGTGGACTGACATTGGCGCCGTCATGTTTGACGCTTACTCGTTACGGCACTACGGCTACAATGTTGGCCACTGGAACCTACATGAACGATCCATTCACCTCGTTGATGGGTCTCTCATGTTGGATCGAGTTCATGAGCCTTTGCGTCTCTTTCACTTCAGTGGCTTTGATCCAAAGGACCCTGAGGCAGTGAGCGTTCGTCAAAATGTGTCTCTCCGGGATAAGGGCCTTAGATCTGCAGCATTGGATGACCTAGGCAGGGAATACGCGGGGGTCGTTCTGGCAGCTCAGGCAAGCTTGGGCTCGATTCCGGCCTACGGATTCGCAACGGACCTCAGCGGTAAGCCGCTGACGAAACGAATTCGAAGGACATTCCGTAAAGATCTGATCGTGGGAAAGGCGGGCTCTCTGCCGTCGCCTTTCGAGCACCGCGATGAATCGAGTTTTGGGGCGTGGAGGACTAAATCCGCGGGTCGCCAGGCCGGTGGTGCGTTGGCAGATGCGGCCCTAGGTTTTAAATACGCCTTTCCAGACACTTATAGCCGCATGAAATCCGTGATGCCGAAACGGTTTGCTTGGATGAGGGAAATGCTTCTAGGTCAATCGAAGGTCAGGCGGTGACCAACCGTTTGGCGCGTCTGTATCGAAGCGAGAGCTTTGCACATGCCACACGGTCAGTCCCCTCGCGGCTGCTATTGAGCCTTTTCGGGCGTTTGAACGCGCGGTTGCTCGGTTGGCCCAACGGAAGCGTCCCATTCGGGAGTCGGCTATTTGGAACTAAAAGCATAACGGTCCACGAAGGTTTCAGAACTGCAGGAAGAGTCTGGATTGAGGCAGTTGCAGAATACGCGGATGTTTCATATTCCCCGCAAATTGAAATTGGTCGAAATTTTACGGCTTCAATGAATCTGCACATCACGGCAATCGACCGCGTCGAGATAGGAGCTGATTGTCTCTTTGGGAGCAATGTGTTCATCTCAGACCATGCACACGGAACGTATCGTAGCGGGCACGGCGTGCAATCTAATCCTGGTATTGCTCCGGCGGATCGACTACTAGCAGGTCACGGACGAGTACGAATTGAGGACAGATGTTGGCTCGGCGATAACGTCGTCGTGCTGCCAGGAGTCACGATCGGTACCGGCGCGGTTATTGGTGCCAATTCTGTTGTAACCAAAGATGTCCCGGCGCACTGCATTGCTGCCGGCGCACCGGCAGTTCTCCTTAGAGAATATGATGCGCAAGCGTTGTCTTGGGTTCGAAGTCGTTAGTGAGTATGAAGCAGCTTTCCGGCCAAGGACAAATGGCGTTGAGGGCCGGGAGGGGCAGCTCCCGGTCTGATGCTCTCGCGTCCCAATTTCTCACGCAAGTTCCCTCGTGGAGGGGTGGGAAGTGAAAGTAAACAGCCGGCTGCCGCAGCTCTTCTCTCCGACTGGGTTTCGTATCGTCTCAAAAATAGGACGACGGGCGGGCGGATATGGAAGCTCGATAGCCCTCAGTACCCTTGTCAATCTCGCCGTAGTGCCAATAGTAATTGCAGTGGCAGGTTCAGCAGCATGGGGCGGCATAGCCGTGTCTCAATCCATCGCATCGTTCGGATTTGTGCTTGTAGCCTTTGGGTGGGGGATCACTGGGCCATCGGCGGTCGCTGGCCTTGGTGAACCTGCCCGAGGGCAGTTTTTTGTCGACTCTGTTATTACTCGCGCGTATCTTTTCGTGCTAGTTGCCCCACTGGTTTTGATCTCAGTGTGGGTCCTCTCGCCCGGAAATACCATGGCAAACCAGTTTGCGGCATTGGCGCTGCTGTTGCCCGCCCTTGGCTCATCATGGTTCTTTGTGGGTGAAAGGCGTCCTTGGCGTCTCTTCTTTATGGAGAACGTTCCTCGAGCGCTTGGGACGGCATTGGGCGCTGTTCTCTTGGTCCTTACCCGAGATATCGTGTGGTTCGCCGTTTCGCAATCCCTTGGGTCCATCTTTTCTACAGGCATTGCTGTGTGGGACGTTATGCGGAGGCATCCACGTTACAGAGCGGTCATGCGACTTCGTCCGGCCTTGGGCAGGCTACGCGACCAGGCCTCCGGCATGATTGCCGCCGGCACGGCTGCTTTGTACGTTAGTCTCCCGCTAGTGCTCGTCGCATTGCTTGTTCCTCAGGCGACAGCCGTGTATGCACTTGCCGACAAGCTGCTCAGATTTTCGGTAGCGGCGTATTCGCCGGTTATTCAGATAGCGCAGGGATACGTTCCCGACAGGGATCCTGCCATTCACCGTTCAAAAGCCGAACTTGCGCTGAAGTTGTCCCTCGGGCTGGGCCTCGTGGCGGGGGGCGGTTACATGTTGCTTGCGCCTTGGGGAGCGAGCGTGCTGTCAGCGGGAGCGATAGTTGTTTCCTGGTCGTTGGCAGCCCCCCTAGGGCTTGCTCTAGCAGCTATCGCTGTGTCAGCGGTAGTGGGCTGGGCGTGCCTTACGTCCTTTGGTGCGGTTAAAAAGGTTGCTGTAAGCACGGTTTTGGGTGTTCTCTTCGGTGCGCCGCTTCTAGTTTTCGGCGGCCTATGGTTCGGCCTAGTTGGCATAGCGTGGGCGACTGCGGCGTCTGAACTGATAGTTGCGCTGTATCAGATAGGTCAACTCCGCCGTTTCATACGTCGACCGGTGGCGCCGGCAGAAGATTGACTCCGGCGGCCGGTTCTTGGGAAGCCGATGTCTGTTCCTGGGCGATGCCAGCAGTGGATCACTGCCCGTGCCGATGCCCAAGAATATGAGAAGTAGACGACTGCCGTGCAGTCCTATCGGCTGCCCCCAGATTGGGTCAGAATTGTTTGTAAACCTGATTCATCGGGCACAACTGACAAGCTTTGGGGAGGGTACCCGTGTATCCCGACGGGCTATTCGACCGCGACGACCTGTTTCGCGCTGCGCAGCACGAACGGGGTCGACAGTTCGGCCGCAGTGAGTTCGACGTTCGACGTCATGAAGAACACGAATCGCTCGCCGGGCAGCAGCGTCACGAGCATGTCGTCGACGCGACCGTCCG
>Ga0307486_1002448_pt1 | contig 12939 bp, 11 predicted proteins | sample CBIW02metaG_FD_203663 | JGI IMG/M metagenome (GOLD analysis project Ga0307486, IMG submission 203663) | Sea-ice brine microbial communities from Beaufort Sea near Barrow, Alaska, United States - CBIW 0.2 | ecosystem: Environmental > Aquatic > Marine > Coastal | place: USA: Alaska | collected... | reverse complement strand
TTTGTGCCGATGTCCAAACCCGAAAACTTTCGCTTTCCGCTTGAGCTATTTCCCCTTCCTTGCTGAAGGGAGTGCAAAGGTAACTGATTGTTTTTAATCCGCAACACCCTTTGCAATATTTAATTTTAAAGTACTGAATATAATTTTAACTTCCTTCAGCAACCTTACTCCTTGAACCAAAATCAAATCCCGATAACACGAGGCGTCCGGATGATACTTTGACTCCTTTCAAACTCTTTAGCGCTTTGCAGCTCAACTCCCTTAACCGCCTTTTGCGTCGTTTGGGAGTGCAAATATCTCCCTTTTTATGTTAACCGCAAGCATTATCTCAAAGAAAAGTTTTAATTTTTTGGAAATAAAATCAATCTCCTTAATTATCAGTTCTTTGTCTTTTTAAAAAGTGGTACAGTGCTGCATGGTTCTCCATACATAATTGATTTTGCCAGTGGTTGAACCAAAGAAACAAGCTTTCCATATGCATATAGTGGTACTGGATAATTACTACACCCTTTAATGACTACGGGTCTATCGGTGTACTTTTCAACATCAATAGCACCCAAACACCTATCTGAAATCATAACTTCCAATTCCTTTAGGTTGCCTATAGCGAAACCAAGTACAATAGGTTTCAAATAGGTGCCAACCAGCATATAGGCCCAGTTTGGGATAATCGCATCTACGGAACAATCAATAGAAACCCACCTAGCGTTATAAATACTCCAGTCAAGAAGTTTCAATTCTGCCCTGAAATCCTTTTCTCTAAGAATAAGCTCCTGAAAAAGAAATGGCTTAAGATCAAAAACAATACGATCTTCTTTAGGATACAACTCTTCCAAGTCAATCGTCATGATTGGACTTTGAGCAACTCTGTTTACAATTTCACTCATAACAATAATGGATTTTTTTTTGAATGGAGTGCCTTGAACTCCTTTAAATAGTTTGGTACAAAATAGGCTAAGTCTGCAAAATCGCTTACCTCAAACTTTTTAAATGCCAACTCCCCGATAAATTCAGCAGATATTGGTACGTCTAGAAAGACCGCATTGGAATTGCCCAATACACTAGACACTTTCTTCACAGCATCTCCAACAAAATACACCTTTCTTCCTTCTAATAACTCCGCGTAGGAGTTCTCCTCTACGATCTCCGAGGCTAGAGGTTCAATAGTTCTCAAATTGAAATCATAGACCTCTTTAAAGACTTCCATCCTTCTGGCATCTAATAAGGAAATAATATATCCTGGGCAAGTCGTCTGCTTTTTGGCCCCTAGAGCCAATGCCTTCAACGTGCTGACGCTTATTAAAGGAACCTGCCAACCTAATGCCAAGCCTTTAGCAGTAGAAACTCCTATCCTTAATCCTGTATATGACCCAGGACCCTCAGAAACTGCAACCGCATGTATTTCTGAAGCTTCAATTTCATTTTCGTCGAGAAGAAGCTCTATTAATCCCATGAGCTTTTCGCCATGAGCTCCAGGAATATCTATAGATTTCTGTGCAATAAGGATTCCTTGCTTATGAATGGCTACCGAACATATTGCGGTTGAGGTCTCTATCGAAAGGATCAAACTCATTTAGTCTATCTGGAAGAAGCGGAAAGCACCATTTCAACTTTTTTAGGTTCAAGCAGTAGTTCCTTGGCTTTTATTACGTCTCTATCCTCACGAAGACCTGATTGGATCATGCCTTCCTGAAAATAATATCTAGAAACAATTTCATTAGAAAGTATTTTCTTGATCTCTTCCTTATTAGATATCAAATCTTGCTCTTTACTATGATTGACACGCTTCTCAAGCGCTTCTATTTGATCTTTTATTTCAGCATAATAATCAACTTTCTCTGCATTTGTCTTTAGATCATCAACCGATTTCTCCAAATACGTGGTATAATCGTAATCCTTGCCTTCAAGCCAGTTGAGAAACTCAGTATAATCTTGCTCCGAAATGTCAAAACTGGAAGGATCAGCTATTTCTTTATGCTTATAGAAATAGTCAGTAGCATAATCGAAAACCAAATTTCTAGCAACTAAACTATATGAAATAGGTGAATAGCTTCTCTCATCCATTAATTCATCCGGTTCTATACCGGCACCATCCAAAACTGTTCTGCCGTTCTTAGTTTTAAACTCTTTACGAAGTGAATCAGGAACAGTGGTGATTTTTCCATTTTCTCTACTTTGAAGATAATCTATCGCCTGAATACATCTTCCGCTAGGAATATAATATTTGGCGGTAGTAACTTTCATCTGTGCGTTATAAGACAATGGTACGGTAGTCTGAACCAGACCTTTTCCAAATGACCTTCTTCCTATCAACACTGCACGGTCATAGTCCTGAAGCGAACCTGCCACAATCTCAGATGCTGAAGCGCTCCTCTCATTGATCAACACCACTAATGGGATATCTTTGTCGATAGGAGTTTTAGTAGTCTTATAGGTATAATTTACATTCTCCAATTTACCAATGGTGTTTACTACATCTCTGCCCTTCGGAATGAAAAGATTTACAATATCAACTGCCTCTTTTACCAATCCACCTGGATTATCTCTTACATCAAGAATCAGTCGATCTACTCCTTGACTTTTCAGATCTACCAAAGCAGTTCTTACTTCGTTGGCAGCATTGGTGGTGAACTCAGCCAGCTTTATATAACCTGTGTTTTCATTTAATTTGCCATAATAAGGCACATTCTTGATCGCTATTTTCTTCCTGACGATATCAAATTGAAGTGTGTCTTGATCCCTTTTGACTATTATTTTCACTGGCGTATTTGGAGGACCTTTCAAAAGTTCCGAAACATCAGCGGTTCCTGCGGTTGTGACATCAGTGGTGTCAATTCTTAAAAGATAATCGGCAATTTTCAACCCTGAAGTTTGGGCCGGGAAACCTGTATAAGGCATGATTATCATAGTCCCTTCTCCCCGATTTCCGATCAGAGCTCCGATTCCTGCATACTCACCGGTAGTCATTAATCTAAAATCGTCTGAATTCTCCTCCGGAATATAATCTGTATAAGGATCCAACTCCTGAAGCATGGCATTGATACCAATCGTCACTAACTCATCCGGATCTATTTCATCCACATAATAAGAATCCAACTCCCGAACGATCGTTGCGAAAATATCTATGTTTTTCGCAATGGCAAACAGTTTGTCGTTTTTAGGAACAAAGGCAAAGAACCCTCCCAAGACAACTGTTGCCAGCCCAAAGATCAGTATGGTCTTTCTAAGTGATTTATTCATGGTCAATTTGATTTTCTTTAACTAAGGTTGCTAATTTCTTAAAGGCCTGCTGAATCTTAAGTTGAATCTGGGAATATTCCATCAGGTCTGAACTTACATAAATGAGCCCAATAGACATAGCCGGTGATCCATCTAAAAGTACCGATTTATTCAATCGATAAGCTTCACGCATTCTCCTCTTTATAAGATTACGACCGACCGCTCTCTTGATTTTCTTCTTCGAAACGGAGAATAGCACCTGAGAGGTTCCAATACCCTGCTCCTTTTTAACAAAAAATTGGATCTTAAATGGATATAAAAAAAAAGAGGAACCTTCGCTAAAAAGTTCCTTGATAAGTTTGTCGGCATGAAGCCGCTCAGTTTTGGGAAGTCTATAATTCATTGCAAGAACTTGAATCGCATGTAACATACGAAATTCAGCACGTTGAATTACTTCTTCAGAGTTTTTTCAGAAGAAACACTCAATTTGTGTCTTCCTTTTGCTCTTCTTGCTTTCAGTACTCTTCTACCGTTAGCAGAAGACATTCTTTCTCTAAAGCCGTGCTTATTTTTTCTTTTTCTACGAGAAGGTTGAAATGTTCTTTTCATGATCGAATATCTTTATCTAATTGCTTTCTGAATTATGCTTCTCGGGAATACCCCCCAAAAAGGATTGCAAAGATAAGTACCATTTCCTAAAATGCAAACACGATGAAAATAATTGTTTGGATAAGAACCACATTACTATGATTAACCTCTTTCTGGAGTGCCGCACTCCGACTTCTCAATTTGTAGAAATCACCCTTCAAATACCTTTAGACACTTCTGGAACTGTAAAACTACAATTACCAGCCTGGCGTGCCGGCCGATATCAATTGGCAAACTACGCTCAAAATATTCGGAGTTTACGCATTCTAGATGATCAAAATCATGCGGTTTCATATGAAAAATCAACAAAGAATGCTTGGATTTTTGAAGGTCAGGCTAAAACTGTGTACAGTATAAACTATGAATACTACGCTGCCAAAATGGATGCAGGATCTTGTTGGATAGATGAAGAACAAGTATATATTAATTTCATAAATTGTGCTTTTCAAGTGATTGGAATGGAAAATAGTCCAATCCAAGTTAGCTGTTCCTTTCCCCAATTTCCAAAACAAATCTGCACTCTCTCACATGTGAATGCCTCCACCTATCAAGCTGATGATTTCCAGCAATTGGTTGATTCAACGTTTCTTGCCGCTAAACAATTGACAAATTGGACCTATCAAGTATCCGGTACCGCTTTCAAAATCTGGATTCACGGAGCCATTCATTTTGATCCAAATTTGTTGATCATCAGGTTCAAAAAATTCACAGCTACTCAAATACAAGATTTTGGGGAATTTCCCGAAAAGGAATATCATTTTATTTTTCAACTTCTACCATACCCCCATTATCACGGTGTAGAGCATAGAAAAGGAACTGTAATCACTTTTGGTCCAGCAGAAAACCTGAGTAATGAATCACAAATGGATGAATTGCTCGGGGTGAGTTCCCATGAATTGTATCATGCTTGGAATGTCTGCCGAATACGACCAACTGAACTATTACCCTATGATTTCTCCAAAGAAACCTACACTAAAGCTGGCTGGATGCTGGAAGGAATCACTACTTACATGGGAGATCTTTACCTTCTCAAATCAAAGGTATTCTCTTTACCTAACTACCTAAAGCAACTTGAAAAACTCATTCATCGAAATGCATTAAGTTTTGGCTGGGAAAATCACTCTATTTTAGAATCAAGTTTCGACCTATGGTTAGACGGTTACCAGCAAGGTATTCCAGACCGAAAAGTTAGCATCTACACACACGGAGCTTTGATCTGCATCTGTTTGGATCTGATGCTTCTAGAGCGGGGAAGTAGCTTTCCAACGGTGATGAAAAAAGCTTGGCAAACATTCGGAAAGCCATCTTATGGTTATTCGGCAAAATTATTCTGGCAGCTAATTATAGAAGATGTTGATGACAAGGAGGTATTTGAGGATTTCTACCAAACTTACATTTCTTGTAAAAATGATATTTTAGGAGAAGTTAAAAGAATGCTACCTATAATTGGTTTTGAGCTTACTCAAATAAAAAATACAGAAAAGATAGCTTCAGAGTTGGGACTTATACTTTCAGAAAAAAAAGTAATTAGAATTCATTCAGCATCACCGGTTTACGACAAGGTCATGATCGGAGATGAAGTCCAAACTAATGAAGTGGAAAATGAAATTCATTTAATAATAAAACGTATTAATGGAACTTTATTTGAGATAAACAGTGTACAGAAAGGGAATAACTTTTATCCTACCTATGGGTTAAAAGATATAGGCTCTACAGAAATTAGAAAAACATGGCTAGCATAAAAAAGGGGACTCCCGTCCCCTTTTTCTATCTCTAATTTTCAAAAATATTACTTGAAATCTTCGTCCGTAAGTACTGGATTAAGCTCAAGAGTAGTAACCTTGGCTTCTAATGGCATCGGAATCGCCGGAGAAACTATGATTTGGGTCATTGGAATCATCACCCCTTCTTTCGCCTGATAATCACTAAAGGTGACATCACCCAATTGGGCACTTTCGCTTTTCAGTTTTAATCCAGATTCTACTGAATAGTAATTGGTAATGGAGGCTCCCAATGGAGTGGTCACAATAAGTTTGTAAGCATCACTACCTTCTACATCCTTCACTCCGTCAAGCTTTATGTCATAACCCATGTCAACAAAGTGAAGCTCAGGAATAAAGAAAGCCCCTAATTTCGCAGCATCCAACTGTTCGTCTGGAAGCGCCATAGATTGACCTTGAGCGGTCATGTTTCCTTTGCCATCTTTCATTACTACAGCCATCATCACATTACCACCAACCTTAGTTTTTTGCGCAAACCTTAAATTTGCATCATCAAAAATAGCTTCTATCTCAAGTTGTTTTCCCATCACATCCGCGTTCATAATCATTTTGGCGGACTTGATTTCACTGGCATTATCTTTTCCGCCAATAGCCTTCAGATAGCTTTCAATTACTTGAGTTGCAGTCATATTTGCATCTGCCATTTCAACCTTTCTGGCAGGATTACCCATATTGTCATACATTTTCACTTCGCCAAACTGAGCCAGTTTATCCTTAATCTCAGATCCATTCCCAACTGCAGTAATATAAACTGCTTCTGGATTGATCAATTTCTTGGCAGTAGCATTGACATCTTCTTCTGAAAGTGCATTCATTTTCTGAAGGTAAGTAGCATAATAATCCTTTGGCAGATCATATCTCTCTGTATTGATAGCAAAATTTGCAATCGTAGCCGGGCTCTCTAAGGAGCGGCCGAAAGATCCTGCTATGTATGATTTGGCATTGGTCAATTCTTTTTCATTCACACCATTTTCTACCAGATTTCGTAACTCGTAGATAATCTCCATTACCGCAGAGTCCGTGACTTCAGTCCTTACAGAAGCACCTGCAGAAATCTCAGTTGTCAACTTATCAGATCCTATGGAAGAATATGCTCCGTAAGTGTATCCTTTATCTTCACGAAGGTTCAAAAACAATCTCGAGGATGATCCACCACCGAGAATTTGATTTAAAGCACGACTTGCGATATAATCACTGTCGCCAATCTTAAGTTGTACTGGCTGCACCACGTCGATCACTGTTTGTACCGAAGCACTACGGTCTACAAGATCTACCTCATTTTTAGCTATTCGCTGCGGAGTCTGGTAGGTATAAGTAGGTACTTCTCCTTTTTTCCAGTCAGAAAAATACTGCTTCACTACCTTTTCAGCTTCCTTTTTGTCCATATCCCCAACGATAGCTAGGTATGCGATATTTGGTTTGAAAAAGGTGTGGTAGTACAATTTCACATCATCTACAGTCACATTATTTACCGTTTCCTCTGATTCTGATTCGCCATATGGATGATTTTTTCCGTAGACAACAGCTGATGCCAATCGGCTTGATATTGCATCGGGATTATCTTTACTTTGCGCCAATCCTGTGAGCATCTGCTTCTTTAGTTTGTCCAATTCATCCGCTGGAAAAACTGGGTTGTAAAGCACATCAGACATCAGGTCGAGAAGTTTTTCCTGATGTTTTTTCAAGGAAGTTGCTGAAAGGGAAGTAGAGGATGCTGAAAGTGATGCTCCTATAAAATCAATCTCATTATCCAATTGATCTTTGGTACGATTCTCTGTACCTGCAGTCATCATTTCCCCAACAAAACCCGTCAGGCCTGCTTTATCTCCTTCCACAATTGGATCACGCTCCAATACCAGGGTAAAAGATACCCTTGGAAGTTTATCGTTTTTGACAATAAATACTTTCAGACCATTGTCCAAAGTAAACGTTTCTGCCTCTCCAATTTTTATCACAGGAGCGGGTCCTGATTCTGGCAATTGGCTTCGGTCCACCTGAGCAAAGCTCACTACAGTAACCAAAAGGCTCAATACAAAAGTTATTACTAATTTTATCATGTCTTTCTGAATATTAAAGTGAGCCAATTATTGTTCAGTTTTATTTTCTTCCGCCTTGGGCAAATAGTAGAGTACCACTCGACCTTCTAGGTTCATGTACTCTTTGGCTACTCGCTGAATATCCGCTTTGGTCACTTTGCTAAATTTCTCTTCCAACTGATTGATATATTCAGTATCTCCATATATCACGTGGGCTTCGGCAAGATTCTCAGCAATACCTGCCATCGTAGAGTTGCCACTCACGATATTATTTTCGGTGATATTTTTGAGCTTCTGAAAATCCTCGTCTGAAATTCCATTATCCTGAACCTGCTTAATCAATTTGTCTATTTCGGTATCTAAATCTTCAGGTGCTACGCCCATATTGGCGATGCCGTACATTAAGAACACTCCGCCGTCTTCCAATTCCAATGGTATGGCAGCAACAGCAAGCGCTTTTTGCTGCTTATCCACCAGTTCCTTAGTCATCAATGAAGATGCTCCACCTGTCAGATAAGTTGACAAAAGAGACATAGCATAAGAATCATCGTCACTTTTTGGAGGCAAATTGTACGCTTGAATTACCGCTGGGATCTGGATATTATCATAGATCACATCACGAATTTCTTCAGTTTTCTTAGGCTCCAGAATGTTAGGTCTATATACTTCTCCTTCACCTTTAGGTATTTCGGAGAAATATTTTTTCACCCATTCCTCAGTCTGCTTATAATCAATGTCTCCAGCTATAGTCAACGTTGCGTTATTTGGCACATAGAAACTAGTATAAAACTCCTGAAACTCTTCGATTTTAGCAGCATTAAGATCTTCCATACTTCCAATCGGTGCCCAACGATAGGGACTTACTGAGTAAGCTCTCTTCAGCGTCTCTGGTAAAATAGTACCATAAGGCTGATTCTCATAACGCATTCTTCTCTCTTCTTTTACGACCTCGCGCTGCGTATCCACTCCTATCTGATCTACTTTGGAGTGAAGCATGCGCTCACTTTCCATATAAAGAGCCAACTCCAATTCGTTGGAAGGCAGTGACTCATAATAGTAGGTGATGTCATTGGAGGTGTATGCATTCAACGTGCCTCCACGAGCCTGAATGATATTCATGTATTCACCTCGCTCAATATTCTCAGAGCCTTCAAACATTAAATGCTCAAAGAAGTGTGCAAAGCCTGTACGACCTACTTGTTCATTTTTCGATCCTACATGATAAAGAACCGAAGTCACCACTATTGGAGTGGTCTCATCTTGGTGCATGATCACATGCAACCCGTTGTCCAAATCAAATTCCTTGAATTCGATCTCTTTTTGTGCTATTGCAGGAAGACTCATCATTCCTGCCATTAGCCCCAGCAAGGGGAACTTTATATTTCTCATATAAAAATGATTGGGTTTGTGCGTTTAAAATTATTTTTTCTACTGGATTTTTGAAAGAATTGTTTTTGTTATGATGAAATTTATGCTCAAATCACACCATATTCTTAACAAAAAAGCAACTTCTTTCTTAAAAGAAAAATTTAGATATACTTTTTAAAGAATATTAATTTTGTGGCTGAATTAAAATGTCAGGCTTGAAGATCATGGATTTAGCTTACCCAAGATATCCTTGGCTTCGTGCCATTGCAGCCTAGGACCAAATTGGCTAACTATTTTTGAACTTGCCATAGATGCCAATTTCCCGCTTGAAGCATAACTATGGCCGTTTGTAATTCCATATAGAAATGCACCCGCAAACATATCTCCAGCTCCATTAGAATCTATGGCTTTCGTTGCATACGGTTCAATATCTATAAAGGTGTCGCCATCATAAATCAACGCCCCGTTTTTACCTTGAGTAATCACAAAGTGCTTTGCCACCTTTTTCAATTCTTCGCGAGCTTCCTTCAAATTATCTTTTCCTGTAAAAAGCATTGCTTCTTCCTCATTAGCAAAAAGCAAATCCACACTTGCCCCAACTACTTCCTCAATAGGTTTTTTGAAATACTTTACCATCGCTGGGTCAGAAAAAGTCATCGCTACCTTCACTCCGTTTTCTTCGGCTACCTTTTTCGCATGAATCATGGCCTGCTTGCCATTTTCGGAGGTGATCAAATAGCCTTCTATATACAGGTATTTAGAATCCTTGATTGCCGCTTCATTTACATCAGCTACGCAATAGGTCTCCGTAATTCCCAAATAAGTATTCATTGTACGTTCGGCATCTTCAGTCACCATCACCAGACACTTTCCCGTGATGCCTGCGGAAAGTTTTGTCTCGTTCAGATTATGAAAAACGCCCGCATTCTTCAGGTCATTCATGTAGAAATGACCAAGTTCGTCATTTGCAACTTTGCAGGAATAATATGCTTTAGCTCCAAATTGAGATAAAGCAATTACAGTATTTCCTGCAGATCCACCACACTGCTTTTTTGCCTGCTCAGTATCTATCACAGCCATTAAAGCATTTTGCCTCTCTTCATCGACTAGCGTCATCAATCCTTTTTCGACTGCATTAGCTATGAAAAACTGATCTTCTACTTTAAACTCAATATCTACTAGGGCATTTCCTATGCCTGTGACGTCGTATTTTTTCATTTTTTAATAAATTGGAAAATTACACTATTTTAAAATTTGAAGATTGGGTTTAGATTCGACAGGGCTTTAAAGTCTGAAAGTATGCGAGGTCAGACCGATCGAAGTCGAAGTCTTGGATATAGTATGCTCGACTTCGCTCGAACTGACAAATCCGAAATCAAGCATCCAACATTAATCAAAAACCCGATGTCTCACAAATGGTTTTCCCCTATCAAATAGGAATCTGTAGGTATGGTGAGTTTTATAAATATCAGCCAATAATTGTTCGCAAACTCTCATCATTTTAGGATTGAAATCTCCAATCCAATTCATCTCGATGGATTTGTAAGGAAATCCAAGTTCCCGAGTCATCTTGTCATATTCTACCACCATCGCTCCTTCCACACCTTTGCCCTGATGCTCTGGCACCACACCAAACACTAATCCCAGCATTTTGTTGGGTGGAGAAAATGTTTTGTAGTAGAGGAATTTGAGTTTCCCCAACCAATTCATATTCCCATTTACATGCTTGAAAATCTGATTTATTTCGGGAATCTGTATGTACATAGAAACCGGTTCACCTTTATAAAATCCAAAGTAAATTAGCTTTGGATCAAGGATTGGCTTCATCTTAGTAAACATCATCTGTGCTTCTTTTAGAGAAAGTGTTTTCCCTAAATGTCTCGCCCAAGCTCTGTTGTACGTTTCTGTGAAATATTCTGGCGCTTTTTCTTTAAGTTCTTTGCCTTTGAGGTATCGAAATTCGTAATCCGGATTTACCAAAATTACTTCCGCACGCTTCACCAACTTTTCTGCAAGGCCCTTCTGCTGAAGTTTTTTGGCATATGTGAATTGCTTAAAATAAAGTTGAAAGCCATAGTTTTCGAAGAAGTCTTGATAGTAGCCGAAGTTCCAAGGCATGTTATAGTTTGGTTCGGAGAAGCCCTCCACAAGTAACCCCCACCATTTGTCACGCTCACCGAAGTTTATAGGACCGTCCATCGCTTCCATTCCTTCACTTTCCAACCAAGCTTTTGCGGTATCAAACAGTAAAAATGCAGCATCTTGATTATTGACACACTCAAAAAAACCCAATCCTCCCGTTGGCTGATCTTCTTTCATCTTCGGATTGATGAAAGCAGCAATACGTCCAATTGTTTGTCCGATATCATTTTGCAGAAGCCATCTTTTAGATTTGGCTCCATTACGAAAAAGTTTATTGGTTTCTTTATGAAAAAGCCCCTCAATATCATCATCTAGTGGCCTAATCCAGTTTTTTTCATTTTTGTAAAGCCTGACGGCCATCTCGATAAATTCGGTTTGCTGGGCAACCATGCTGACTTCGACTAGCTTCATTCGGGTGATTTTGATCGGCTAAATTAGGGAAAGGGAGTCAAAGGGACAAAATAATACTGCCATTCCGTGCAGAATCAATGAGGTTTTCATTATGCTTTTTTCAAAGAATTTTTAGAATTACTATTGTTAGTACTATTCTTATCGAGAATTCGTAACCAATCCTTCGAGGTTCGAAAAAAACCTCAAAGGTTAGCGATTCGGAGCCAGATTAGGGTAATCAGTAATAATGCCATCCACGTTCATATCCAATAGTCTATTCATATCCTGGGTAGTATTTAAAGTCCAGGGAATAACTTTGATTTGAATCTCATGAAGTCTCTTCACAGCGTCTGAAGTCAACTTGACAAAATTTGGAGAATAAATCTCTGGTTGAAAACCCAGATCGTCCAGTTGCTTTTCGTAACCAGAAGCATCAGAAACCAACATAGCAAGCACCACCACAGGATAGTGCTTATCAATGTATTTCAGCACTCTAAAATCAAATGATTGAATGCTCCCCCTTTCAAAACCAATGGTTTCTTTAAGAAGCCTGATGAATAACTCAGAAAACTCGTCCACTTTAGGATGATTAATCCCATCACCGTGGGAAGAACTCTTAATCTCGATATTGTATTTAGGAGCTGGAAGTCCCATATCCTTCACATACTTTTCCACCACAGCAATCAAATCTTCTAGCTTCGGCTTGGTGGTAAAAAATTTCACCTGCTGAGGAAAGTCTGAGTTAAATTTACTACCGCAATCGTATTGAATTACTTCACCATAAGTCATTTGATGAATGTTATGGCTATGATCCTTGGCTTCTATCTCATTTCCATCGGGATCTAAAACAGTAAGTGGGTTCATATACGTCTCATGAGAGACGACGGGCTGACCATCTTTGGTTACCGCAAGATCAAGTTCAAGCGTAGTAGCTCCTAGATCAAGTGCTTTGATCATCGCAGGGATTGTGTTTTCCGGCATCAGGCCACCACTTCCACGATGGCCTTGTAGATCATAGGTATATTGGGCTGAAGCCATAAGAGGCAAAAATGTAAGTACAATAAGTGTGATTTTCTTCATGTCTTAAAAATAGGGATTTGAAATGGCAATGAGAAAATAGCCAGATTCGTAACCCAACTTGCAGTTTTTAAAAGTTAATCCACTGTAATTCAGTCTATTAATTAATTAATTTTACGTTTCGGGGTAAACAATATTTTTCCTTTGGAATGCTTCATTTTTATAATTTAGCGCTTTGTAAATAGCTTTAGCATCGCTTGATGGTTGGCTACAGGTCTTGATTACTATTTTTTTATTTTCTGCATCCATCAGTGAAGTTACCACACTTTTTTGAGTGT